>Ga0209347_1002372_pt1 | contig 25304 bp, 23 predicted proteins | sample AutmiccommuBRH23_FD_187382 | JGI IMG/M metagenome (GOLD analysis project Ga0209347, IMG submission 187382) | Deep subsurface microbial communities from Mt. Terri, Switzerland - Autotrophic microbial communities BRH/23 (SPAdes) (version 2) | ecosystem: Environmental > Aquatic > Deep subsurface >...
ATTTTATGGTGATTGAAAGAAGAATTACCTCAAAGGCATCAATCATACGTGTAATAGGTGAAGTTATTAAGCATGATGAAGATATTATAGTAAGGGAAGTTGGTATTACTATCTTTTTGAATGGCCAGGAATATGTTACCACAGTATGTTCGCCTTATTCTTTCGACGTCTTAGTTGCAGGCTTTTTGTTGGTGGAAGGGATAATTACCAAAAAGGAAGACCTTCTTGAAATTAACTATTTGGAGGAGAAAGGGCAGGTGTGGGTGGAAACAAAGCATCCCGTTTACGCAAAAGATCCCTTTAGAAAACGCTATCTGGCCTCATCAGGAGAGCGGGGGCGCTTTGCCTCACATTTTATTGGTGAATCAGGCTTAGGGACGATAGATACCAATGTGAAGGTGAGTATATCTCAAATTTATGCGCTGAACAAGAGAAGGGAGGCCCTGGGTACCGTTTTTAGAAAAACCGGCGGTACACACGGAGTGGCCCTATGCAATCCGAATGAAGTTCTTTTTTTCTATGAAGACATAGGTCGCCACAATGCATTGGATAAGGTTTTGGGACGTGCATTGTTGGAAGATGTTGGAATTTCAGATAAAATCATTTTTTTGTCGGGAAGAATTTCTTCAGAAATGGTCTTTAAGGTTGCCCGCGCCGGAGTTCCTATGATATTCTCTAAGTCTGCCCCAACCAACCTGGCCCTGGATATGGCCGAGAGCCTTAATATAACAGTGGTTGGATTTGTCCGGCAAAACTGCTTGAACATCTATACCCACCCGGAACGAATCTATGGGGACAAGTCATTTTAGAAGTCGGGATCTTTTTTAAAAATGTGTTATAATAAAAATCAGCAATATTTGAAATTTACAATTTTTGCTGGCCTGTTAATAACACTCTGGTTAACATGTGGAGGTAACAATGGACTTCGATAGAGTGCTTCTTAGTTACCTGGATCAAAATAATATATCTAATCTAAAAGATCTTCTCAATTTTTTGGATTATTCTTATGACGGGATAGCCTTGAGCGACAAGAAGGGCCTGGTGTTTTACGTTAACCACGCCCTAGAAAGAATTACAGGGGTTGACCGAAACTATCTTATTGGGAAAACTCCCAAGGACTACAAAAAGGACGGGTTGGTTCTAAAGGCGATAAAAAGAAAAATGAAAGATAACGTCATTAACGTTATCCAATTGTCAAGGACAGGTAATGTATTTTTGATAACTACCGTTCCTGTTTATTTTAAAAATGACATGTTTTATTTTTCCAATTACAGGGAAATTAATGAGTTAAACAATCTTCAGGTTGAATTGCTTGCTGAATTGGAGAAGAAGAGTGAGTTTGGTTTCTCTGATCAGCTTAAAGGCGTCGTTAAAGTATTCTCTAATAATGAGATTATAATAAAAAGCCATTCGATGAATAAAATAATGAAAATTATAAACAAAATAGCAAATACTGACATTACCGTTAATATAACTGGGGAATCAGGTGTGGGTAAGGATGTGTTTGCTAAGCTTATACATAACTTGAGTGATAGGAAAGACAAGCCGTTTGTCCAGATAAATTGCGGTTCAATCCCGGAAAACCTTCTTGAATCAGAATTGTTCGGCTATGTGGAGGGCTCCTTTACCGGGGCGGTAAAAAAAGGAAAACCGGGACTTCTGGAGTTGGCTAATTATGGAACAGTGTTCCTGGATGAAATAGGTGACATGCCAATAAACTTACAAGTTAAGTTGCTTAAGGTACTCCAGGATCGGGAGATATTAAGAATTGGCGGGAGGAAACCGTTAAAATTGGACTTGCGCATAATATGTGCAACAAATCAAAACCTTGAGCAAATGATTAAGGAAGGTAGGTTCAGAGAAGACCTTTACTTCAGGATCAACATGTTGCCTATTTATATTCCTCCTTTAAGGGACAGAAAAGAGGACATAATTCACCTTTCTACTTTCTTTTTGCAAAAATATAATAAAAAATACGGTGCGAAAAAGGTTTTCTCTTTTGATGTATGCAACAAATTGGAACTATATAGCTGGCCGGGTAATGTAAGGGAGTTAAAAAGTCTTATTGAGCGGCTAGTTATAGTCACTGAAGGAGATAAAATACATATGGAGGACCTTCCTGAAAAAATAATTAAAGAAATACAGGACCGTAATTATGCAATATTAAATTTGAAAGATGCTATTGCAGATTTTGAAAAGGATATTCTCACTCAGGCGATAAATCAGTTTGGAGTCAGAAAGGCTGCCGAGAAGCTAGGGATAGATTATTCAACGTTAAAAAGAAAGAAAAAAAGATTTTAGAAGAAAAATAGCCCAAATTATTGGTCTCCAGCTGGTCTTTAGGATCAGCTTTTTTATTTTTGGGGCACCTTTGCCTGGCTGTATAGTGTAATACGTAATTGTCGTCTGTTAGGATATTCCTGGGCGCGGTATTGCGCCCAGGAAAAGTGTGCGAATATAACTACTGTCATCTGATTTTTTTAAGTGGGCGCAAAAATACACCCGATTTATGGTTTTGTATAAGATAAATGAGCTTTAAGGGGGATACCTGCGGTAGATAATCCAGTGAAATATAATATGGGGCCTTGTCCGAAGGAAACCGGGTAGGCCCTGTTCTAGGCATTATGCAGATAATGTGGGGGAGATTCAACGTTAATTTGAATGGCATATTATTTGCAACATCCAATATTGGTAAAATACACCGCAGCACATAGCGCTTAAAGAAAAAATATGGAGCTTTGTATTTTTTGTTCTGACCGGTGCTTGGCGCCACTATTAAAAGGAGGAGGTTATAAAATGGCTTCTCGTGAAGAACATATTACGTTTTGCCATATTTGTGGTAACCACTGTGCTCTCACGGCTGTTGTTGAAAATGGAAAATTGCTTGAGGTCAGGGGGGGAGCCGGTTACCCGGTAAATATGTGTTCGGTGCAAAAAGGTGCTGATCACCTGATCGGTACTGTAAACAGCCCTGACCGCCTCACAAAGCCACTGAGGCGGAAAGGAGCCAAAGGGGATGGAAAGTGGGAAGAGATTTCCTGGGATGAGGCCTTGGTTACGATAGCTGAAAAGCTGGCTGAAGTTAAAGAGAAATATGGTCCGGAAAAGGTGATTATGGTCCTTGGTGAGCCAAAAGGTATGGAATTTGCGTTTGCACAAAGATTTGCCACGGCCTTTGGCACGCCAAACACGGTAACTCCTGGAAATTACTGCGGTGTCCAGAACACTGAGAGTATGAGATATACTTTCGGCTCTCGTTATATAATGGCCAGGATGGATGGTAACCCTAAGTTAATTGTTATATGGGGTTCAAACATTGCGCACACGGGTGGGACTTTCAGCAGCATAGGGCGCTATGACTTCAACCAGGCCCTGGTAAGCGGCAACACCAGGCTTGTGGTTATTGATCCTAAAAATATAGAGGTATGGCCCGAAAAGGGAATGCACGCGTCTGATGCCGACTGCTGGATCAGGCCCAGGCCCAGCAGCGACGGTATACTGGCAATGGGGATGATAAAGGTCATAATAGACGAAAAACTCTATGATCGTGAATATATAGATAGTTGGACAGTGGGCTTTGATGAAGTCTGCAAGGAAGTGGCGACATTCACTCTAGATGAAGTGGAGGAGCTCACCTGGGTGCCGAAAGAGACTATCCGGGAGGTGGCAAGGCTCATAGCCACCAATAAGCCCGGAATCATTGGAACCGGAAACTCCCTTGAGGGGAACATCCAGGCGTTTCAGATGTCGCGAGCGTTGTGCATATTAAGAGGGATCACCGGTAACGTGAACACCCCTGATGGGGGGCTAGCGGCTATGGAGCCGCCTAAATACTATCCGCCTGGCGCTTTCATGCTCAGTGATTTGAAAGAAAAGCTTCGGGAATATCCAAGATCGCCAGAGAGAACCATTGGCGGTCTGGATTTCGGCCTTGCCTCAAGATTTGGCTATGTGCCTACACAGGCGCTGGTCGATGCTTTATTGACAGAAAAACCATACCTGCCGAGAGTTGGCCTTACCTTTGTCAACAATCCACTGCTCACTTATCCCGATTCAAAAGCAACCGAGGCGGCTTTCAGGAAATTCGAATTCCTGGTGGTTTCGGAGCTATTCCACACAGCTACAACACGGATAGCAGACATTGTCCTGCCGGCTGCCATACTGAGTGAACATGACAGCATAGCCTACTGGCCGGCCTGGTTCGCAAACGTTAGGGCCAATGTCAAAGTGGTGGATCCACCTGGAGAAGCTTGGGCGGACTATAAAATAATAAATGAGCTGGCCAAGAGAGTGGGCTTAGGTCAATATTTCTGGGAGAATGAAGAAATGTCCCTGGATTACATGCTTAAGCCTCTCGGTTTAACCTGGAAGCAGTTTCGTGATAATGTAAAATATCTTCACGGAAAAAGCGTTTATGATTCTGATAAGGTGGCGGGCTATGGCACCCCTTCGGGGAAAGTGGAACTGTATTGCGAATCACTGAAGAAGGCCAATGTTGATCCCCTGCCGCGTTTTAAAGACCTTAAAGAGCCCCTGATGGGGAAATATGAGCTTACCGATGATTACCCGCTTACAATGACCAACTACAAGAGTGAGGTTTTTATGCTTTCCGGGTACAGAAGTGTGAAGCCATTAAGGAGGAAGTCATTGCCGCCCACGGCTTATATGAATCCGGATACTGCAAAAGAATTGGGCTTGAAGAATGGTGACTGGATCTACATTGAGACATATAAGGGCAAGATAAGACAACGGCTTTCGGTCCAGCCTGGTATGCATTCCAAGGTTGTAAACGTGGAATTTGGATGGGGAGACTATGGCTATGAAGATGCAAACAATAACCTCATCACCGATTACTCCCGCCCTTGGGATTATCCAACCGGTTGTGTAACACTAAGGGGTTATGCATGCAAGGTATATAAAGCACCGGATGAGGAGGAACCGATATGGAAAAAGTCCTGAGTAAAGCAGATTTCTACAAATTATTTTTTTTCGACCTGAGAACAAAGTATGAGGTAATAGGGCCTACAAATAAGGGAGGAGCTACGTCCACCTATTCCTTTACGACCTTTGATTACGTAGACAGGGCGATTGACTTGGAAATGGATTACAAGTCAAACATGCTCTCACATAAGAGGATATATTTCCCTGATAATCAGTTGCTCTACAAGTATAAAAGGGAGGGTCAGAATGTCAAGTTAAAGGATCTTCGGGAAGTTTGGGAGCAGAAAAGAGTTATTATTGGCTTGCGTCCTTGTGACATTGAGGCAATATCGCGTTTGGACAGGGTTTTAATGGGAAATAGATTTGTGGACCTTCATTACCAGGACAAGAGGCGTAAGAGCATTATAATCGGCTTAACATGCAATGAACCCCAGCGACGTTGTTTTTGTGCCAGCCTGGGCTCGGGGCCTGATATTGAAAAGGGATATGATCTGCTGATGACGGATATAGGTGACAATTACTTCTTCAGGGCCGGAACAGATTTGGGTAAAGAGCTTGTAACTGCTGGTTACTTCAGGGATGCAACCACTCAGGACAGTGAACGGAGAGATGCAAATTTAAAAAAAATCGAGGAAGGGCTTGTAGATAAGGTTGATGTGGCGAAGGTAGTGTCGGTGATGGCAGACAAGTACAACGATGAACTTTGGGATGAGTTTTCCACGAAATGTTTTACTTGCGGGGCCTGCAACATGATCTGCCCGACGTGCCATTGCTTTACTGTTAATGATAAAACCAGCGTGGACGGAGATCAGGGGACAAGAGTTATTGTGTGGGATCCGTGCCATTTTGCCAGGTTCGCACAAATGGCTGGAAACTTCAATTTAAGAGAAGAGAAGAGTTCGAGGTTTAAGCACAGAATCTACGACAAGTTCTACTACAGCGCAAGACGGTATGGAACGGTGTCCTGTGTCGGATGCGGAAGGTGCATGGAATTTTGTCCGTCTCATATTGATATCCGTGATGCTTTAAGGAGACTGTAGGAGGGATAGGAAATGAAGAACTTATATTTGCCTGAACTGGCTCTGGTGGAGAATATTAAAGAGGAGACTCCCAACATTAGAACTCTGACAATTTCACTTGAGAAGGGAAAAACCCTCAGTTCGCTGCCCGGCCAGTTTATCGAGCTAACAATTTTCGGCTATGGTGAATTTCCTGTAAGCGTATCGGATGTTCTTGGCCCGGATAGGAATCGATTTCAAACCACTGTTCAGAGAATCGGAAAGGCCACGACTGAAACTGTAAATCTCAGCGCCGGATCGAAAATTGGAATCCGGGGGCCTTTTGGAAACGGATTTCCATTGAATGAAATGCAGGGAAAAAATATATGTATTGTAACTGGTGGAGTTGGGCTTGCAGCTGTGAGACATTTAATAAATTACATTATTGAAAACAGGCATCTTTATGGAATACTGCATTTGCTGCACGGTGCGAGGACACCGGGTGATCTTATTTATAAAGATTTCCTCTTCAATAAGGAAAAGGCCCGGGAACATGGAATCGAGATTGTCCTCTCGGTGGATAAGACGGATGCCAGTTGGCAAGGCAATGTTGGACCCGTTACGGAACTTTTAAAGAGAACTGAGATGGACCCTGCCAGTACTGTGGCTGTTGTTTGCGGGCCTGGTATTATGATGAAGTTCACGACCCAGTGCCTGTCCAATATGGGTTTGGCTGACGACCAGATACTTCTCTCCATGGAGAGGCGCATGCATTGTGGGATAGGAATGTGTGGGCATTGTATGGTCGGGGAGAAGCGGGTCTGCCTGGATGGACCAATATTTACTTATGCAAGTGTAAAAAATGCTCTGGAAAGATTATTTTAGCTCAGTGCTTGACTTGTAATGTCGTAGACAAAAGCAAGAACATGCCAACCCCCATTCCTTTAAGGGCTCAATTTATTAGGGAATGGGGAATTTTATTTTTATTTGCATTACCGCTTTTCATTTTGTAATGTTTGCAGCAGTGTGAATTAGGCGGCATTCAACATCCCCCGGCGGACATTTCCCTGATTATTCTTATCAGCGCCCTCTTTTCAATGCGGGATACGTAGGACCTGGAGATGCCCAGGATCTTGGCGATCTCTCTCTGTGTCTTGCGTGCCCCGTCCTGCAGCCCGAAGCGCAGCTCCAGCACCTTCCTTTCCCGGCGGGTGAGGTTTTGGATCTTGCCCATCAGCCTGATCTGCTCGAATTTGTTTTCCACCAGCTCCGAGACCACATCGGAGTGCGTCCCCAGAATATCCAGCAGGGTTATTTCATTGCCTTCCTTATCCACCCCGATGGGGTCGTACAAGGATACCTCGGAGCGCATTTTTTTAATAAATCTTAAATGCATCAGTATTTCATTCTCTATACAGCGAGCGGCATAGGTGGCCAGCCGGGTGCCCCGGTCCGGGCGAAAGCTGTCGACGGCTTTGATTAGCCCGATGGTCCCTATGGAGATCAGATCGTCGTTGTCCTCGCCACTGCCGTCGAATTTTTTTACGATATGGGCCACCAGCCTGAGGTTGTGCTCGGTTAGGACATGCCTGGCCCTGGGGTCCCCATTGCCCAGGCGGGCGATATACTCCGCCTCCTCTTCTTCGGAAAGGGGCAGGGGGAAGGTGTTGTTGGAGATATAGGAGGTAAGTACGGTAATGCCATTGGTTACCGAGAGAATTACCAGTGCCCAGAGACTGATCATACCGGAGAGCCCTCCCCTGAATACTTCAATAATTCTATGGGGAAGACCCTATTTTGGTGCCTGTCTCCAGGGGAAGGAGAACCTGTTGGCTTTATAGAAAGTCTTATAGATCGGGAGGTTGAAGAAAGATGATCATGCTTTTATACGGTGTGGGGGAGTCCAGCGAACTGATTGCCTCATTGAAAAAACTGGGTTATCCGGTGCTGGCCGTGGTCCGCAGGGACTATGACGGTCACCCTGCGGTTTTGAGCGGGGCCGACCAGGTGGTTGCGGCCCCGGCCCGGCCGGCGGAAATACACCGGCTGATCCGCCGGTTGGGGATCAGCCAGGTCATTGACGCCACCCATCCCTTCGCCAGCCCCCTTTCGCTGGTTACCAGGGAGGTTTCCGCCCAGGCGGGGATACCATACCTCAGATTCGGCCGGGGAGAAACCGATTTGCCCGAAGATGCCTTGATTCACCGGGTGCACTCCTGGGAGGAGGCTGCTGGTGCGGCTGCCGGGTTTGACGGGGTGGTTTTCTTAACCACCGGCAGCTATAACCTGGAGATTTTCACGCAGTTCCCGGGCTTAAGGGGCAGAAGGATGGTTGTCAGGGTGCTGCCCGACCACCGGGTGGTGAAAAGATGCCAGGAGTTGGGTATTTCTCCCCGTGATATAGTTGCCATGCAGGGTCCTTTTTCTGTAAAATTGAACAAGATCATCTTCCAGTCATACCGGGCCGGGGTGCTGGTCACCCGGGACGGGGGCCCCTCCGGAGGGGCCTATAACAAGGTGCGGGCAGCCCTGGACCTGAAGTTGCCGGTTATCCTGATCCAGCGGGAAAAGCACCCGGACCCGGACTGTTTCGTGGACCCGGGCCTTTTGCTGGAGGCCGTGAAGAGGAATAATAGAGCCATGAGTCATGGTGCGGGAAGTGTCGGAGAATGAGAGATAATACCGGGGAAGTGCGGCTCTCAAAATTATTGGAATTGCTCTGCCCCAAAATGTATGTCCCCAGGGTGGCTGATATTAACCCCGGGGAGCTTCTGGCCAGGGGGATCCACTGTGTGCTCTTCGACCTGGACAATACGGTGGTGCCCAGGGACAAGACCGATCTCCCCGGTGAGGCGGCGGACTGGATTAAAAAGCTGCTGCAAGCGGGAATCAAGGTCTGTGTGGTGTCAAACAACGGCCCGGAAAGGATCCGCCGGGTGTCGGGCATGGAGGACATTCCTTCGGTGTGCCGGGCGATCAAGCCCCGCAAGCATCCCTTCCGGAAAGCCATGCAGATGATGGGGGCCGCCCCCGGGGAGACGGCGGTGGTGGGGGACCAGATTTTCACCGATATACTGGGGGGCAACCGCCTGGGTCTGTTCACCATCCTGGTGGTGCCCATGCCAGGTAAAGAATACTGGGCCACCGAAATGTTCAACCGCCGGCTGGAGAGAATGGTCCTGAAGAGGATTACCAGGAAGGTTCCCCTGGGAGGGAGGCCTTTATCTTGATGATAAACGGGAAGACCACCATCTGCGGTATTTTCGGCTGTCCAGTGGGCCACTCCCTTTCCCCGGCCATGCACAATGCAGCCTTCGCCAGCCTTGGTCTTAACTGGGTTTACCTGCCCTTTGAGGTCGGGCCAAAAGGCCTGCCCGCGGCGGTGGAGGCCGTCAGGGCACTGAATATGGCCGGGGTCAACGTCACCGTGCCGCACAAGCAGCAGGCGGCGGCGCTGGTGGATCAACTGTCGCCGGCCGCCGGCCTTTCCGGGGCTGTTAATACCATTGTCAACCGCGGGGGAGTTCTGCACGGGCATAACACCGACGGCGAGGGTTTCCTCAGGGCATTGGAGGAAGAGGCCGGCTTGCGGGCGGAGGCCGGTCCGGCCCTGATTTTAGGCGCCGGCGGGGCGGCCCGGGCGGTGGCTGCAGCCCTGGCCCTGAACGGGTCCCCGGAGATAATTGTGGCCAACCGGACCCCGGAAAAAGCCGCCCAATTATCTGAGTTAATCCGAAACAGGACAGGTTGCAGGGCCTCGGCTCTGACTTGGCCTGCAGGTCCGGGTCAGGGCGGGCCCGGTGAGGGTGACTGGGCTTCCGTTCTGGCCCGGGCCAGCCTGGTGGTGCAGACCACCCCTCTGGGGATGGGTCCCGGGGCCGAGGGTACGCCTCCCTTGCCCTTTGACCTGCTTAATCCCGGCCAGGTGGTGGTGGACCTCATTTACAACCCCGCCTGCACAACCTTCATGAATCGCTGTCAGGCCGCCGGAGCCAGGGTTTTCAACGGGCTGGGCATGCTCCTCCACCAGGGGGCGGCCGCCTTTGAGCTGTGGACCGGCCGGCAGGCGCCACTGGCTGTTATGCGCGATGCTCTTAAGCAAAACATACAGGTCAGGAGACAGGAGACAGGAGACAGGAGACAGGAGGGGGCTGGAGAGTAGTTTTGATAGTTTTATCACTGGGTACCTCTGGTTAGTGACTATCTGCCAGTGGTCAATAAGTATACAGCACACTAATTCGGGCAAAAAAGCGTCACTTTGGTGAAATTAGGACCAAGAGTGTCTCCTGTATTCTTCTTAGGAGGGTGTCTTTCATGATTAAATTCGTTACCGCCGGGGAATCGCACGGCCAGGCCCTGGTGGCCGTTGTGGAGAACCTTCCCGCAGGGCTGCCGGTCAGTGAGGACTGCGTCAACCTGCAGCTTAAAAGGCGGCAGGAGGGGTATGGCCGGGGCGGCAGGATGAAAATAGAAAGTGACCGGGCGCAGTTTTTGTCCGGGGTCAGGGGAGGATTTACCCTGGGTAGCCCGGTGGCCATGCTGATCGAAAACAAGGACTGGGCCAACTGGTCGGAGGTGATGGATCCCGGCCCCGGAGCCCGGTCCGGTGACCGTCTGGTCACCAGGCCCAGGCCCGGCCACGCAGACCTTTCCGGGGCCATCAAGTACAGCCACCGGGACCTGAGAAATGTGCTGGAGAGGGCCAGCGCCAGGGAGACCGCCGCCAGGGTGGCGGCCGGGTCCCTGGCCGGAAGGCTCCTGGAGGAGCTGGGCGTGGGCATAGTGGGGTCGGTGGTCAGTATTGGCACGGTGATGGCTGAAGCCCCGGAACTACCTGCTGGGGAGCTCAGCGCCCTGGTTTCCCGCTCCCCTGTGGGCTGCGCCTCTGCGGAGGCCGGGGCGGCCATGCAGGCTGAAATAGACCGGGCCAGGGAGTCCGGTGATTCTCTGGGCGGGGTCTTCGAAATCCGGGTATATGGGCTGCCGCCGGGAATAGGCAGCTACACCTCCTGGGACCGCAAGCTGGACGGCAGGCTGGCCGGGGCGCTGATGAGCATCCAGGCCATCAAGGGGGTGGAGGTGGGGCTGGGTTTTGCCGCATCGCACCAACCGGGCTCCTTGGTCCATGACCAAATATTCTACCGCCCGGAGGTTGGTTTTTACCGGCAGACCAACCGGGCCGGCGGCATCGAGGGGGGCATGACCAACGGCCAAACGGTGGTGGTCAGGGCCTCCATGAAGCCTATTCCCACCCTCTACAAGCCGCTTAAAAGCGTTGACATCGCCACTCGGGAGCCCTTCGAGGCCTCGGTGGAGAGGTCCGATGTCTGTGCCGTGCCGGCTGCCAGGGTGGTGGGGGAGGCGGTGGTGGCCTGGGAGATCGCCGTAGCCTGCCTGGAAAAATTAGGTGGGGACACCCTGGGGGAAATAAAGCAGCGCTGGAAGCAATACCTTGAGAGGGTGAGAAGCTTTTAGCTAAGGGGTAATCAGGATGAGCAAAAAGAACATCGTCCTTGCCGGGTTCATGGGAACGGGAAAGACCTCGGTGGGCCGGATCCTGGCCCAGAGGCTGGGCCGGGAGTTTGTGGACACCGATGAGGAAATTGAACTGATCACCGGTAAAACCATTACCGATCTGTTCAACAGCTACGGACCAATACGCTTCAGATCCGAAGAGGCCCTGGCGATCAAGAGGCTGTCCGGAAGTGAAGGACTGATTATCGCCACCGGGGGGGGCGCCGTGCTGGACCCCGGGAATGTGGCCAATCTAAAGAAGAACGGAGTGCTGGTGCTGATCAGCTCCCCTCCGGAGGTCATCTATAGCCGGGTCAAAGCAAACAGGAACCGCCCCCTTCTGGCCGGTGCCGAGGACCTCCTGCAGCGGGTGAAGGAACTGCTGGCCGAGAGGGAAAAGGCCTACCGGGAGGCCGCTGATCTGGAGGTATGCTCGATCTGGGAGAGTAAGGAAGAGGTGGCCGGCAGGATCATGGAACTGCTCAAGGAAGGAAAATATATATGAATCCGGAAACAGTATTTATCGACCTGGGGGCAAGGAGTTACACCATTCATATAGGACAGGGACTGCTGGGTTCGCTGGGAAAAATAGTGGCCGGGGCCTGCCCGGCCCAAAGGGCTCTGCTGGTAACCAACCCCACGGTGGGGCGGCTGTACGGAAAGACAGTGCTGGATCAACTGGCGGGGTCCGGGGTGGAGGCGGTGTTGGCCGAGGTGCCCGACGGCGAGGAGTACAAGGCACTGTCCATGGCCGAAGGTCTCTATGATCTGGCATACAGCCGTGAGCTGGACCGCCGGTCACCGGTGCTGTCCCTGGGTGGCGGGGTGGTGGGGGACCTGGCGGGCTTTGTGGCCGCCACCTACCTGAGGGGGGTCCCCTTCGTGCAGATTCCCACCACCCTGCTGGCTCAGGTGGACAGCAGCGTTGGCGGCAAGGTGGCGGTGAACCACCCGCGGGGGAAAAACATTATTGGAGCCTTTTATCAGCCTGCGGTGGTGCTGGCCGACCTGGGGGCGCTGCAAACCCTGCCGCCAAGAGAAATCAGGGCGGGCCTGGCAGAGGTGATCAAGTACGGGGTGATCGCCGACGGGGAGTTTTTCGGCTGGCTGGAGGACAACCTGGAAAAGGCCCTGGAACTTGATCCGGCAGCCTGCCAGAAGATGGTGGAGGTATCCTGCCGGATAAAGGCGGACATAGTCGGCGCCGACGAGACCGAGCAAGGGGTCCGGGCGGTGCTCAATTACGGACACACCGTGGGCCACGCGGTGGAGTCCCTGACGGGTTATAAAGCCTACCGCCACGGCGAGGCCGTGGCCATCGGCATGGCCGTGGCGGCAGAAATGGCCGTAGGTCTTGGCATGCTGGACAGAAGGGAGAAGGACAGGTTGGTGTCTTTGCTGGTCCGGGCGGGACTCCCGGTGAATGTCCCCGGCCACCTGGACAAAAAGGATCTGCTTGCCTCCCTGCGCAGGGACAAAAAGGTAATCTCCTCCAGGCTGACCTTTGTCCTGCCGAGGGCCATCGGCAGGGTGGAGATTGTCCGGGATGTAAAGGAAGATATTATAATCGCGGGGATTGGGGATTAGGGATTGGGGGTTGGCAGGCACCCCTTTTTTTGTGATAACTTTCGCTCCAGGCGCATAGGTATTTTCTAGAAGTGCTAGATGAAAATGCCAGAAGGGAAGTGCGCGGGGTGCGGGTTTATTTTTTTGACCGGCGGAGTATAGGGCGGAAGATATATTTGATTTTTTTGGCGGCTTTTCTTTTCGGGGCCGGAATGTATTTTTCCGGGGATTCCAGGGCGGTGGTCCACAACCAGCCCTTTTATCAGGGGAGTGACCGCTACCGGGAAATGTCCCTCACCGTTAATGTCTTCTGGGGTGAGGAATATATACCGCAGATGCTGGACATTTTCAGGGAAAATAATATTAAAGCCACCTTCTACCTGGGCGGGACCTGGGTCAAAAAATTTCCGGAGCTGGCCGCCGGAATAGCCCGGGAAGGCCATGAAATAGGCAGCCACGGCTACTCCCACCCGCATCCGGACAGGCTGTCAAAGTCAGGAAACTTAAAGGACATACAGAAGGCAGAGGAGATTATCTACACGTCCACCGGGGTCAGGCCCAGGCTGTACGCACCGCCTTACGGCGAGAGGGGACCGGCTGTGCTGCAGGCGGCCGATGAGGCGGGCTATACCACCATACTCTGGTCGGTGGACACCATCGACTGGCAGCAGCCGCCCCCGGAGGTAATTGTCCAGAGGGTGACGGGCAAGGCGCACAATGGCGCCATTGTGCTGATGCATCCCACCGCCCCCACGGTCAGGGCGCTGCCTGAAATAATCCGGCAGCTTAAGAAGGAAGGTTACCTGCTGGTTACCGTTTCCAAGCTGATGGAGCGCACCCGGACCACCGGGGGGCAGGTTTGGGGGGAAAGGTTAAACACCTGAAAAATTTAAACATATAAAGCCCTGCCTAAAGGCATGCATTTAAACCTGCCGCTATGAGCATGATAATATGTATTAATTTGGTTGTATGAGAAAAGGATTTATCCATATCTGTATCGAAGCGTTTATTCAAGAATATAACCACCTCAATATTGACTGCAGGCCAGGGGCTGCGCGACGCTGGAAACAAGGCGCCATCACAGTTGGGAGGTTCTTTTTTTGATCAAAACGATCAAGCTGGACAACGGAATGCATCTTCTTACCGAAGATATCGGGCACGTACGGTCGGTGGCGGTGGGGATCTGGGTCAATGTGGGATCCCGGGATGAGGACGACAAGATCGCCGGCATATCTCACTTCACTGAGCACATGATGTTCAAGGGTACAGGCAAAAGGACCGCCAAGGAGATTGCCGAGGCCCTGGATGCCGTCGGGGGCCAGCTGAACGCCTTCACCACCAAGGAATATACCTGCTACTACGCCAAGGTGCTGGACGAACATTTCGACCTGGCCCTGGACGTACTTTCGGACATGCTGTTCAATTCCAAATTTGCCGCCCAGGATATAGACCGGGAGCGCAACGTCATTATCGAGGAAATTAAAATGTACGAAGACACCCCGGATGAGCTGGTGCACGACGTCTTTGCCGGCACCATCTGGCAGGCGCACCCGCTGGGCCGGCCCATCATCGGACACGCCGAGGTAATCAAACAGTTGGACAGGGATAACTTTTTAGATTACCTCGGTAAATATTACCGGCCCGGAAATATAGTCATTGCGGCTGCCGGCAATTTTGATCACGGCCAGGCTGCTGAAAAGATTGGCCGCTATTTCGGCGGACTGAAGGGAGACGCACCACCCAGGGAGCTCAGGATACCCAGCCCCAATAAGGAGGTCAACTGCCGTTCCAAGGACACCGAGCAGGTGCACCTGTGCGTGGGGGCACAGGGAATGGCCCTTGAACACGACCAAATCTACACCTTTCAGTTGATCAACACCATCCTGGGCGGAGGGCTGAGCTCGCGCCTTTTCCAGGAGATAAGGGAGCAGCGGGGACTGGTCTACTCAATATACTCATACCACAGCTCATACTTCGACACCGGTCTGTTCTGCGTTTACGCCGGCCTGTCCAAGGAAAATGTGGAGCCGGCTCTGGAGCTTATCTTCAAAGAGATGAAAGAAATCAGGGACCAGGGCGTGTCCCCTCAGGAATTGAGGAGGGCCAAGGATCAGCTCAAGGGCAACCTGCTTTTAAGCCTTGAAAATGTAAACACCAGGATGAGCAGAATGGGCAAGTCCCAGCTCTATCTGGGCAAGGTGGTCCCCCCCGAGGAGATTGTGGCAAGGATTGAAAAGGTCACCGTTGAAGGCATCCAGCAACTGGCGTCGGAAAGATTCAAACGGGATAATTTTTCCATAGCCAGCGTGGGTCCCTGGGACGACTGCAGCCTGCTGCAGGAGGTAATGGGGAGGGTTCTTTAGTTTTCAGGCGGGTATTCTTTTTAAGTCAGGAGTATGAATATATACTAGCTGGAATAGCGGGTCTGATCAGTCAGGCCCTTTTTTTATTCTGACACCTGACCGGAAATTCAGTCCTACGGAGGCTGAATATTGACCGCGAAAAAATACCCATAAGCTGTCATAAATGTCATCCTGACCCATATAATTTTAGCGGGGGTGATTAAATGTTTAGTCCGGTTGTTTTTATTACCGTTCTGATGATTGTCCTGCTGGCCCTCTCGGTGAGGCAGAGGATAAGAAACAGGGTATTCAGGGAAAGGGCATGGGACGGGTCGGAGACCAAGTCTTCCCCGATTTCCGAGGCCTTGACCGGACTTATCGGGACAGCGGGGGGAATTTATCTATCCCTGGCCATGCTGATTTCATTCATGGAACTCAATGTCCCGAACAAGGTAAATTTTTTCAGTGTAGGATTGGAGCCCATGGCGGCGGTATCGTTCACCTTGGCCATCGCCCAGCCATTTTTCATCAAGCTGCTGCAGCTTCGTAAAAGATTTTAATGAGTGGGGGGACTGGCCGTGCGCATGATTGAACTGGCCGGGAAAGAGATTATCAACGTCTATGACGGGGCGAGGCTGGGCGTGGTGGGTGAGAGTGATATGGTCCTGGACCCGGAATCCGGTCAGATCAACGCCATCATCATACCCAGGAGGGGCAACCTGATCAATTTCTGGGTGGACAGGCAGCAGATGGTCATTCCTTGGGAGGCCGTTAAAAAAATAGGCCACGAAATAATCATTGTGGAACTGGACCAGACAAACCTTAATTTTAAAAGGCACATGGTCTAGCCACCGGGCAGACTAGCCGCGCAAGCGGTTTTTTTTTCAGCCGGGCCGGGCTTTTTTGAATCCCGGCGGGTAATAATAGAATTGTACTAAGGCTATTGCGGAGGAAGGATATGGCCAGACAGCACAGGCTGGATCTGTTGAACCAGATTGCAAGGCGCAGGAATTCATCGGTTATTTGCTATATCACCGGGGACAGGGAGAATTTGAGCACCCGCATCGCGCCCGATGTTATCCCGGTTTTTTACCGGCACCTTGAAATGCTGCCGGACCAGAGAAAGATTGATCTCTTTTTATATACCAGGGGCGGGGATGTGCTTACACCCTGGCGCCTGGTCCAGCTGGTCCGGGAATACACCGCCGAGTTTTGCGTTCTGGTGCCGTTCCGGGCTTACAGCGCCGGTACATTGATCTGCCTGGGGGCAGACGAGATAGTGATGGGTAGAATGGGTGAACTGGGCCCCATCGACCCCAGCGTAGTCAACGCCTACAACCCGGTGGACCCATGCAACCCCTCGGCCCGGGTGCCGGTAAACATTGAGGACGTGTATTCCTACCTGGCTTTGGCCGGGGAGACTACCAAGCCGGACGCTGAGACCTTGTCCAGGGTATTTGCGGTGCTGGCGGAAAAAATACACCCCCTGGCCTTAGGCAACGTACACAGGAATTACCTTCTAATCAGGTCTCTGGCCAACAAACTGCTGGACCTCAGGAATAGCAGCCTGCACAGCGAAAATGTGCAGAGAATAATAGATCACCTGACCGAAAAGCTGTATGCCCACGATTACTCCATAACCCGCCGGGAGGCCAGGGATGAGATTGGCCTGCCCATGTATTACCCGGATCGGGAATTGGAAAAGATCATCTGGGAGCTCTTCGAAGATTTTGCCAGGGAGCTTCAGTTGGCCGATCCCTTTGACCCCAAGGACATTCCAGGCGGTCACCGGGCAGAGTTTAAGATACCGGCGGGGGTGGTGGAATCATTGTACGGCAGTGACTGCTTTTTCTATTCCGGGGTGGTGGAGGCAAAGATTTACAACGATGAGAGCCAGATCAACGTTGATATACTTAACCAGGGCTGGCAGACTGTGGAATAGGTATAATGAGGGATGGTACGGTGGACAAATTTAAGAACGGCAAGGAAAGTGTGAAAATAAATTACTTGGCTGGTAAGAACAGGTACTACCTGCTTACCGGCAAAACCGGCTGCCCCTCGGCGGAATTCAAGTGCCGGGGCAGCGGGCTGATTGTGGAGGACTTAAGGTTAAGCTCGGCCGACCCGGACTAAATTTGGTCGTCAGTCGTCAGACATCGGACGTCCGACAACTGAAAGGGCAGCCCTATTGAGGTCGTGATAAACTTGGCCCGGCTTAGTTTTTTTTACTTGACATATTTTTGAACATATATAAAAATAAAGTTTAAATCACTTTGCATGGGTGTTTTTTAATTTTAGGTTGCCGGGGAGGTGCGGGCCGGTATCGGGGCCCGAAAAAGCATGATTAAGGTTGTATTAAGCGGGGCGGCAGGTAAAATGGGGCGCCAGATCATGCGCGCCGTTTGGGAGGCCGAAGATACCGATCTGGTTGGGGCGGTGGACCCCTTTGCCGAGGGAGTTGACATCGGCACTTTGATGGAGACCGGTGAGGTCGGGATAACAGTCCGGTCGGGGCTGAAAAGGGCACTGGATGATCTCAGGCCGGATGTGCTGGTTGATTTCACCACCCCCGAGTCGGTCTATAAAAATATCTGCACCGCCTTGGAGCGTGGAGTGAGGCCGGTGGTGGGAACCACCGGTATGAGTTCCAGTCAGCTGGAAGAAATCAGGGAACTGGCCACCGGCCGGAGGATAGGCTGCATTGTGGCCCCCAATTTCGCCATCGGGGCCATACTGATGATGAAGTTCGCCTCCGAGGCCTGCAAGTATTTCCCCCACGTGGAAATCATCGAACTGCACCACGACCGGAAAATAGACGCACCGTCGGGAACGGCGGTCAAGACCGCTGAGGTGATTACCCAGAGCAGGGGACGCTTCCGCAGGGGTCAGGCCGCCGAAATTGAAAAACTGGTAGGTGTCCGGGGCGGCAAATATGACGACGGCATCAGGATTCACAGCGTCCGCCTGCCCGGCATGATGGCCCACCAGGAGGTTATCTTCGGCGGTTTGGGTCAGACCTTGACCATCAGGCATGACTCCATTTCCAGGGAGTCTTTCGTCCCAGGAGTTCTGCTGGGGGTGCGCAAGGTGATGGAATTCGAAGGTATGATCTACGGACTGGAAAATTTAGTTTTTGAAAGCAATTCAAACGGCCTGTAGTTGACTGATGACTTCAGACCGGCTATTTAGGACCGGCCTGGCAGCGGCCGGCTGAAGCACCTCCTCTCCTCCGGTTTCATATACTGATGAAAAATTAAGGAGGCAAAAGGAGGGTACCTTCTACCATGCAGCCTTGCTTTAAAGGGGTAACCCTGGCCGTATTGGGCGGTGATTCCAGAGAGGTGATACTTTCCAGGAGTCTGGCCGCTGCCGGAGCCATTGTCAGGACGGTGGGACTGCCCGAAGATGATTACCCGGGCATCGAATCCAGGCCCGATCTGCCTTCGGCCTTGGAGGGAGTCCAGGCCGTGATACTGCCCGTGCCCGGTATTAATGACCGGGGGGAAGTGCACCTGGCCTTTGCCGGCCCGCCGATTATTTTATCGGCGCCTCTCTTGGCGGCCTTGCCAGCCGGAACACCGGTGCTGGTGGGGGCAGCCAGGGAGGGCTTGCGCCAAATGGCTGCTGAATTGGGCCTCAGGCTGGTTGAGGTGTTGAAAAGGGATGAGGTGGCCATCCACAACTCCATCCCTTCGGCCGAGGGCGCTATTCAGATAGCCATGGAAAAAACCCCCATCACCATTCACGGCAGCAGGTCCCTGGTGTTAGGCTTTGGCCGTACCGGGCTGACCCTGGCCGGAAAGCTCAAGGCCCTGGACTCCAGCACTGCGGTGGTGGCCCGTAATCCGGCCCAGCGGGCCAGGGCCGTGGCCATGGGGATGGAAGCCTATAATTTTAACGCCTTTGTCATTGAAGCAGCCTCGGCCGATTTCCTGTTCAATACCGTACCGGCCATGGTTATTGACCAGCAGGTGTTAAAAAAGCTTTCAAAGGCTGCACTTATTGTAGACCTGGCCTCTTCGCCGGGGGGCACCGATTTTGAGGAAGCACAAAGGCTGGGGATTAAGGCCGTACTGGCCCCCGGGCTGCCCGGCAAGGTGGCCCCGGTGACGGCCGGAAAAATTTTGGCCGATGTTGTACCCGGCATACTGGCGGAAGAGCTGCAAGGGCGGTACTAAACTTACCCGGACTTGTTTCTGGCATCCCTGCCGGGTAACTTCCTGTTATTGCCTCCGACTCCGGAGGTGCTTTTTAAAATGCGTTTGCAAGGTATTCGCGTGGGCTTTGCCCTTACCGGATCCCACTGTACCCTGGAAGAGATTTTCCCCCAAATTGAGGCCCTGATCGGGGAAGGGGCAGAGGTTCATCCCATCGTCAGCTACTCGGTTGACCAGACCGCCACCAAATTCGGCAGCCCCGACAAATGGAAGGCCGACCTGATCAGGCTTACCGGATACACCCCGATTAATTCCATAGTTGGGGCTGAGCCGATAGGGCCGGAAAAATTATTTGATATAGTTATTATTGCCCCGTGCAGCGGCAACACTCTGGCCAAACTGGCCAACGCCATCACCGACACCCCGGTGCTGATGGCCGCCAAAGCCCATCTGCGCAACCAGCGGCCGGTGGTGTTGGCCCTTTCCACCAATGACGGACTGGGACTGAACGCAAAGAATGTAGGACTTTTAATGAGTACAAAAAATATTTTTATGGTTCCCTTTGGACAGGATAATCCAGTTGCAAAGCCGAATTCTATAAAGTCCGAGATGAACAAAATAGTGGACACCATCCTGCTGGCCCTGGAGGGCAGGCAGATTCAGCCGGTACTTATTGCATACTAGGAATTTGGAATTTGGAATTCCCAACTCCTAATTCCCGACCCTTAATACATTTCATTCATAACCAACAGGAGGGATAGACTTGGCGGGATACAACGTAGCAATAGTGGGAGCATCAGGAGCAGTAGGGCATGAGCTGATCAAGGTGCTTGAGGAGAGAGATTTTCCGGTTAACCAGATCAAGCTCTGCGCCACGGTGCGTTCTGCCGGCAAGCAGATGATTTTCAGGGGCCGGGCATACTCCGTTGAGGAAACCACCCCGGACAGCTTCAAAGATATGGACGTGGCCCTTTTCGCGGGTGGGTCGGCCAGTCTGGAGTTCGGCCCGGCGGCGGTGGACCGGGGCTGCGTAGTCATTGACAACAGCAGCAACTACCGCTTAAATCCGGAGGTGCCGCTGGTGGTGCCCGAGGTTAACCCGGAGGACGTCAAGTGGCACAAGGGGATCATCGCCAACCCCAACTGCTCCACCATCATCATGGTGGTGGCCTTAAAGCCTATTCATGACGCGGCCAAAATCAAGCGGGTGGTGGTCTCCACCTACCAGGCCGTTTCCGGCGCGGGCCAGGAAGGATTGGAGGAGCTGGAGGCCCAGACCAGGGCGTTGGTAAACGGGCAGGAGTACCCCCCCGGCAAGTTCCCTTACCAGATAGCATTCAATCTGATCCCGCACATCGACGTCTTCCAGGACCTTGACTACACCAAGGAAGAGTGGAAGATGGTCAAGGAAACGCACAAGATAATGCACGACGATAGTATCGGCATTACCGCCACCACGGTGCGGGTGCCGGTCTACCGCAGCCACTCGGAGTCGGTCAATATTGAAACCCAGCGCAAGCTCACCTCCGCAGAGGCCAAAAAGGTGCTTGCCGGCGCCCCCGGCGTGGTGGTCATAGACGACCCCGCCAAAAAAGAATACCCCATGCCCCTGTTCTGCTCCGATAAGGACGAGGTTTTCGTGGGCCGCATCAGAGAGGACAATTCCATTGACCGGGGCCTCAATATCTGGGTTGTGGCCGACCAAATCCGCAAGGGAGCGGCCACCAATGCCGTTCAGATAGCCGAACTGCTGGCACGGTACGGAATGCTGCGGGAGAGATAAGACCATGAAATTCATCGTCCAAAAATTTGGGGGGACCTCCCTGATCACTGAGGAGCTGCGTCAGCAGGTGGCTCAAAAGGCCATCAAGGCCAGGGAGGAAGGCTATACCCCGGTGTTGGTGGTGTCGGCCATCGGGCGTTCGGGGGACCCCTTTGCCACCGACACTCTGATCAGCTTTGTGCGCGGGTCAAACAAGGAAGCATCGGCCAGGGAAATGGACCTGCTCATGTCCTGCGGGGAAATTATCTCCGGCGTGATGATGGCCGCCACCCTGCAGAGATTGGGCTGCCCGGCGGTCTGCCTGACCGGGGCCCAGGCCGGGATTATCACCGACGACAACTTTAGTGAGGCCCGTATTCTCCGGGTGAAGCCGGACAATATTATCAAACAGGCCAAAGAGGGAAAAATAGTAATTGTCACCGGCTTCCAGGGGGTCAGCAAGGAAGGCGAGATCACCACCCTGGGCAGGGGGGGCAGCGACACCACCGCCGCCGCCCTGGGAGTAGCCCTGGACGCCCAGTTCGTAGACATTTTTACCGACGTGGAGGGTATCATGACCGCCGATCCACGGATCGTGGAGGACGCAAGGCCCAGAGAGATGGTCACCTATGATGAGATTTGCCAGCTGGCCCACGAGGGGGCCAAGGTGGTTCACCCCAGGGCGGTGGAGATCGTGATGCAGAAAAACATCCCCCTGAGGGTCAAGTGCACCTTCAGCGACGCCCCCGGCACACTGGTCACCAGCACCGGGGAGGTCAACAAGGGAGCCATAGATATCACCAGGGACCGCACCATCACCGGGATCACCCAGATTCCCGGCCTGGTTCAGTTCAGGGTGACGGTAGACGAAGGGACCGAAGGGCTGAGGCAAAAAAGGCGCCTTTTTAAGGGTCTGGCCCTGGCCGGGATCAGCCTGGACTTTATCAACGTGTTTCCAGGCCTGATTGTCTTTACGGTGAAGCAGGACAACTGGCAAAAAGCTGTGCAGGTGCTGGAAAACACCGGTTTTACGCCCGAAATCACTCCCGACTGCGCCAAGGTGGCCGCAGTCGGGGCCGCCATGACCGGGGTGCCGGGGGTAATGGCCGGCATAGTGGAGGCGCTGACCAGGGAGGACATTCAGATATTGCAGTCCAGTGATTCTTATACCACCATCTGGGTGCTGGTGAAAAGGGAGGATATGGAAAAGGCCGTGCGGGCGCTGCACCGTCAGTTCAGCCAGGCCGGCTAATTCCTGCGGGTAAAGTTTCAGTCGCCATAAACAGGGAGGAAGGTGAAAGTCTTGATTAATGACTTCGGGCGGGTCCTGACCGCCATGATCACCCCTTTCAGCAAGGACCTGGCGGTGGATTACAATGTCACCAGGAAGCTGGCCCGCCACCTGACCCAGTCGGGTTCCGACGGACTGGTGGTTTGCGGCACCACCGGGGAGTCGCCTACCCTGACCAGAGAAGAAAAGATTGAACTTTTCAGGGTTGTGGTGGACGAGGTGGGCGGCAAGGCGGTGGTTATCGCCGGCACCGGCGGGAACAACACCGCCGAAAGTATTGAACTGACCCATGCGGCGGAAAAGGTCGGCGTGGACGGTGTGATGCTGGTAACTCCCTACTACAACAAACCATCCCAGGAGGGTCTCTACCAGCACTTCAAGGCAGTGGCCTCCAGCACCCACCTGCCGGTTATGCTCTACAACGTGCCCGGCCGGACGGGGGTCAACATGCTGCCGGCCACCGTGGCCAGGCTGGGCGGGGTGCCCAATATCATCGCCATTAAGGAAGCGGCCGGCAACATCGACCAGGTCAGCGAACTGCGCCGCCTCCTGCCGGACAGCTTTGCCATCTACAGCGGGGACGACTCCTTCACCCTGCCCATGCTGGCCCTGGGGGCCAAGGGAGTGGTCAGCGTGGCCTCCCACGTGGTGGGGCCCCAGATGAAGGAGATGATCAACGCCTTTACCAGCGGCAACACCACCCTGGCAACCCAGATTCACCTGAGGCTTTTCCCGGTCTTCAAAGGGCTTTTTATTACCAGTAACCCGGTCCCGGTCAAGGCGGCCTTAAATTTGCTTGGCTGGCAGGCCGGCCCCCCCAGACTGCCCCTGGCCGAAGCCAGCGCCGCCGAGAAGGAGACCATCAAGGCGGCTTTAGCGGAAGTGAAGCTAATCTGAAATAAGGGGAGGCCTTAGCCTCCCCTTATTTCAAGTATGTTTATCCCATTTGAAGGGAAAAATAATCCGAGGCGCTATTTGGACGGTTTTCCCGTAAAGTTTAAAAAATTATTGATTTACAACAGTGTTGTATTATAATATGATACGTAAGATTACGGTGCGGCTTTCATCAGTCCTCAAATCTGTTTTTTCAGCCAGGATTGCTTCCCCACCTTCTCCTGTTGTGCTCACCGGTGATTTTTTTATTTTACGGGCTTTTCAACAGATAATATGGAGGTGTAGAATTTGGCGAAGGATCCAAGGATCAGTCTGATCCCCTTGGGGGGATTGGGCGAAATAGGCAAAAACATGATGGCGGTGAGATTTGGGGAAAAAATACTGGTTATAGATTGCGGGCTGATGTTTCCCGAGGAAGAAATGCTGGGCATAGACGTGGTCATACCTGACATCAGCTTCCTGTTGGAGAACAGGGAACAGGTGCTGGGTATTGTACTCACCCACGGGCACGAGGACCACATAGGGGCGCTGCCTTACGTCTTAAGGCAGTTGAATGTACCGGTGTACGGCACCAAGCTGACCATGGGACTTTTGGGCGGCAAGCTGAAGGAGCACGGGATCGAAAAGGATGCCCAACTGATCACCGTCAAGCCAAGGGACAATGTCCAGATTGGTCCCTTCAAGGTGGAGTTTATAAGGGTGTCCCACAGTGTGCCCGATGCCGTGGCCCTGGCCATTCATACCCCAATAGGCGTGATCGTGCATACCGGAGACTTCAAGGTGGACCACACCCCGGTGGACGGCCAGACCGTCGATTTTTACAAGTTCGCCCAACTGGGCGAGCGGGGTGTGCTGGTGCTCATGTCGGACAGCACCAATGTGGAGAGGCCGGGGTTCACCCTGTCGGAAAAGATGGTGGGCAACACCCTGGACGACGTCTTAAGGCAGGCCAAGGAGCGGGTGATCATGGCCACCTTTGCCTCCAATGTCCACCGGTTGCAGCAGGCCATCACCGCAGCCCACAGGTACGACCGCAAGGTGGCCGTGGTGGGGCGCAGCATGGTCAACGTGGTGGGTATAGCCCATGACCTGGGCTATCTGTCCATACCGGAAGGTACCCTGGTGGAGATGGAAGAGGCGGCCCGGATGCCCAAAAACAAATTGCTGTACATCTCCACCGGCAGCCAGGGAGAGCCCATGTCGGCACTGACCAGGATGGCCCTGGGGGATCATCGCCAGATGGAGATTATCCCCGGGGACACCATCATCATCTCGGCCAGCCCCATTCCAGGCAACGAAAAGACGGTGGGGCGGGTTATCGACCTGCTATTCAAGCAGGGCGCCCATGTGGTCTACGACCAGGTTTCCGGGATCCACGTCAGCGGTCACCCCAGTCAGGAAGAACTGAAGTTGATGATCAACCTGACCAAGCCCAAATTTTTTGTGCCCGTGCACGGCGAGCACCGCATGCTGATCAGGCATGCCAGGCTGGCCAAGGAAATGGGTATGCCGGCCAACCACGTTTTTGTTGCTGAAAACGGGCAGGTGCTGGAGTTCAGCAGGAAATCGGGCCGGCCGGCCGGCCGGGTCACCGCCGGCCGGGTGCTGGTGGACGGGCTTGGCGTGGGTGACGTGGGCAATATAGTGCTGCGGGACCGCAAGCAGCTGTCCCAGGACGGTATACTGATCGTGGTGGTGACCATCAGCAAGGAGGCCGGGTCCATAGTGGCCGGCCCCGACATCGTCTCCAGGGGCTTCGTCTATGTGCGTGAGTCTGAGCACCTGATGGACGAGGTCAGGGAGAAGGTAAAAAATGTTCTTGAGAAATGTTTTGCCAAG
>Ga0209347_1002373_pt1 | contig 25284 bp, 19 predicted proteins | sample AutmiccommuBRH23_FD_187382 | JGI IMG/M metagenome (GOLD analysis project Ga0209347, IMG submission 187382) | Deep subsurface microbial communities from Mt. Terri, Switzerland - Autotrophic microbial communities BRH/23 (SPAdes) (version 2) | ecosystem: Environmental > Aquatic > Deep subsurface >...
CGTGTCCTTGTCAAGGTGCTCGACAAGCTGCGGGATGAGGATATGCTGCTGGAGACCTCCAGGGGCAGGTACCGTATCAACAATCGAGGACTGATGCTGGACGGTCGTTTTGAGAGACGAAGCAATGGGAAGAATTTCTTTGTCCCTGACGACGATGCAAACAATATTTATATCCCCGAGCGTAACAGCAAGCATGCCATGAATGGTGATCGTGTGCGCGTGCAACTACTGGCTAAGCGTAAGCGTGCTGAAAGTGAAGGGACAGTGGTGGAGATACTGGAGCATACGCAAAGTCGCTTCGTGGGTGTACTGGATGTACAGAAGCATTATGCGTTTCTGGTGATGGACAGTAAGTATCTCTCCAACGATATATTTATCCCGAATGAGGATATCAATGGAGCCAGGAGTGGTGACAAGGTGGTTGTTGAGATCGTGGAGTGGCCGGAGAAAGCAAATAACCCGGTGGGGAAAGTGATCGATATCCTTGGCAAGCCGGGACAGAACGATACCGAGATGCACGCCATCCTGGCGCAGTACGACCTGCCCTATAAGTACCCCGAAGCGGTGGAGAAATATGCAGAAAAGATATCGACTACCATCGATGAGAAAGAGATCGCCAGACGGGAAGATTTCCGTGATGTGTTCACCATGACGATCGACCCGAAGGATGCCAAAGACTTTGACGATGCACTCTCGCTTCGCAAGGTAGCTCCTACAGATTGGGAGGTGGGTGTACATATCGCCGATGTGACCCATTACGTGCGACCGGGGGACCTGGTAGACAGGGAGGCGGAGAACAGAGCTACATCGATCTATCTGGTCGACAGGACCATCCCCATGCTGCCGGAGCGGTTGAGCAACGGGTTATGCTCCTTGCGCCCCCAGGAAGAGAAATTATGCTTTTCGGTTATTTTCAACCTGAACGATAAAGCGGAGATCAGGAAATCGCGTATCGTGCGCACGGTGATCAAGTCTGACAGCCGTCTTGCCTATGAAGATGCTCAGACGGTCATTGAGACAGGGAAAGGTGATTTCTCCACCGAGATACTGCAGCTGAATGATTTAGCCAAACAACTGCGTGCGAGACGTTTCAGCAGCGGAGCGATCAATTTTGAGCGCTATGAGGTGAAATTCAACCTCGACGAGAAAGGGAAGCCGCTGGGTGTCTACTTCAAAGAGTCGAAAGAGGCCAATCACCTTATTGAGGAGTTCATGCTGCTGGCAAACAAAGCGGTGGCGGAAGCTATAGGCAGGGTCCCCAAGGGGAAGAAAGCCAAAACGTTTGTCTATCGTATTCACGATGTGCCTGATCCGGAGAAGCTGGATACACTCAATACGTTCATTCTTCGTTTTGGACATAAGATAAAAACAGATGGATCGAAGGTGGAGGTAGCAAAAAGTATCAACGCCCTGCTGGATAAGGTGCAGGGCAGGCCCGAAGAGAATCTGGTGGAGACAATTTCCATACGCACCATGTCCAAAGCGGTCTACTCCACGAAGAATGTGGGGCATTACGGGCTGGCATTCGATTATTACACGCATTTCACCTCACCCATACGCCGTTATCCCGATATGCTGGTACACCGTTTGCTGGAGAGTTATCTGGAGGGAGGCAAGAGCGTTGATCAGGGTTCACTGGAGGAGGAGTGCAAGCACTGCTCACAGATGGAGCAGGTTGCTTCTAACGCTGAGCGTGATTCCATCAAGTACAAGCAGGTGGAGTTCATGTCCGATAAAATAGGGAAAGCGTACGATGGTGTGATCTCCGGTGTGACAGAGTGGGGTATCTATGTGGAGATCAACGAGAACAAGTGCGAGGGGATGATCCCTATCCGTGAGATGGATGATGACTTCTACGAGCTGGATGAAAAGAACTTCCGTCTGGTAGGACGTCGCACTAAAAGGGAGTACCGTCTTGGGCAGCCTGTGAGCATTCAGGTGGCAAGAGCCAACCTGGAGAGGAAGCAGCTCGATTTTATTTTTGCCTGAAGCGCTGTTCCCTGCGGGTATGACGAATAGAGGCACTCTTTCCCAGTAAACGGAAGGCGATGTGGAGATATGCTGTGCTCTCAGCGCCTTTTCCTGAGAAGAGTGCTCTCAGCGCTTTCTTCAGTGCGGCAAAGAGACTGTAGGCAGTCGCTTTTGTCCATGGATAGTTTGGATTTACCGCCTCCGTCAGGAAGTAAACAAACTCAGAGTAGAACCACTGTTCACGGCTTACCGTGCGCGACGCTCTGTCGTGATAGCCAAAGGCTGCTCTCACCAGACCTAATTTATACCCCTGTTTCTGTACGCGATGGACATAATTACGGTCTTCACCATAATGCGTGAAAATGGGAGCAAAAACACCCACCTCCTCTATGACAGACATGGGGATCAGCCACATGGCTGCGTTGATAAACGGATACTCCGTCACTTCATCCGTCAGTTGCAGTGCCTCCTCCCTGTTTCTCAGTCGTGTGTACTCCGAGAAGCCGAAGTCCGCGGCATCCCCTTTCCCGTTCAAATGAACAGGTGACAGAATGCTGTACCCCCTGTTCTTTTCAGCTGCTGTAATCAATTTCTCCAACGTGTCAGGTTCAATCCATGCATCCTGATTGAGCAGGAACAGATAATCGAATCCTCCTTCTCTCGCGTAACGCATACCGATGTTGTTGGCTCTCCCGAATCCCAGGTTTTCGTGGGTCTCCATCATCACCACCCCGGGATATTCGTTCCTGATGATCCCGCAGGTGGCATCGTCAGATCCGTTATCTATCACCACGATGGTTGCAGGGATTGTCGAAGCCATCACTGAGGGGATACATTTGTGAACCCACCGCTCAAAGTTATAGGAGACGATGATGACACAGGCAGAAGGGGTTTTGCGAGACAGCTCAGTCATGTTGATTGGTCGCTTTGATCATACATCTCCGGAAGAAGGGGGGCTCCATTCTTTTCAGATCATTCTGATAGATCATCACCCCGCTATTGGGTCGGTGGTGAAACAGATGCTCCTCGAAAAAGCGGCTGAAGAGATCGTAATCATGCTGATGATGATAGGTGCATAGTGCCACTTTAACCGGAGCGTGCAACAGCTCTTCCATCCCCTTCAGTACGGATGCTTCCGCACCCTCCACATCTATTTTGTAGAAGCCGGGCTTCTCTTCTGTCTCTTTGAAATAGTTGTCCAGCGTTATTTCATTACTGTTGTTCCTGTCCGATACATATTTAGGGATGATGCTTATTTTCTCTCTCCAGGGAGTAAAGGTTGCTTCCAATGCTTCAATCCACTCACGATCCTGTTCAAAAAGATAGATCCTCTTTGTCTTTTCAATATTCATCAGGGAGAAATAACCCTCTGCGCATCCCACATCTGCCAGTATCTCATCCTCTGTAACAGGGAAATCAACATCGGTGTAACAATGGGGAGCATGCTCATCCTGTTCGATGCGCAGGCCGTTAAACATCAGCTGTACGGTACGTCTGTTCTGAGAGCGTTTGAAATAGAGCCTTTTGCCGTCGGTGATCACATAGGGCAGGCCGTTCGACGGGTCAACGTAAACCGCAACCTCCTCAGCGATGTATCTCTCCTGAAAAGCGCCGAAGAAAGTTGTGAGGGGGTGCGATGAAAGATAATCGACCGCATCACTGATCTCTTTGTCACCTGAAGGAAATTGAGTGAAATGATCTAGAATTCTCTTCCGCACCTTCTTTTTCTTTTTTGTATGCAGATGGTCGTTCCATCGTGAGCGGACCTTGTAAATCAACCTATCTATCATCCTGTTCATTTTTTCTCATTTTTTTGATTGAAATCCATTCTTTTATTTCCCTGGTCATCTCCAGTCTCAACAGGTGACACAGCAGCAGGTAGAGCAAGCCTGTAACTACAATATTCACCAGAATGAAAGGCAGGTTGTTGTCTATTGTCAGGGTAAGGAGATATCCTGCAGCCACACTCACGAAAGCAATGATTGCATAGGGTACGGCGTCCTTCAAAAAGTCCAAAAGTGAATATTGAATCAGCATCCTTGATAAAATAAGGGAGATGAAAAGTGTGATATAGGTATAGACCACCCAGCTGGAGGCTAAGCCCATGATCCCATAGGGGAACAGTAGCGCTATCAGCAGCACCAGGATCACTCTTCTGATGATCTCCACACCCAGGAAATAGTTGGCTTTCTCTCGCGCTATGAACAGCTCATTCAGTACGAAGGCAAAGGGTGAGACCATTCCGGCAAGGCATAACACCTGAAAATAGGGTACCGCCGGCAGCCATTTATCCCTGAAGAGAAAGATAAACGTGGGTTCTGCAATCAATATCATCAGAAAGCCAATAGGGAAGGAGAGGAAGGCGAGTGATTTCATCATCTTGCTCACAACCCTCTTCAGCCGTTCGGTCTGTTCGTTTATCTCAGGCAGAACGAGCATGGAGACCGAGCGGAAGGTGTTGGAGAGGATCCCGAACGGTATCTCCTGGTACTTGCTGGCCTGACTGTAATAACCCACCTGTCTCATCGAGTTGGGGTAAAAGAAAGCGATGATGCCGGGGTAGATATTATTGAAGACCGCATTGATAAGCGATGTGAGCGGCAGCTTGTTGCTTAGTCCTGAGAATGAGCGGAGAATCTGCAGGCTGAAGATGCGGAGAGGAATCCATCGTGCGTAGAGCCAGAGGAACAGTGACCGGAAAAAAGCGAACAGTAATGTCTGCACCACCAGCGTCCAGACACCAAAGCCATTCAGCGCCATCACGATGGCCACGGCAGCGGTGATCAGCAGTGCGGCCATGTTCACTTTGGTCAACCCCCTGAAATCGGCTCTCTTGATGAGCAGTGTCTGCTGTATGATCCCCCCGGCATTGAGTATGAGCGACAGGAACAGTATGCGCGAGACAGGCTCTATGCGCGGTTCATGGAATATCGATGCCAGCAGGGGGGCTACCGCAAACAGGATCAGATAGAGCAGGATACTTAAGCCGAGGTTAAAGTAAAAAACAGTACTGTACTCGGCAGGGGAGATTGTTTTCCTGTTCAGTAACGCGCGGGTAAAACCACTGTCAATCAGCAGGCTGGAGAATGCGATAAAGAGAGCAAGCGCACCGATCAATCCATATTCCGAAGGATCGAGAATACGCATAAGGACAATGCTCGTCCCCAGGTTGATCAGCTGCTGCCCGAATTTATCGGTGAAACTCCAGAACAGAGAAACGGTTGTTTTATGTTTTAACGTTGATTCCGCCATCAGAGGTTGAAAATTGCCGGTTGTTGCTGCAAAAGTACGCAACTTAATTCATATTTTCTGATTTTACCCCAATGAGTTTACACACCGACGTGATTGCGATTCCCTCGTGAGGCTCTTTTTTCAGAACGTTTTTTTTTGTACGTTTGACGCAAAATTGAGCGATGAATGAGCTTTTCTGAGGAGATAAAACAGCAGGCCCTCCTGCTGGGTTTCGATGCCTGCGGCATTTGCCGTGCGGAAAACAGCGGCGAGGAAGCCCATTATATGGAATGGATCAGGGAGCACTGCCAGAGTGGTATGGCGTACCTGGAGCGTAACATCGACAAGCGGGTTGACCCACGGCTGTTGGTGGAGGGTGCCCAATCTATCATCTCCGTGGCGCTGAATTACTACCCCTCTGTGAAGCTCCCGGGGAAGGTGCCCCAGTTCGCTTACTACGCCTACGGTAAAGATTATCACGAGGTGATGCGGGACAAGTTGCTCAGCCTGTTTGAGTGGATCAGAGGACGTTCTCCCGACGTGGCAGGGAGATTCTTCTCCGACTCAGCCCCGGTGCTGGAACGCTTCTGGGCGGCACAGGCGGGTATCGGGTTTGTTGGTAAAAATACGTTGCTTATTATCCCCGGTAAGGGTTCTTATTTCTTTCTGGGTGAACTGATCATCAACCTGCCGCTGGATTATGACGCCCCCATCTCCGAGAACTGTGGCGACTGTCGCCGCTGTCTCAACTCATGCCCCACAGGCGCCATAGAAAAACCCTATTGGGTGAATGCCGACAAGTGCATCTCCTACCAAACCATTGAGAACAAAGGAGAGATTTCTCCCGACATAGTACCAAACTTAAGAAACAATGTCTTCGGCTGCGACATCTGCCAGAAGGTGTGTCCCTGGAACCGTGGGGCACAGCCCCATGCCACGCCGGCGTTGATGCCGTCGGAGGCGTTTATGTCACTCGATCTGGAGCAGCTGACGGAGATGAGTGAAGAGACCTACCGCGAGCTATTCCGCCACTCGGCCGTCAAAAGAGCCAAGTACACAGGACTGAGACGGAATGCTGAAGCTATTTCCAAAACTCGCAATAAATAGTTACTTTTGCATCAATAAATTATGGAAGATAACTTCGACATACATAGCAACCATTATTCTCAGGATACCGAACGTGAGTATGAGAACACGTTGCGTCCCCTCACCTTTGGTGGTTTCAGCGGGCAGGAGAAGATCGTGGGTAACCTGAAAATATTTGTCAGCGCTGCACGCATGCGTGGTGAGTCGCTCGATCACGTGCTCTTGCACGGCCCTCCCGGTCTGGGGAAAACCACCTTGTCGAATATCATCGCCAATGAGCTGGGTGTAGGGTTTAAGGTCAGCTCGGGCCCTGTGCTCGACAAGCCGGGTGATCTGGCCGGTGTCCTCACATCACTGGAGCCGCACGATGTGCTGTTCATCGATGAGATCCACCGTCTCTCGCCGGTAGTGGAGGAGTATCTCTACAGCGCCATGGAGGACTATCGTATCGATATACTTATTGATAAAGGTCCCAGTGCACGTTCAATCCAGATTGAACTGAACCCGTTCACGCTCGTGGGAGCCACCACCCGCAGTGGGTTACTTACCAGTCCCTTGCGTGCCCGTTTCGGCATCAATATGCACCTTGAGTATTATGATATGGAAACCCTTACCGGTATCGTGTTGCGTTCAGCCGATATTTTAAAGATTGCCTGCAACCGTAATGCTGCCGAGGAGATTGCTTCACGCAGCCGCGGCACACCTCGTGTGGCCAACGCGCTGCTGCGTCGTGTACGCGACTTCGCCCAGGTGAAAGGGAACGGTAAAATAGACAAGGAGATCTCCACCTATGCCCTTGAGGCACTCAATATCGACAGGTATGGCCTGGATGAGATAGACAACAAGATACTGCTCACCATCATCGATAAGTTCAATGGTGGTCCCGTGGGTATCACCACCATTGCTACGGCTGTGGGAGATGATGTAGGAACGATTGAAGAGGTCTACGAACCGTTCCTTATCAAAGAGGGTTTTATCAAGCGCACACCCCGGGGACGGGAGGCTACCGACCTGGCTTACCTGCATCTGGGTCGCAAAAGAGCCGGCGAGCAGAGGTTGTTGTTTTAGAAATTGCTGAAGATCAGTTCCAGTTTTATGTTCCCCTCCCTTTTGTCGAGCATGGCTGCGGTAGGCCACATCTGGTTGTAGATATCCGTAGGTGTCTGACTCCCCTGAGAGTAGTAGCTTTGCTGTACTGTTGTGAATGTCACATCCACAGGGATCAGATAATAGACCAGATCAAAAGGCACTCCATTCGACTCTTCATTGTAATGATTAATCATCGTGGAGATGTTGTTGAAATTATAGGAGTAGGTGGTGGGGTTAAACTCAGCCGAGAGGAAGCTGGTGATATTGTCGTGCATTTTTTTCTGTTCAAAAAAACCATCGAGTGAATCTCTGTTCACCAACAGGAGATAATCGGGCGGACTTAACTTAACCATTGGGTTCTCAATGGCATCCGGCATGGCATATATTGTAAAGTTCGCCAGATTCAATGCCTGCGATTTCAGCTTGTCATAAATTTGAGAAAGAGGGAATGTTATTTCCGTATTGACTCCGGCGGGACTTTTCACATAGGTGTGCATGTCACTCTCTCCCAGCAACTGATCGTTGTTATTGCTGATATGGTTTATTTGCGTCACCTCCGGCGTGATGAAGAGGCGCATCGCACTGTTGCGGATCGTATCCTGCCCGGTGGATGAACCCTTTTCATCAAGGTAATGATAATGAACATAAAGAGAAGTGAAGCTGACATTGAGCATGGTACTGTTTCCGAAACTGGTAGTGAAATAGAGTCCCGGGAAGAACTTCCTGAAGGTGTCTGCATCCACCATCTGCCCATGTCCTGGCTTCTTGTACTCACTGAGAAACTTCTCCCCTAACTGGTCAGGCAGTTTCACATTGATGTCGTACACTTTATATGTTTGTGTGTTGTACCCCGATGTGTATGTCTCTGTGCGGTAGGTGGAGTTCTTGCCTGTAAAAACCTGTCTGCCCAATGGTGCGGACATATCAGCATATTCTTCGGGATCATTGTGTGTGTAGTTACTCACACCTTGCAGTGATTTTGTAACCTCATAAACAGAGAGCTCCATCGGTGCCAGTGAGTCGCCCATCATCATGGAGTAGGATACAACCACTCTCACCGAGTCGATATCTGCACCTGCTTCAAAACCTGTTCCCTCGGGGAAATAAAACTCACCGAGATAATCTGATTTGACAGATCCGAAAACAGGATCGATGTATTCCCCCAGCACGGGATATTTCGTTTTGGCAAACATGGAATCTACACGGACAGTGCGTGCTTGCATGTGCAGTGTGTCGATACCTACTTCCAGACGGTCTTTATCGGGCTGAATGGTGAATCCGACCTGATCGAGAGTATCGTTGCAGGATAGTGTGAGTATAGCGACAAAGGTTACGATTAGCGCTTTGTATGTGGATGTGAGCTTCATTCGTTTCAAAAAATTTGTTTTTAACCGCGCAAATATCCAAAAAAAAATTGTCAAATGAAAGCTGATGAATTGCTTTCTCTCTTTTTTTAAAGATATTTGTGTATAGCAGATTTAAAAAAGCCGGTTAGTTAAGTATTTTAAGTGAATCAGGAATCTAATTTCTCGTAGAATGCATTGATCTCTTCCACGTTTTGGTCGAAATCAGCATTGTGTGGCAGAAACGGCACATCTTTTTCCTGCAGGTATTTCGTCAATGCAGGATCAATCGTTTCACTTCCCTGAATAATGCCGTCAGAGTTATCAATAGCCAGCTTCATCAGGTTCTGATAATCCATTGTGCCCCGCTGTTTCATTGTTTCAATTTCCGGATCACCTATACCGTCAAAACGGAGCTTGTCGGCGAAGCCGTTATTCAGTGGCTTGTTAAAATTCTCATCATAGAGTGAGCTGACCACGATGGCGTTTTTGAAACAGGGGTCATCACCATATCCCTTCTTGATATAGAGAGGTGCCAGTGCGCTGAACCATCCGTGACAGTGAATCACGTCAGGTACCCAGCGAAGCTTCTTGATGGTTTCCATCACACCGCGAACGAAGAAGATACTTCGTTCATCGTTGTCCTCATACTCCTCCCCCTTTTTATCAACAAGCGTTTCCCTGTTTTGGAAATAATCCTCATTGTCAATGAAATAGACCTGCATCCGTGCCGCCTGAATGGAGGCAACCTTGATGATGAGCGAATGGTCGGAGTCATCGATGATGAGGTTCATGCCGGAGAGACGAATTACTTCGTGAAGCTGATTGCGGCGTTCGTTGATGTTGCCATATTTAGGCATGAAAGCGCGTATCTCTTTTCCTTTTTCCTGTATGGCCTGAGGTAAAAAACGGGAGGTATTGGAAATAGTTGTTTCATCGAGATAAGGAAAAATTTCCTGCGTAATGTATAAAACTTTTTTCTGGGACATGAAGCTAATTATCTTAAATTGAGTACAAAGATAATAAAAAAAATCCAGATAACTACAAAACAAAACGGCATCTATTTTGTAACAGGCAGAATGACAGTATTGTAGCTGCCTGGCGTGTCGTCATATCTCACGATATGATTAAAAATGAGTGTCGAGGAGGCGGAAATCTCATTTTGATGCACATTGATTGCACAACCGTTTATAATGATTTAACGGACCGTTTCAGTGAAATAATACGAAAAATTTTCTCTATGTGGTAAATATTTTGTTGCTTTGCAGACTAAAAAAGAATAATGGAGATCGTACATACCGCATCCGGTCTGGATGAAATGCTGCAGCGTTGTCGCCTCAGTGGAAAAACGATAGGTTTTGTTCCTACCATGGGTGCTCTCCATGAGGGGCATGCCACACTCGTGAAGCGGTGTGCGGCTGAGAATGATCTATGCGTGGTGAGTATCTTCGTGAACCCCACGCAGTTCAATAATAAAGAAGACCTGAAACGCTATCCCCGCACGCCGGAGGAGGATCAGAGGCTTTTGGAGCACATAGGTGCCGCTATTATTTTCGCACCGTCGGAAGAGGAGATCTATCCTGAGCCCGACAAGCGGGTTTTCAATTTCGGGATGCTCGACAAGGTGATGGAGGGGCAGTTCCGGCCCGGCCATTTCAACGGTGTTGCACAGGTGGTGAGCAAGCTTTTCAGCTTTGTACATCCCGACAAAGCCTATTTTGGAGAGAAGGACTTTCAACAGCTGGCCATCGTCAGAGAGCTGGTGAAGCAGCTGGGGCTGCCGGTGCAGATTGTGGGTGTCCCTATCGTGAGGGAGCCTGACGGGCTGGCCATGAGCAGCCGCAATCAGCGCCTGTCAGCAGAGGAGAAAAAGAACGCTGCGGAGATATACCGGGTCTTGCGCGAAAGCACCCATATGATGAGAGAGCTGTATACACCTAAACAGCTCACCGATTTCGTGATCGGCGAGATAAACAATGTGCCGGGGTTAAACGTTGAATATTTTGAGATTGTCGACGGCAACACCCTGCAGCTTATCTCCTCCTGGGAGAAGAACATCTCTTCTGTTGGATGTATCGCCGTCTTTTGTGGCGCGGTACGGTTGATTGACAATATCAGATACAATTAATAATATATGTGGGTAGAGACATTAAAATCAAAAATACATAAAGCGACGGTGACCGACGCCAATCTCAATTATGAAGGCAGCATCACGATTGATGAAGATCTGATTGATGCCGCCAATATGTTCGTACATGAGAAGGTGGCTGTGGTCAACAACAATAACGGTGAACGTTTCGAGACCTATATCATCCGTGGCGACCGCGGGTCGGGGACAATATGTCTGAACGGAGCTGCCGCCCGTAAGGTACAAAAAGGAGATGTGATCATTATTATGAGCTATGCCATATTGCCTCTTGCAGAGGCTAAACTGTTTGAGCCGGCGGTTATACACCTTGAATACGGTACCAACAGCATCAAGAAATAAAATCATCATCACCATATTAACCGTCGGTTGTAGAAGCAACTGGCGGTTTTTTAGCATTGTCAGGTGTATACCAATAAGCAGATCATTAAAATAAGCTTGCCCATCCTGTTGAGTTTGCTGGCGCAAAACATTATACAGGTTGTCGATACCGCCTTCCTCGGTCGTGTGGGAGAGGTGGAGCTGGGTGCATCGGCTTTGGCGGGTATCATCTATATTGCCTTGTACACCCTTGGCTTCGGGTTCAGCATGGGTAGCCAGATCCTTATCGGCAGACGCAACGGAGAGCGTGACTACAGTAAAATAGGGGATATTGTTATTCAGGGGATCATCTTCCTCCTTATTCCCGCGTTGCTGCTTATCCCCGCGTTGCGATATGCCACTGTTGATCTGATTCCCGGCATGATTGAATCGGCGAGTGTCTCAACTGCCGTATCTGAATATCTGGAGTGGCGCGTGTTCGGGATCATCTTTGCCTTTACCAATGTGATGTTCCGTGCTTTCTATATTGGTATTGCCCGCACGAAAGTGCTGACGGTCAATGCCGTCGTGATGGGCCTTGTCAATGTTGTGTTCGACTACGGCCTTATTTTCGGTAACCTGGGTATGCCCGAGATGGGTATAGCCGGAGCAGCCATCGCCTCCGTGATAGCAGAGATCTCATCCACCCTCTTTTTTATTATCTATACGAAGAAGACCGTTGATCTTGAGAAGTATGGATTTACCTCTATCCGTTTTCAGTGGGCTATCGTAAAAAAAATACTTGATATCTCCATTTTTATGATGGCGCAGTATCTTTTCTCCATCGTCACCTGGATGCTTTTCTTTGTACTCATTGAGAACTATATGGGTGAGCGGCCGCTGGCTGTGACCAATATCGTGCGCAGCTTCTATACCATCTTCACCATTCCTTCACACGCCCTTGGAGCTGCCACGAGCACGATGGTGAGTAACACCATCGGAGCAGGCAGGATTAACCAGGTACAGAGTCTGATAAACAGGATCGCCCTCATCAGCCTCGGGGTGATGGTGGTGGTCATTGTCGTCGTTTCTGCCTTCCCCCGCACAATGATTCATATATACACCGATAACCCCTCACTCATCAGTGATACTGTCCTGCCTTTATATGTACTCATCTCATCACTTCCCTTGTTCAGTGTAGGGACGGTTTTGTTCAGTGCTGTATCAGGAACAGGAAATACGCGGACAGCACTCGGGTTTGAGATATTTACCCTGATATTCTATATGGCATACATGTGGTTTATCATCATTTTCCTGCGCTCTTCAGTAGCTGTAGCCTGGACAACGGAGCATGTCTACTGGTTTTTCCTGATCGCACTTTCTTTTATTTACCTGCGAAGCGGCAAATGGAAAGATAGAAAGATTTAGTGAATTTATCCCTATCTTTACAGGCGTAAATAAAAGATAAAGTGGGTAAGATAGATATCGGATGAGATGATCTTCGATAACTCATTAAATCGGTGGTTAAATCGGTGAATGATATGTGGAAAAGGTTTGTCTTTATAATATGTATTTTATATGTAATCCCGGCGTTACATGCACAGGAGTATCAGTGGAAACTGGGACTGGACTATTTCTTCGATAACCGGGAGTACAAGAAATCTACTTTCGCCGAGCCTCAAACGATGAACGGTATCTGGCTGAAACCGCTTGGTGGTATTCGGTGGAACGCAGCGCACACGATCTACGCCGGTGTGAACCTGTTGACGATTCCCGGCATGAAAGATAGAGAATATGAAGTAGATCTCTCCATCTACTACCAGTACGAAACAGAGAAGATGTTGTTTCGTGCCGGCGCTTTTCCGAGAAGAGATGTTCTTACCAATTATTCAGATTTCTTTTTCAGGGACTCAGTGAACAATTTTATGCCGGTCATGCAGGGTCTTTTCTGGCAGATGGGCCAGGGGAGGAACTTTGTCAATGCATGGATGGACTGGACAGGATATGCAACAGCTGTGGCACGCGAGAGTTTTTATGTAGGGTTTTCAGGAAAGACATCCAGAGGTCTCTTCTTCGGAGATTTTCAGTCTTATATGTTTCATTACGCGGGCACCAACCCCGGTAATTCATTATATGGCGTGAGTGAGCAATTGCTGGGATTGGCCTCGGTGGGAGTGGAATATGAAGATGAAGAGAGTTTTAAAGGGCTGCTGTCGGCCGGCGTTCTTGCCGGTCTGGAGAGAGACCGGAAGGCTGATGTGAGCTACAGGCCCGTCGGCTTTGTCGCAAGAGCCAATGCCGAATACTGGGGTCTGGGAACAGAGAACACTTTCTATGCCGGTGATCCGAGGATGCGTCTTTACAGTGAACAGGGAGGTGATCTCTACTGGGGTACGCCCTTCCTGCGGGGTCGCTCCTACCTGCAGAGCAAATGGTTTATCCGCCTGCTGGACTCTGAACGTGTCACTGCACGGGTGAACTTCAACCTGCACCTATCCGAAGGAGAATGGCACTTGCAGCAAACATTGTCTGTAGCAGCATCGATAGATAATTTTTCCAAACCGGGGAAGAAGAGGCCTCTCTACCCCTGGAAGAGGCTATTTCAATAAATCTCAATCATATGGAGACAATAAAACAACAGATAGAGACGCTGCGCCGACAGCTGCACGATCACAACTACAACTACTATGTGTTGTCGCAACCCGCCATCTCCGACATGGAGTTCGACCGGCTGATGAAGCAGCTGACTGAGCTGGAGGCACAATACCCGGAATACTCCGATCCCAACTCCCCCTCGGTGCGTGTGGGGAGCGATATCAACAAGAGCTTCACCCAGGTGATGCACCGTTATCCGATGCTGTCACTGCAGAACACCTACTCCGAAGGGGAGGTGGCCGACTTTTACAACAGGGTGAAGAAAGGGCTGAATGAGCCTTTTGAGATCGTCTGTGAGCTGAAATATGACGGCACCTCCATCTCACTCATCTATGAGGAGGGGCGGCTGACACGTGCCGTGACCCGCGGTGACGGGAAAAAAGGAGATGATGTCACCGACAATGTGCGTACGATACACAATGTGCCGTTGGTCTTAAAAGGGAGCGATCTGCCGCCATACCTCGAGCTCAGGGGTGAGATACTGTTGCCCTGGAGCTCCTTCGATGCACTCAACAGGGAGCGTGCGGAACAGGAGGAGCCGCTGTTCGCCAACCCGAGGAATGCTGCCTCGGGCACCTTGAAGATGCAGGACTCACGCGTTGTGGCTGCCCGCAAGCTGGAGTCATATATCTACGCTATGCTGGGCGATCTGTTGCCTGCCGCCAGCCACTACGAGAACATGACCCGTGCAAGGGAGTGGGGATTGAATGTCTCAGGAGCAATGAAGAGATGCCGCACGCCGGAGGAGATCTTCGATTACCTGACATACTGGGACAGGGAGCGCAAGAACCTGCCGGTGACAACCGACGGGGTGGTGCTGAAGGTCGACTCGCTCTCACAGCAGCGTAACCTGGGCGCCACCTCCAAATTCCCGCGCTGGGCCATCGCCTATAAGTTCAACGCGGAGAAAGCAGTCACCCGCCTGGAGTCGGTCTCCTTTCAGGTAGGACGCACAGGAGCGGTCACGCCCGTGGCCAACCTGGCGCCGGTACTGCTCTCGGGTACCACCGTGAAAAGGGCATCGCTCTATAACGAGGATGCTATCAACGCGCTCGACCTGCATATCGGTGACAGTGTTTATGTGGAGAAAGGAGGAGAGATCATCCCCAAGATCACCGGCGTGGAGAAAGAAGCACGCTCCATGATAGGCGACAAGGTGACGTTCGCCCGCACATGTCCCGATTGTGGTACCCCGCTGGTACGCATCGGTGATGAGGCGGCACACTACTGCCCCAATTCCGGAGGGTGCCCCACGCAGATCAAAGGACGCATCGAACATTTCGTCACACGCAAGGCAATGAATATCACCATGGGTCCCGAGACCATCTCGTTGCTCTGGGATAAAGGGTTGGTTCGTGATGCGGCCGATCTCTACGCTTTGCAGTATGATGATCTGCTGCGCCTTGAACGATGGGGCGAAACCAGTACGGTGAACCTGCTGGCGAGCATCGAGCAATCGAAGAGCGTGCCTTATGAGCGCGTGCTCTATGCTCTCGGCATCCGCTTCGTGGGTGAGACGGTTGCGCAGAAGCTGTCACACGCCTTCCCTGCGATTGATCTGCTGGCGCAGGCATCCCATGAACAATTGATCGCCGTGGAGGAGATAGGTGACCGCATCGCGCAGAGTGTCATTGATTTCTTCTCCAACGACGGGTTCGTTGATTTTGTTGATCGTCTGCGCCATAATGGATTGCAGTTCTCACTGAGCGAGGATGCGCTGGCTGCCAAAACAGACAAGCTGAAAGGGCTGACCATCGTCATCAGCGGCACCTTTGCGCTGCACTCAAGGGATGAATACAAAAAGATGATCCTTCAGCACGGAGGGAAGAACAGCGGGTCGGTGTCCAAGAAGAGCGATTATATCCTCGCAGGAGAGAATATGGGCCCTGCCAAGCTGGAGAAAGCAGCGAAGCTGGGAGTGAAGTTGATTGACGAGAAATCATTCCTGGAAATGCTGCGGTAATAATTACCCGGAATAATCAATCTGTACGCTTTTGCCTGCATATTTTTGTATCTTCGCAAAAAAGTAGCATACCTTATCTTTTATGACGACAACCCTCATTATCCTGGTCGTTACGGCTGCCCTCTTCGTTTGGGGGAAGATACGCTCCGATATCGTGGCGCTCTGTTCTCTGCTGGCGCTTGTCCTCAGCGGTATCCTTACACCTGAGGAGGCGCTCTCCGGCTTCTCCAACCCCATCGTCATCATGATCGCCGCGCTCTTTGTCGTGGGGGGAGCCATTTTTCAAACAGGGATCGCCGGCACGCTGAGTGCCCGCCTCCTGCATCTTGCAGGGAAGAGCAACTACAAGCTTTTCCTGTTGCTGATGCTGGTCACGTCGCTGATTGGATCTTTCCTGAGCAACACCGGTACGGTGGCACTGCTGATGCCCATCGTGGTGACGATGGCCTCTACCTCTGCATTGAATGTGAGAAGGCTGTTGATGCCGATGGCTTTTGCCAGCAGCATTGGTGGCATGATGACCCTTATAGGTACCCCTCCTGTGCTGATCGTTCATGGTGCGCTCATTGAATCGGGGCAGGAGGGTTTGTCATTTTTCACCACCCTTCCTGTGGGAGTGATACTGTTGGTGATCTCTATTCTGTTACTGTGGCCACTCACTAAAATATTGGAGAAAAAAGGAAAAAAAGAGATAGGTGACAATCGTTCCACGGTGAAATCGCCCGGCCAGCTGGCATCAGAATACAGGCTTTCGGAGAATATGTACCGTGTGGAGGTGAGCAGCTCCTCCTCCATGATAGGCCAGACAATTGCTGCGCTGGAGATCACGAAAAGATACGCTGTCACCATCGTGGAGATAAGACGCCGGTCGGGCTCCCCGCTGATCAAAACCGTCACACAGGAGCTGCCTGAGGCAGGCAGGGTGATGAGCGAAGGAGATATCCTCTATCTGATCGGTGATTTCGCAAATGTGCAGACCTTTGTCTCAGAGAGCGGCCTGAAGCTGACAGACCAGCTCACCGACGGCTCACTCAACCGTCCTCTCTTCTCCGGGAAGCTGAAGTTCGACGAGATAGGGATGGCGGAGGTGGTGGTGCTGGCTAACTCGCAGCTGATAGGCAGGCATGTGAAAGATTCAGGCTTCCGACAGAACTACAACGTGAACGTGATCGGTATACAACGCAAAGACCAGCATCTGCTGCAGGATGTGAAAGATCAGAAGATGCAGTCGGGAGACATGCTTCTGGTGCAGGGCACATGGGAAGATATTGACCGGTTGAGCCGTCTTGAGGCGGAGGTGGTGGTGATAGGGCAGCCAGCCATGGAGGCGTCGAAGGTGACACTGCATCACAAGGCACCGGTAGCGGGCATCATCATGATCCTGATGGTGCTTACAATGATTTTTAATATCCTTCCTCCGGTCATCGCTGTCCTTCTTGCCGCGGTGGCAATGATCCTTACCCGCTGCTTCCGTACTGTGGGTGATGCCTATCGCACCATCAACTGGGAGAGTGTCTTCCTTTTCGCTGCCATGATACCAATGGCTACCGCCATGGAGAAAACAGGTGTCTCAGAGGTTATTGCCACCGGTATAGTTGAATCACTGGGGAGCTACGGACCCTATATGGTACTGGCCGGTATTTACCTGGGTACCTCTGTTCTGACCATGTTCATCAGCAACACTGCCACCGCCGTCTTGTTCGTGCCCATTGCTTTGCAGGCGGCTCTAACACTGGGTGTGAGTCCTTATCCGTTTGTGATCACCGTCGCCGTCGCTGCGAGCATGTGTCTGGCCAGTCCTTTCTCCACGCCACCCAATGCGATGGTGATGTCGGTAGGGCGTTACAGCTTTATGGATTATGTGAAGGTGGGCCTACCGTTGCAGCTTATCTACATGGCGGTGATGATCATCGTGCTGCCGCTGCTGTTTCCTTTCTGATGGTAGCTTTCCGTTAAATGACCAGCTCACCGACGGTGGATATGATTTGAAATTTTTACCCCAAATCGTGAACATATTTATTTGCTCTCTTGTTATAGGGTTGATATTTAATCATATAAAAAAGAAAGAAGATGAAAAAGAATTTATTTGCAATAACCGGAACAATGGTATTGAGCCTGATGGCTCTGATACTGTTCACATCGTGTAATGAACGTAAGCAGACGAAAGAAGAGGTAAGTGTGGAGATAACCGGCACGGACACAGTGACTAACTTCACAGTATATACCTATGAAGAGAAGAATGTAGCGTTGAGCGAAGCCAACAGAAGACTCGATGAGATGAACCGCCAGATTAAAGAATGGAAGGCCGATGCAGAAGCGAAAGCCGGCGAAATGTCTGCCGATGCAAAAGCAGCCTCTGACAAGGCTATCGCCGATCTCGAAAGAAAAAGAGATGAATTTAAGGCGGAAATAGAAAAAATGGAGAACAGCACTGAGGATAACTGGGAAGAGGTCAAAAGAGACATCGGCAACAAGTACGATGATGTGAGGAACGACCTTAAACGTGGCTGGAAGAACCTGAAGGAAAATGTGAAAGAGACCGTGGACGAGGCGGAAGAGGCCATCCAATAAACGGCTCAAAGAGACGTTAGAGACTCATACACTCCTCAGTGATAACTTATAAGGTTATCGCTGTGGAGTTTTTTTTGATGGTTAATCCTGCATGGAGAAGCTGTGTGATCCTATATGGTGACCGTCGGCAAAGATATCAGCCTTGTAGGTGCCGGGCATCAGGAACTCACCTATATCCCAATACATGGTGACGGGTATCTCTTCACCGCCGTATTCCACGATACGCTTCATGGAGAACTGAATCTCCCTGTTTTCGTAAGTGAAGGTGTTGGATGGGCTCTTTGAGAGCACAGTACCGTCAGGTGTCATCATGCGCACATAGATCGTCCGTTCGCCGGGCTCCGACGTGATGTTACGGGCAATGGTAAAAGATATCACAAACTGGGTGCTTCTGCTCAGCCTCGATTGCTCCCGTCCCCTGTCGTTGACCGCTTTTGCCCCTATATTGGTCGCCACCAGCTGTGCGGCTAAAGTAACCTTCTCCGAAAGCACCTCCCGCTCCTGTGAAACCTGGTTGAGTGTCCTGCTTGTCTCCCTGTATTGCTGCGTGATCTGTTTGTTCTCGGCCCGTAGCTCCTCATTCAGTCTGTTCAGTGAATCTATCTGGTGGATGTATGAACGCAGTATTTTACGCAAGGTGGAGAGCTCACCCTTCAAGCGGCTTATTTCTGCCTTGTCGGTAGCTTTGGTCAGGCGCAGCTCCTCCTGCAGACGCAGCACCTTTGCCTGTTCATTCTCCAGCTTGTAGAGCAGTGAGTCGTTCTGCACACTGAACTTGAACCCTTCGTATTGCAGCGAGATCGCTTCATATTCATCTTCCAGCTCCTGCTTGTTCACCGTATATGCTTGCTCTATTTCCTCTATCTGTCTGTTTTTGGTCAGGAGAAACCCGATGACAATGACCAGCACAATGGCCATCACACCAATAATTGCTACAAGTTGAGGAGTCCGTTCCTTAAAGTCTATCTTCATCTAACTGCTTATTTTTCAATTGCGGGCAAAATTAAAGGTTTTCACCTTAATACCCAATGATTGTACGCTCTTTTTCGTTAATTTAATATTTACAGGATGCTGCACGTCATCGTAAAGGCCACCTGTTTGCAAGGGTACAGTGGAACGTGTGGTGCGGTTATGTGAGAATCGTCCTCTCTGTGCACGCTGCATGTGCAAATATACAGCAAAAAGCCTGCGTGTGTGCAGTTTTTACGTTTTTTCCTTATCTTTATCCTCATAAATAAGAAACCATTAAACAGAGGAAAATGAGAAAATTGTTCTTTAGCCTGACCTTCATCATTGGATTTGTTTTTATTTCTTCCGCCGATGAGGGAATGTGGATGCTCCATCAGCTCCAACAGCAGAAACTGTCAGAAATGCATGAACTGGGACTGACACTGGAGGATTATGATATTTACGATCCCCACGGAGCATCCATCAAGGATGCCGTAGTGCAGTTCGGAAGGGGTTGTACGGGAGAGGTGATCTCCTCGCAGGGGCTGGTGCTCACCAATCACCATTGCGGTTACGGGCAGATACAGCAACACAGCAGCCTGGGGAATAATTATCTCGATGAGGGCTTCTGGGCCATGACAAGAGAGGATGAACTGCCTAATCCGGGACTCACCGTCACCTTTATCGACCAGATAGAGGAGGTCACCCGCTGGGTGAAGGAGTGCCTGGCGCGGGACAGTGCGCGGGACAAGGATGGGTTGTTTTACCTCTCTCCATCCTATCTGAACGGTCTCGCCCGTGAGAGAGCGGGCGCAGCGTTTCTGAACGATCATCCCGGCACAGAGGTGGAGATCAAACCCTTCTTCGAGGGGAATCAGTATTACATGTTCACGAAGAAGGTCTATGCCGATATTCGTCTGGTGGGTGCCCCACCCAGTGCCATAGGTAAATTCGGGGCTGACACCGACAACTGGATGTGGCCGAGACACACGGGTGATTTTTCTCTTTTCCGTATTTATGCCGATAAGGAGGGCAATCCGGCAGCATTCTCTCCGTCGAATGTGCCGCTGAAGCCCAAACGCTGGTTAACAATCTCTACCCGGGGCGTTGAGGAGGATGATTTCGCGATGATCCTCGGCTTTCCCGGTACAACGCACAAGTACTACACCTCGTGGGAGGTGGCGGAGCGCAGGGAGATAGATAACGCTGTCCGGATCAGGATGAGGGAGGTACGTCAGCATGCCCTGCTGGAGGAGATGCTGAATGATCCGGCAGTGAAGATCCAGTATGCCTCTAAATACGCGGGCTCCACCAATGCATACAAGAATGCTATCGGCACCAACTGGGCCATTGATATGCGCGACTTTGAGCAGGTGAAGCGCGATCAGCAGAACAGGCTGGTGGAGTGGGCCGGCAGGAATAACAAGCCTCACTATACCGAGGCGTTGGGAGAAATTGAGCGCATCGTCAAAGCGCGTGCTGATCTGCGTTACCGAAGCTGGATGCTGAATGAAGCTGTTATTCGCGCGGTGGAGTTTGCAACGATACGCACTGCCACAGTTGAGAACCTTATACAAGCGCTGGAGGATGACAACGCGGCGGAAGCAGAGAAGCAGCTAAGGCAGATGGAGAGTGATTACCGGCAGTTTGCCAATAAAGATTACAACCCCGACGTCGACAGGAAGGTGGCAAAGAAGATGCTTGCTGCCTATATGCATGCTATTCCGGAAGAGAGCTATCCCGGCGTGTTCAGTCTGATCTATTCTGATTTTGAGGGCGACAGCGATCAATTCGTCGATTTTATCTTTGATCATTCTCTTTTTGGCAATGAAGCGCACTTCAGGCGTTTTGTTTCCGGTAAACCGGATATTGAAACGCTCAGGAACGATCCTATGTTCCTTTTTGCGAAATCGGTGAGCGATGAAGCTGCCTCACTTCGCTCACAGCTGGCCTCTTTCGATGGCCCTTTCACCATGGCACGACGTACATTTATGGAAGGACTGCTGGCCATGGAGGAGCCTTACACCCCTTTCCCTGATGCCAACTTCACCCTTCGCCTCACCTACGGCAAAGTGAAGGGCTACCAGCCGCGCGATGGGGTCGTGTACAAACACCAGACAACCATTGAAGGAGTGATGGAGAAAGAGGACCCCGATAACTGGGAGTTTGTGGTACCTGAGAAGCTGAGAGCGCTCTACAGTAAGAAGGATTTCGGCCCGTACGCTATGGCTGACGGCAACCTGCCGATAGCTTTTACAGCCACTACGCACACAACAGGCGGTAATTCCGGTAGTCCGGTACTGAACGGTAATGGTGAGTTGACAGGGATTAATTTCGATCGTAACTGGGAAGGTGTTGGCGGAGATATCCAGTATCTGCCCGATTATCAGCGTAGCATTATTGTGGATATACGCTATGTGCTCTTTGTGATTGATAAGTTTGCAGGAGCCACACACCTGGTGGAAGAGATGGATTTGAGAGAATAATGAAAAAGTCTACAAAAAAAAGGATATATTCCTAAAAAAGTGTTATACTTGTAGGAGATATTCACGCAATAAATTAATAGTATGAAAGCAACAGTTGGTTATTTATTGTTTATCTGCATGCTTGCTTTCGCTACAGGTTGTGGTTCATCCCAACGTGGTGTATCAGGTAAAAAGGCAGAGCCTGTTCTCGGATTGTGGGAGGTGAAGGCGATTCATAACAGCAATGAGTCCGGATACAAGGAAACGCCTCCCGGAATGTTTAAGATGGTTTTACCTGACGGTAAATTCATGAATTTTATCTCTACAGATGAGGGTGCAATCATCACGGTTGATGGTACTTACAGATTGGAAGGTGATCTCTATACGGAAGAAATTGTGCATTCATTCAATAAAAGTCAGGAAGGAAAACACAATCCGTTGCAGATAAAGTTATCGCAGGAGAATTTTATGTACTTACGCTGGTTTCAGCCCATCGATGAGTTTGGTGTGGTACAGAACCGCTGGATCGAAGAGATCTGGCAGCGTGTGCGCATCGAGGATCTGGAGGTGAGCAATGTGGATCTGCAGCAGGAGCTCAGATCGTTGCTTCACAACGAAGAGGTAATCAGGCAGGTTGTAGAGTAGCACAGGAGAGAAGTAAAACAAAAATGGCGACCCCTTCCAGGGCCGCCATTTTGTTTTCAGTGCAGCGGTCACAAATTTTGTAACGCCACCTCCAGATCAGCTTTGATATCGTCGATATGTTCAATGCCCACCGACAAGCGCAGCAGATTGGGATAAACACCTGCAGCAAGCTGCGCCTCTTCCGGCAGCTGCTGATGCGTGGTGCTCGCGGGATGGATGATCAGTGTTTTGGCATCACCCACGTTAGCCAGATGGCTTATCATTGAGAGATTATCAATGATCATGGCTGTCTGTTCCACATCTCCCTTCACAAAGAAAGAGAGCACACCGCCGAAGCCATCATTTTTGAGATATTTCTTTGCCAGCGTGTGGTATGCGCTACTCTCCAATCCGGGGTAACTGACCTTCTCCACCTTTGGATGTTTTTCCAGCCAGCGGGCAAGCTCCAGCGTGTTCGCATTGATGCGCTCGGCGCGGAGTGAGAGTGTCTCCAGTCCCTGCAGTAGCAGGAAGCTGTTAAAAGGGCTGTTTACCGGCCCCAGATCACGTAGTCCCTCCACGCGACAACGAATGGCGAAAGCAATGTTCCCAAAGGGTGACTTGTCTCCGAACGTCTCCCAGAAGTTGAGGCCGTGATAACCCTCCGAGGGCTCGCTGAACATCGGATACTTCCCGTTGCCCCAGTTGAAGTTGCCGCCGTCGATGATCACACCTCCCATGGAGGTTCCGTGACCGCCAATCCACTTTGTGGCAGAGTGCACCACCACGTTGGCACCCCATTCAATCGGGTTGAAGATGTAACCACCCTGGCCGAAGGTGTTATCCACCACCAAGGGGATGTCATGCTTGCGTGCCACGGCAACGATCGCTTCCATATCCGGGATATTGTACTGCGGGTTACCAATCGTCTCCAGGTAGATCGCTTTTGTCTTATCATTAATAAGCGATTCAATACTATCAACATTATCACCATCGGCGAATCGTACTTCAATACCCATGCGGGCAAAAGCCACCTTGAACTGATTGTATGTCCCGCCATAAAGAAACGACGAGGATACGATGTTGTCACCTGCTTGCGCGAGGTTATTGATGGCGATGAATTGTGCTGCCTGTCCCGATGAGGTGGCAACAGCTGCTACACCCCCTTCCAGGGCGGCCATTCGTTTTTCGAACACGTCTGTTGTGGGGTTCATCAGCCGGGTATAGATATTCCCGAACTCTTTTAATCCAAACAGGTTAGCACCATGTTCCGCACTTTTAAATGTATAAGCTGTGGTCTGATAGATAGGAACGGCTCTGGCTCCGGTGACCGGATCAGGCTCCTGTCCCGCATGAAGCTGCAGGGTTTCAAAATGTTTTTTTCTCATATTTTACAAAATTAGTATCCTGCAAAAATAGGAGAAAAAACAAGAATATGTCACAAAGATGTTTAGATAAGTGATAAATTAACACTTATTCAGAAAAGAGTCTGCTCCTGGCCATCATGCAAGCGCCAACAATACCTGCCTTATTTTTTAGCTTCGATGTGACAATCTGACTGTCTTTGTTTACCAGGTTAAGCGAATATTTTTTGACTGAACTGCGTATAGGCAGCATGATAAATCCTTCTGTTTCAGCAACCTGTCCTCCAATAATTACCAGTTCAGGGTTGAAGATGTTGATGAGCCCGGCGATGTATTTCCCCAGTTTGTATCCCACCTCTTCCACAATCTCAATGCATAGCGGGTCCTCCTGGACGGTGGCGTTGATGATATGTGTCAGTGTGAGTTTATTGATATCTTTTACCTGCTCGGTGAGAATAGTGCTTTCACCTTTAAGGATACGCTCCGTAACTATTCTGTGAATGGCCACGCCCGATGCTTCTGTTTCGAGGCATCCTTTTTTCCCGCAGTGACAAAGAATCTCATTGTCGAAAATAGGGAAATGACCGAACTCACCTGAAAATCCTGATTTGCCGTAGTAGGGCTTTCCATCAATGATGATACCTATACCGAGTCCCCAGCCCACATTGACAAACAGCACATCTCTCTCGCTTTCCACGACGCCCCTCATAAATTCACCATAGGCCATGGCACGGGTATCGTTGTCGATGCCTACATTGTAGTTTAGTTTTTTTGTGAGTGTTTCACTGATAGGGTTCTCGCTGAAGTAAAAGCTGCTGTAACTGTATCCCGATTCGGGATTGACGCGTCCAGAGATATTCAGGTTGATGTTATATATCTTCTTTTTTAATTCTCCGGTCTTGTCAATAAATTTCTGAATATGCTCGCACAGCTGATCGAATGATTCAGGCTTATTTTCATACGTGTAGGGGATACCCATTTGGTTGTCCACTATCCTGCCTGTAAAATCCATTACGGCAATATTCAGGTGATGACGACTCATATCCGCCCCCACAAAATAGGCAGATGTAGGATTTAATCCATATAAACTGGGGTGTCTTCCTCCGGGTGTGTTTATTTTTCCGAATTCAGCGATTAACCCCTGATCCATCAGCTCACCAATGAATTTGGTGACGGTGGGTACACTCAGATCGAGCTCTTTACCCAGCTCAGCTATGGTGTCGTTACCCGAATCGATGAAATGGGAGATAATATCTTTCTTGATTTGTATGTTTTTAGGACTTTTGTCGCTTTTAAAAAAATGATTCTTTACCATAATTTCTTAATCTTCGTTAATAAATACTGGTTACGTGATTGGTTGTGTGGCTACGTGAATGTCCAAAAAATATACTGCGATCATCCCTATCAGCTGTCTGGATTACCTGATTACCTTTTGTTTATGAAAAATATGTCACTAAAACTACAAAATTACGAAATATTTTGAATAAACAATAAGAAAACAGGGAAGATAAGTTGTTATTCATTTATT
>Ga0209347_1002374_pt1 | contig 25282 bp, 26 predicted proteins | sample AutmiccommuBRH23_FD_187382 | JGI IMG/M metagenome (GOLD analysis project Ga0209347, IMG submission 187382) | Deep subsurface microbial communities from Mt. Terri, Switzerland - Autotrophic microbial communities BRH/23 (SPAdes) (version 2) | ecosystem: Environmental > Aquatic > Deep subsurface >...
AATGCCCACGATTCGGAAGCACTGGTCCCGTTAGCGGAAAAGCAACCCGAAGCACAAAAGCCCGATAAAATACTATGCGACATGGCTTACGGCACAGGCAAAAACAGAGAAAACATGGAAGACAGGCAGATTAGATTGATTTGTCCCGTGCCCAACGATAACGGGCGAAATGGTTGCTTTCCAAAATCGGCCTTTAAAATAGATTTAGAAACTAGACCTGTCAGTGTCCTGCAGGTAAACTATCAGCTGAAAAAATATACGATAAGAAAACAATCCAATTGAAAGTATTTGCCTTTGCCCCTGAGCAATGCCAAGACTGGCCATTTTTAAATCAGTGCACCAAAAGCAAAAAGGGCAGGCGGACAGTCACAGTAAACCAGTATGAAAAATACATCCAGGAAGCCCGAGTCTTTCATAAAACCGAAGAATTTCAAAAAGAATACCCCGAGCGCAGCAAAATAGAAAGAAAACAGCAGAGATGGTACATCACGGCCTCCGCCAAGCCCGCTATATAGGAACGGCTAAGGTTTACCTTCAATCTTTACTAATTGGAACCATAGTAAATTTCAAACGCTACTGGAAGCTGACAAACGAAAAAGTAACTACAGGTAAGGAAGCTACCGGATTCAATGCTATTCCAACAATTACCATAACACCCCCGTCTCTAATTACATGGGGATCAGTATGTCCAAACGCAAGTTAAACAGAAAAAAGCGAGAGTATAAACGGCAAATTGCTACATATTATTGGCATAATTAGCCGTTTGCAGTTAATAGGCGCCTCTAAATATTGTTTTTAAAAAATAATGGTTTGCAAACGGCAAAAAAAACAGCCCTTTTGCAACCCTCTCCTAGAATGAGCCGCGGAAACGCCCCTGATCCATTCGACAATAATAGTAAAGACCATCTTTAGCGGTTTTTTTCCTCGTTTTGCAAATGACGTGCCAACTCCTCGGCCAGGGCTCGGGCTTCCCGCAGTTCGGGTAAGGGCATAGCCGTTGCATTTGTGGCCAGTTGCTTAAGGCTTTCCTGCAGATCCCCAGCCAGATTCCTGACTTGAGCAGCGGAACCTATTTGACCGGTAGGCTGGAGCTCAGTTTCGTTAATATTGATATTGATTACATCCCAGCGCGAGTAATGACCCATCGCATCAAAAATGGATTTGGCCATGTCGATTAATCGCAAGTCTATATCAGCAAAAACAATGGTTTCCCGGTCGTAAACCGGGCCTGCCAAATAACCTCCCAGCGGGCTGATAATACCGCTTCCGCCACAACTGTCCCACCGGGTTTTGTTTTTAAAGTAGAAACTATCGGGGACCATTTCTTTGGTTATATAGGAAGATGAGAGAATTACAAATGTTTGCCCCTCAAGGGAGAGGGCGCGGCTTGTAATATCAATGTATTCTCTAATGTCAAAATCCGGCGCTGCAGGCCAGCCGGGCCAGAGTGCGCAGTGAATCTGTTCGCCTTTGGTAAAAAGAGCATATTTGGGAAGTGTCATTCGGTGCTCATAGCAGATTAGCCCCCCCAGCTTTCCCAGATCGGTGTTAAATACCTTCAGGTGGCTGCCGTCGCCCTGGCCCCAGTATAGGCGCTCGTGATAGGTGGGCATTAGCTTACGGTGTTTGCCCATTATGTGTCCATCGGAATTAATAAACAGCGCAGTATTGTACAGAGTTCCCTTCCAGCGGGCATCCAGCTCACTGAGACCTACTACCACACAGGCGCCGGCTTCCCTGGCGGCCCTGGCCAGCTGATCGGTATCAGCACTGGGTATCACTACGGAATTATGTTGGTACTCTAACCAGGAGTTGACCCAGTAGCCTGATCGCTCGCTGAAATCCGGTCCCCAGTATGGGTAGGTAGGGATGAACGTTTCAGGGAAAACCACTAGCCGGGCCCCCTGGGACGCAGCTTCTTTAATTAGTGAACAGCATTTTTCAATTGTCGCCTTCTTATCCAAAAAAACAGGAGCCGCCTGCACTGCCGCCACAGTGAACTTTTTATCCATTGAACTTCCCTCCTAAATATTTCAACAAAGGGGGCTGCACAGTAGTCGAAAGACGCGTTACAACCCCTTTTGTACAACCCTATTTATTAATGCCTGTGTATATGTGGATGGCGTCTCTCAAAAATTCTGCCGTGCCCGGCTGCTTTTCATCATAGTATACCTTAAACCGTTGGTCATCCACATACATTTGTGCAAGGCCGGCATGGGCTTCTTTGCTGTATTCGCTCCAGAAGTAAGTTAACCACTGTTTATGCAGATCGGCCGCTCTTTGAGCAATATCGGTGGCAGGGTCTCCGGTTTTGAAAGCCTCGGCCAGGGTGGCGGTCACTTCATTACCCAGTCGAGTTACCTCTTCATAATCTTCCGGTGTCATGTTTTTCAGTTTTTCATTAGATTTGTTGATTTTATCGTCGCCATACTTCTCACGAATTTCTTTACCATACTTTTGCTCGTTATCATCAATCAGCTTTTTCTTAAAACCTTTGAACTTTTCCTTATCGGTCATGGCCATTCTCCCTTCGTTTAAGGCAATAGTTTTTTCCACATTAGCGATTAGCAAATCTAACCGCTTTCTTTTTTCGAAGAGTTTCTCACGGTGCTCTTTAAGGGCTTCAGCAGCATTAAAAGAAGGGGCGGTTATAATTTCTTTAATACTTTCAAGACAGAATCCCAATTCTTTGTAGAAGAGTATTTGCTGTAGCCTGTTAACTTCAGCCTGACCATAGATGCGGTATCCTGACGAGCTGGCTTTTGCCGGTTTAAGAATGCCAATCTCATCATAAAACCTAAGTGTTCTGGTGCTGATTCCTGCCAACTGACCCAACTTCTGTACTGTATACTCCATGTACTCCTCCTTCTGACAATATGACTATACACCTTTACATTACGTCAAAGTCAATCATTTTTTGCAGGAAAATTTACCCAGACCTATAAACTTGTAAATAAATTTTTTGCCAAATTAGTTTTTGGAATATACTTATAGCCTCTAATGTTAAAAATTAATGGCAAAAAAGGAAAAATTGAGTTTTTTATGGGAGGCTTTGGTGGTTGTGTGGTAAAATAAAAATTTAATAATAAGTATTTAAGCGGGGTGTTTTGAATTGTCCTACAAAGTAGTGGTGATAGGCGGAGGTCCCGGGGGTTACGTGGCTGCGATACGGGCGGCCCAACTGGGGGCCGAGGTGGCGCTGGTGGAGAAGGGAAGTGTGGGGGGCACCTGCCTTAACCGGGGATGTATACCTACAAAGGCAATGGCGGCCGGGGTTTCACTCCTTCATTCAGTTCAGAGGGCAAAGGAATTTGGTATCAATACCGGAGAGGTGTCCATTGACTTCGGCCGGCTGATGGAAAGAAAGAACCAGGTGGTTGACAGGCTGGTAAAAGGCGTTGAATTTCTACTGAAAAAGAATAAAGTTGATTTGTTTAAGGGTACTGCCAGACTGTCCGGCAGCGGCAGGGTGATGGTGGCAGGGAGTGACGGTGAACTGGAGCTGGAGGCTGAAAACATAATTTTGGCCACCGGGACAGAGCCGGCGCTGAATAAGGACTTTGGGTATGATGGGGACCGGGTTATGACCTCCCAGGAGGCCCTTAATCTCACAGGGGTGCCCCAGAGGCTGGTGATAATCGGCGGAGGGGTCATTGGCTGTGAGTTTGCCTGTATTTTCTCAGCCCTGGGATCTAAGGTCACCGTGGTGGAAATAATGCCGGGCATTCTGCCTCTTTTGGATAAAGATGTGTCCCGCCAGATGCAGAGCCTGATGAAGAGGCAGGGCATCAGTATTAAAACCAGTGTGAAAATACAGGGGGTAAGGAAGCAGGATTCCGTTGCGGTGGTGCTGGAGGGTGGGGAGGAAATAACCGCGGACAGTGTACTTATATCCATAGGCCGGGTGATGAATCTTAAGGGACTGGGATTGGAGGAAGTTGGGGTGTCCGTGGGTGATAGGGGCCAGGTGCTGGTCAACGAAAGAATGGAGACCACGGTGGCCGGAATTTACGCCATAGGTGACATAACCGGAAGGATTCAACTGGCCCATGTGGCCTCCGCCCAGGGGCTGGTGGCCGCCGAGAATATAATGGGTCACTGCCGCCTGATGGATTACCGGGCGGTGCCGTCATGCATATTCACTCATCCCGAGGTGGGCAGCGTCGGCTTAACCGCCCAGGAGGCTGATAGAGCCGGAATTAAGGTGAAAACGGGGAAATTCTCTTTTCTGGGCAGCGGCAAAGCCCAGGCCATGGGGGAGACCGAAGGCTTTGTAAAGTTTCTGGCCCACCCGGACACAGATCATATTCTTGGGGTGCACATAGTGGGGCCCCACGCCACCGATCTCATAGCCGAGGCTGCTTTGGCCATGCAGCTGGGTGCTACTGTAAAGCAGTTGGCGGAAACCATTCACGCCCATCCCACACTGTCCGAGTCACTGCTGGAGGCCGCTGAGGCGGTACACGGAAAGAGCATACACATGTGAGGTGGTTCGGTGTCAAAGGAATGCCGGGTACTAAAGCTGGGCCAGTGTGATTACCAGGAGGCGTACGCATTACAGAAACAGCTATTGTGCCGGCGCGTGGAAAAAAGCATACCGGACACACTGATGATGCTTCAGCATCCACCTGTTTTTACAATTGGCCGCAGAGGCAGCAGAAAGAACATACTGGTCAGCACCGAAATATTATACAGGGAAGGTATACTAGTATACGATACCGACCGGGGTGGGGATATAACATATCACGGCCCCGGCCAGATTGTGAGCTATCCCATTCTTGACCTTAATCAGCATGGTAAGGATGTACACCGGATAATCAGTCTGTATGAGGAAGTAATCCTCAGGCTTTTGGCCCGGTACGGTATTGATGGGCAAAGGGTTTCCCGGTACCCGGGGGTCTGGGTGAGCGGTGAAAAGATTTGCGCCCTTGGTATAGGGGTAAGTAACTGGGTGACCTATCACGGCTTTGCGCTGAATGTAAACACAAACCTCAACCACTTCGGGTATATAACTCCCTGCGGCTTAATCGGCATGGGTGTGACCTCCATGGAAAAGGTTCTTGGAAGGAAATTAGACGAGACCAGGGTTGCCGGGGATCTGGCGCGGCTATTTGGAGAGGTGTTTGATTTGGTGATGAAGAATGGTGACAGGAAACAGGAGACAGAATCAGTTTAGTAGGGGGTGATATATATGGAAGTAAAAATGCCTTTTTTGGGCGAGGGTGTGGAAAGCTGCACAGTTTCCTTCTGGCTGGTATCCGAGGGTGATTATGTGGAGGAAGGGGACGATTTGGTGGAAATGCAAACAAGTAAGGCGGCATTTAATGTACCTTCTCCCTCTGCAGGCACTGTGACCGAGATATTGGTGTTCGAAGGGGACGAGATTAAGGTGGGTGATGTTATTTGCATAATTAAGAAGTAAAAAAAGCTTTCAGCAATCAGCAATCAGCCGTCAGCTATGAACTCAGATTAAAATAATCATTAGTAATATTAATTTCATTCTCCCCGGTGGCCGCTTTTTATTTGGCCCGGTGTCTTATAGTCTATAGCCAGTCCATGTAGGACTGCTTTTTTTATTTCATCATTTCATTATGTTTTTATTGTCCTGGTGTGTTAAAATGTTTGATATGGAAAAATCTCAACGGGGGGATATAAAATGAAACACACCCTTGCCGTACTGGTATTGAACAAACCGGGGGTGCTTGCCCGTATTTCGGGGCTTTTAAGCAGGAGACACTTCAACATAGAGAGTATTGCCGCCAGTCATACCGAAGAGACGGACATAACCCGCATCACCATTGTTGCAGAGGGTGATGATCATATACTGGACCAGGTTATCAAGCAGCTTTCAAAGCTGGTGGATATTTTAAAGATTCAGGAATTGCAGGAGAAGGAATCCATTGAGAGGGAACTGGCCCTAATAAAGGTCCAGGCTTACCCCAACCGGCGGTCTGAAATTGTGGATATAGTAAATATTTTCAGGGCGAATATTGTTGACGTAAATCGCGAAACAATGATTATTGAGCTGACAGGTGATGAGCAGAAGATAAATGCCCTGTGTGCAGTTCTGGTGGATCATGGAATAGTGGAGCAGGTGCGCACCGGAAAAATTGCTCTTTCCAGGAGCCCGGGAGCCGCGAAGCATCTTATTGATATATCAGAATAAGCTTTAATTTCTTCCTGTTTTTAACTGGAGGAATTGGGATACCTGCCGGAGAATACTTGTTTCATGTAATACTGCCATAAATACAAAAGTATTGACGGTGATATATTGACATAAATAAAGAGTTTTAGGTTTATAATATATATATCAGATAGTGCTGCTGTCAGCCATCGGCATTTTTTGAATAATACCACCGTATTTATTGCTGATTTTGAGTTTTTTTATTGCTGGGAGCTGACGGCTGACAGCTTTTGTTTCAATACCAGGTTCTCGTTTTTTGTCACTTTTATTCCTTTCCATATACCAGGCTTTGTTCTCCGGGAAGAGGTTTATCAAAAATTGACAGCATAGGTTAATACCAGGGGGTGTTAGACGGCATGACTCAGGTGAAAAGGATTATGATAAGCCTTCCCGACAGCTTGCTGGCTGAGGTTGATGGAATAGTGGCGGCTGAGCAGCTGAATCGCAGCGAGTTTATCCGAGAGGCCATGAAGCTCTATATTTCCGAGCGTAAGCGCCGTATGTTGCGTGAGCAGATGAAAACAGGCTACATGGAAATGGCCAGAATAAACCTTTCACTAGCTGTGGAACAGTACGAACTGGAGGCCGAGGTGACATCACCCTTTGAACCGATGGTGGAGGCAAAGTAGCAATGCTTATTCGAAGAGGAGATGTTTTTTTTGCGGAATTGAGCCCGGTGATTGGATCTGAGCAGGGAGGAACCAGGCCGGTGCTTATTTTGCAAAATGATATTGGCAATCAGTACAGCCCCACCACAATTGTGGCGGCAATAACCTCACAGATAGCCAAGGCCAAGCTCCCCACCCATGTTGAAATGCTGTCCGGGGATGCGGGTCTGGAAAGGGACTCGGTAATACTCCTGGAACAGATAAGAACAATAGATAAGAGCCGCCTGATGGAAAAGGTGGCCACCCTGAATGAGGATATGATGAAAAAGGTTAACCAGGCCACCGAAATAAGCCTCGGGCTGGTAGAAATATAACATAGTCGGGCAGACAGGCACCTCAGCTATAAGGGGTGCCTTTGGTTTTTAGCTGTAAGCTGTAAGCTGTAAGCTATAAGCTATTAAATATGAGTAGGTAATAGGTTGTTGGTTATAGGTTGTAGGTAATAGGTAATAGGTTGTAGGTAATAAGTTATGAATAATAGGTTATAAGAGGTTGTTTAGCTTATAGCTTACAGCTTACAGCTTATAGCTTATGAAGGAGGGAAACGTTTGTGAAACCCCTTATTGGTATTACATGCTCTTGGGATGAGGAAAAGGGCAGGTACTTTCTGCCGGAGGCATACGCCGGGGCCGTGACGGCAGGGGGAGGTATACCTTTGTTGTTGGCGTATAACTGGGACCATTCAGCTCTGAAAGGAATTACCGGGACCATAAGCGGACTTATTTTATCCGGAGGAGTGGATGTCGATCCTTTTCATTTCGGCGAGGACCCCATTTCGGCAGGGGGTGAGGTTACTCCTCTCCGGGATGAATTTGAACTGATGCTGGCCAGGGAGGCTTTATCCTCCAATATGCCGGTATTGGGGATATGCAGGGGAATGCAGGTTTTGAACATAGCTGCAGGCGGGGATTTATACCAGGATCTAAGCCAGTTGAATACAGGGGCTATTAAACATGTTCAACAGGCCCCTCGCTGGCACCCCACACATGAAATAGAAGTCCGGGCTGGAACGATGTTGGCCTCTATAACCGGTGTCTCCAGGGTAAGGGTAAATAGCTTCCATCATCAGGCACTGAGGAAGCTGGCTCCGGGATTTACTGTTGCGGCCTGTTCCGTCGATGGTATAATCGAGGCGGTGGAAGCGCAGAATTATCTATTTGCCATGGGACTTCAGTGTCATCCTGAATGTCTGTGGAAAAGTAACCGGCTGTTTCTTTCCTTATTTGAAAAAATGGTGGAGGCAGCCCGGCTTTATAGAGGTGTTTATTAATTAAAAAGTTAATCGGCTAATATATTTTTGGAGGTATTAATGATGATCGCAGTTGCAGGTGGTAGGGTACTGACCATGGCGGGCAGCAACTTTGAGGTGGGAACGGTACTGATAAAGGATGGAAAGATTGTTGAAGTGGTCGAGGGGATAAAAAAGCCCGGGGGCTGGGAGATAGTGGAGGCCGGGGGGATGCTGGTGATGCCGGGATTTATAGACGCGCACTGCCATCTGGGAATTGTGGAGGAGATATACCGTGTGGAAGGGGACGATTGCAACGAGATAACCGATCCCGTCACACCCCATCTAAGGGCCATTGATGGTATAAATCCGGATGACCTGGGTTTCAGAGACGCTTTGGCCGGGGGGGTGACCACGGTGGTGACCGGGCCGGGAAGCGCCAATGTCATTGGGGGGGAAATGGTGGCCATGAAGACCTGGGGTCCCTCGCTGGATGCAATGATATTGAAATCCCCGGTGGGACTAAAGGCAGCCTTGGGTGAGAATCCCAAGAGAACTTACGGAAGCAGGGAAAAGGCTCCTCTTACCAGGATGGCGTCGGCCGCGCTGCTAAGGGAAGCCCTGGCCAGGGGACAGGATTATATGCGAAAACTGGAAAAAGCCCAAGCAGGCGGGGAGCCCCCTGACAGGGACCTGAAGATGGAATCACTGGCAAGGGTATTAAAGGGAGAGATACCCCTAAGGGTTCATTCTCACCGGGCAGATGATATACTTACGGCTATCCGGATAGCGCGGGAATTTAGCATAAAGCTCGTGGTGGAACACTGTACCGAGGGCTATAAAATTGCGGGAGATCTGGCGAAAAACGGCGTTAGTGCGGTAATCGGACCGGTCATCGGTAACCGTGCCAAGGTTGAGCTGCAGGGTATTTCCCTGAAGACTGCCTCAGTACTGGCAGAGGCGGGGGTGGATTTCGCCATTATGACCGATCACCCGGTGGTGCCTATACAGTACCTTGGCATATCGGCGGGACTGGCGGTCAGGGGAGGCCTTGGTGAAGAGGGGGCCCTTCAAGCCATAACCTCCAACGCCGCCCGAATACTTGGGCTTGAACACCGCATCGGCAGTCTGGAGCCTGGTAAGGATGCCGATATTGTCATAATTGACGGACATCCCTTTGATGTCAGAAGCCGGGTGCTGAAGGTTATGGTTTGCGGTCAGATTGTGTATGAATATGGAGATTAATGTAGTATTAACTACTGAAATAAACCCTCAATTACCCAACAAATAAAGTCGAAATATAGCAGGTTACGATAAAAATTATTTCTAATTGTACTTTTGGGTTTAATTAAAAATATTTTTCCTAATCCTAGCTTTTAGCAGGAGTTGCTGACATAATGTAGAAGTTTAATGGCAATGATATACTTGACTGCTAGAGTTTGTCAAATATTGTCGGAGGTGTGGAGATGAAGAGAAAAAAGTTGGATGTATTGGTAGTTGACGATCAGCCCGGAGTACGTTATTTACTGGATGTAATCATAGCCGAAGAGGGGCACAGGGTAAGGATTGCCAAGAACGGTCTTGAGGCCGTGGAGGCCGTAAAGTCATCCAGGCCCGATCTGGTTATTATGGATGTGCGTATGCCCAAGATGTGTGGAATAGAAGCTCTGGGGAAAATAAAAATAATTTCTCCGGAAACCGAGGTGGTCTTGATGACGGCATACGTTTCCGACGAGACCGTGCAAATGGCATTGAAAAAAGGAGCGCTGTGCTGTTTCACTAAACCCTTTGACGTGGATGGCATAAAATCGTTTGTGGCGGACTTTAGCTGGAGGAACTGCGGGTATAATAACGAATTACCGGCAGTGGTGGGATAAAAAATAATAGGCCCTTCTTAAAATAGAGGGCTTTTTATTTTTACTTTGTATTTATTGTTCGATTAGCTTGTTTTTGCGCTTTAATGCAGATATTCATAATAAGTGTTTCAATGCCAGGTAAAAATTCCTGTTTTCCTGACTTAACCAATACATCCAGTTCATGAAGATTCAATAGCCATCTTATAAGTTGATTCCGGTTAAAATTTCTTTGCTGGGCAGTAATTTTTTTAGCCACAAAGGGATGAATCCCAAGGGTCTGTGACAGTTCTTTTATTGGGCTCCCTGAACCAATGGCCTCTCCCGCCCGCAGCAGCAGCCTTATTTGCCTGGCCACCATGGCCAATATAGCCGGTGGAGGATTTTTCATCAGTATCAGCCGGTTTATCCCGGCAATAGCCCTGGAGGCGTTTCTCTCACCTATAGCATCCACAACCGCGAACACATCTTCCTCAGGGTGCGGGGGTGTAACGGCGGCCACATCATCAGGGGTGATAACCCTGTTGCCCCCTGCATAGGTTATCAGCTTGTTTATTTCCACCCCCAGGCACTGCAGGGTATGGCCCGATCTGGTTAATATTTCGGAGGCTGCCCCTGGCGCCAGTGTTTTTCCCGCCTGTCTGGCCTGCTTTTCCAGCCACCTGGAAAGCTCCCCGGTCTTGAGTAGGGTAAATTCTACTACTTTTCCTTTTTTTGCTATTTCTTTACAGACTTTTTTTCGTTTATCAATATCTTCCCCGGCATCGAAAATGAGACAGGTCCCCGGGTTTGGGCCAGCGATATAACTCAGCAGGGGAGCCTCGTCCTTTCGCACCGGCGCCGCCTCACCGTCTTCAGGCAGACCTGGGGAATTCTTTTTGCGGATAAACAGGTTTGAGTTCTTTACCAGAATCAGCCGGCTGTTTGCAAAAAGCGGGGTCATGGAGGCCATAGATATTATATCGTGCAAAGGAACCTCCTGGGCGTCCAGGGTGATGAAATTCAGATCATTTTGTGCCCCTGGAATGATTATATCTCGCATTTTTTTAACGGCCTCTTTGCGAAGGTAGCCTTCAGGCCCGAAAAACAAATAAATCGGGGCAATCTGCCCTTTTTTTAAAGCATCCAGCAGATCCAGATAGTATTTCATTATATTACTCCCGGTCCAGTTTTTTCTCCACCGACAATACCTTTCCGGACATTGTGGCTTCCTTGTCTCTGCGGTCGTCCACCCTTACGGTGGTAAGTACCCTTGAAGCCCCGAAAATAAAAGGAACTTCGTGCATTTTTCTAATCACTGAAAAAATTTTGTCAAGATCTCCTTCAATGACTGTGGCCATGGGGGTTAGCTGGTAAATCAGATCTTTTTCCTCCTGAAGCACTTTCAGGCACCCGGCAACAAAACTACTAAGGCTTGACCCGTCGGTTCCCAGGGGAATAACGCTTATTTCAACGATGGCCATTTTATCACCTCCTTATGGTAGGAATTATATTCTATACATTATAAAAAAAACCATCCTCTTTGGATGGGTGGGTCTTTTTTATCACTAATCCAGGATCCTCAGGCGCACGGCAGGGCCAGTTATTAAAATAAAGGAAATTGCTAAATTTCCTATGCGAGGTTTCCAGGGGGAGTACCCCTTCTGCTTCGGTGCGCGGAAAAGAGGACGTTTATACCTTACGAAAGGGGCAGCCCCTTTTAAAATAATGACGCCGCTGATAGGCGGCGCTTTTTTTAGCTTTGCTTCAACTTGTTAAAGCTAAGGGTCAGGCGAGACTTTTTTCGGGCAGCCGTGTTTTTATGTAATATTCCTTTTGTTACGGCCTTATCGATAGTAACCAGCGCCTTTTGCAACTTGACCTGGGCATCTTCCCTGGATCCGCCTTTTATCGTCTCGTCAAATCTTCTGATGGTGGTTCTCAGGTTTGATTTCAGGCTGGCATTACGCAGGGTTCTGGTACGGATTACATCAACTCTTTTTATCGCTGACTTGATATTTGGCACTTTCTCACCTCCCAACAGGCACAATTTTATCATGGTAAAAACAAAAAAGCAAGCAAAGCCTGTATATGTTTGATTATTTCAGTTAATGATAATAAGGATTTAATAAGAATGGAGGTGAGTGTTCAGTGAACTGGATGAGTTCCATAATAAGATTTGTAGTTTCAGCTCTGGTGCTGGTGGTGGTAAGCTGGTTATCTCCTGGGTTTGCGGTGCAAGGGGGCTTTGTGGGAGCCCTAATAGCTGCTGCAGTGATTACTATACTGGGTTACATAGCTGAAGCCCTTCTGGGTGAGAGAGTATCGCCTCAGAGCAGGGGGCTGGTTGGGTTTATTACTGCGGCGGTTGTCATATATCTTGCCCAGTTTATAATACCGGGCTTGCTTTCCGTTAGCCTTATCGGAGCCCTTATATCTGCTTTTATCATTGGTCTCATAGATGCTGTAGTTCCTACGGTTTTAAGGTAAATATTAAATTTTATTGCAAAAAAAGCCCCGCTTTATTATGGTGGGGCTTTTTTGTTATAAACACAACCTCCCCGGAATAAAATTTATGAAAATGCTGGAAAGTGGCCGGGGGTAGTTTGATGGAGATAAAATATTATATCCGGTACATGGCCTACAGGTATCGGTACAAGCTGTCCCGTATCTACAGATCTGCGGCTCTGTACGGCATGGTTTTACTGCTTTTTTTTCTACTTTACAATATCCCGCTGGCCGGTGTTTTTGCCAAAAGCCTGGAGGGAAGGAATTTCTCTCTTTTCGATATAGCCCTCAGCTGGAGTGAGAGGGACCCCCGGGGGCTTATGAGGTCTGCAGTCCCGGTTATGGCCTGGGTGGGGAGCCAGGAGGATTACCCGGAAGAAATCTCACCGAGTTCACTGCTTACAGCAATGCTGGCTCCCTTCCGGGTGAATCTGGCCAGCCCTCCGGATTTACTGGCCAGTGAGATGCCGGCCCTGGCGGAATTTAAAAAAGGAAAGGGATTTTTGGCAGCGTTGGGCCCGGGGGTATCCTCACCGGGTAAGCAGGTATGGGCCCCAAGGGATATTTCGGAACACGCTCTGGTGGGTATCTATTATACGCATACCGGGGAAACGTACATGCTCACTGATGGTGTTGAGAGGGCTCCTGGAGGACAAAGGGGCGGTGTGGTTGAGGCCGGCAGGGTTATCAAGGAAAAGCTTGAATCTGAATATGGCATTCGGGTTGCACATTATGACAGGGTTAATGATGAAAACTACAGGCTCTCTTACTCCGAATCAGAAAAAACCGCGCGTCTGCTCCTTGAGGAAAACAATCAGGTGCAAATACTTCTTGATATCCATCGGGATGCCGGGAAACCTCGTAGTGACTGCATAGTAAAAATAAACGGGGAGGAAATGGCGCCTCTTCTATTTGTTGTGGGGTCCGATGCCCGTACCCCTTTCCCCACCTGGCGAAATAATTATGATTTTGCTGTTAAGCTGGCGGCGAAGATAAATAAGGCATATCCCGGACTGTGTATTGGTGTGATTGTAAAGGAAGGAAGGTATAACCAGTTTCTGCATTCCAGGGCGCTTTTGGTGGAGTTGGGATCTGTGAACAACTCCACGGCTGAAGCTATAAAATCAGCCGTTTTATTATCCCGCATACTGTCTGAGGAGATAGCCGAGGTTGCTCCCGGTATGCTCAAAAAGCCGGATAAAAAAGTCCGGCAAGGTGGGACCGGAGTTCAGGCTGAGGTTTACAGTGAAGATATTTAAAGCATTTGATTGATAAAATAGAGAAAAATGTCTAAAAAATACTGCTATTAGTTATTATTTTAATGTAAGGGTGTTTTGAAAACTTATCATTAAGAAGGACGGATAATGCTCGATAGGATTTACACCATTCCAATATTGTTAGGAATATTTCTGGGCTTTATTATGGCGGGGGTTCAGTTTTCAGCCACCGCTCTGGGATCGGCCATAGGAGACCCTGGTGCTGTAAATCTGGCCACCGTTGAAAATAATAATGATGGGGATAGAGTCATGCGGGTGCTGGGCAAGAGATTTAACATTGATGTGCCTTTTCAGGGTGAGGCCGTGCTTTTTGACCGGGCCGTACCGGAAAAACTGGTGTCGGCATACTCCGCCGCCTGTAAAACAGGCCGGAGCTACCTGGAAAAAATAAGCCCCATAGGAGGAACTGTATTTGAAGACCTTATAAAGAGGTGCCGGGATGAGATTGTTGAAATCATGCAAGGAATTGTTAGATAGGTCAGGAGACTGATTCAGAAGACAGAAATTCCAACCATAACCCGCCCACAGGCGGGTATTATAAATCTGCAACTATTTCTCGGAATGGCTTCTCAACCTCACTCACATTCCGAAGGGGCGGCAGTCCCTTTGTTTCTGCTTCATCATGGACTTTTGGGGCCGCCTCTGATATAATTTCAGATTGGATGCATCACTGGAGTCAGGGGGAAGTAGATATTGGAGAGACAACAGAACCTGATTAGAAATTTCTGCATTATTGCGCATATAGACCATGGCAAGTCAACCCTGGCGGACAGGCTTCTGGAGTTTACCGGGGCGTTAAGCCAAAGAGAGATGACCGCTCAGGTTCTGGATCAGATGGATCTGGAGAGGGAGCGGGGCATCACCATAAAGATGCAGGCGGTTCGTCTCAGTTACAGGGCGAAAGACGGTAAAACCTATCAATTAAATCTTATTGACACTCCGGGGCACGTTGATTTTTCATACGAGGTTTCCCGCAGCCTGGCGGCCTGTGAGGGGGCTCTGCTGGTGGTGGATGCCGCCCAGGGCATAGAGGCCCAGACACTGGCCAATGTATACATGGCAATTGAGAATAACCTGGAGATAATCCCGGTGATAAATAAAATAGATCTTCCCAGCGCCGATCCGGACCGTGTAAAAAAGGAGATTGAGGATGTAATAGGGCTGGATACATCCGATTCTGTACTGGTTTCCGCCAAGACCGGGACAGGTATCAATGAGGTATTGGAGCAGATTGTACAAAAGGTTCCACCTCCTGGTGGAAATTCCGGCGATCCCCTGAGGGCGCTGATTTTTGATTCCCACTATGATCCCTATAAAGGTGTAATAGCTTATGTTCGCGTTATGGAGGGTAGCCTGAAGACCGGGGACCAGATACGGATGATGTTTACCGAAAAGGAACTTCAGGTGGACGAGGTCGGCATATTCAGACCCTCAATGGCATCGGTGGAGATGCTGAATACCGGCGAGGTGGGCTTTATTGCCGCCAGTATCAAAAATGTAAAGGACTGCCAGGTTGGGGATACCATAACCAGTGCCTCCAACCCGGCGGCCAAGCCTCTGCCCGGCTACCGCAAGGTTACTCCCATGGTGTACTGCGGTCTGTACCCTATAGATAACGTGGAGTATGGTGACTTGAGGGACGCTCTGGAAAAATTGAAGCTTAATGACGCCTCCCTGATATATGAGCCCGAGAACTCCGAGGCATTGGGCTTTGGTTTTCGCTGCGGCTTTCTGGGCCTTCTGCATATGGAAATAGTGCAGGAGAGGCTGGAGAGGGAGTATAATCTGGACCTAATTACCACCGCCCCCAGCGTGGTGTATAGGATAAACACCACCTCCGGAGAGGTGCTGGAAATTGACAACCCCATGAAGCTCCCCCCGGCGGGAAAGATTGCCAGCACTGAGGAGCCTTTAGTTTCTGCCACCATCATGGTGCCCAAGGACTTTGTGGGGGCTGTGATGGAGCTGTGCCAGGAAAAAAGGGGAGTATTCCGCAACATGGAGTATATGGGGGAGAGCAGGGTTATGATCTCCTATCACCTTCCTCTGAGCGAGATAATATACGATTTTTTTGACCATCTGAAATCCAGAACCCGGGGGTATGCCTCCCTGGACTACGAGCTGGCAGGATATATAGAAAGCAAAATGGTCAAGTTGGATATACTTATAAACGGGGACCCGCTGGATGCGCTGACCAGTATTGTACACATCGACAAAGCCTATACCCGGGGGCGTCAGTTGGTTGAAAAGCTCAGGGGCCTTATTCCCCGCCAGATGTTTGAGATTCCTATTCAGGCGGCCATAGGCAATAAAATTGTTGCCAGGGAGTCCATCAAGGCCAGGCGCAAGGATGTTCTTGCCAAATGTTACGGCGGAGACATCTCAAGGAAAAGAAAACTTCTGGAGAAGCAAAAGGAAGGCAAAAAGCGCATGAAGCAGGTGGGGAGTGTGGAAATACCCCAGGAAGCCTTTATGGCCGTGCTTTGTGTGAAGGATTAGAGAGCTATGGGGATGACTGTTGTCAGCTATAAGCTATAAGCATACCGAGTGATATGGATGTGTTTTAAAGTTTTAGCTTAAAGCTTACAGCTTACCGCTAATAGCTTTACTGCAGTAAGGAGGCTTTTTAAGTGAGCTGCTATTTACGCCATTTAAAAAAAGTAATCAATCAGGCCGGGGTGGAACCGGCAGGCAAGGAGGAAAGAAAGTTTCTTGACCTGGCCATCCGGGATATAGTGGGTGCCTCCGGTGATATGAAGTGTAATGAGGTTTGGAAGGTAGCCAGGGAATGGCTTAAGCAGCCTGAAGGGGAAAATATTCTCATTTCCCGTCTGCAGAATAAAATAAAAAAGCATGCTGATTAGTATACCATTCCCAAATAGGCGCCCTTCACACAGGGCGCTGTATTTTTAAAAGAGTGGGGATATGCACCCGATGCTTCCAGGGGCGGCAGCCCCTTGGCTTTGTTTAAATGGAGGGTTTTTATGAGTATCGGGCTGTACATTCACGTACCCTTTTGCCTGAAGAAGTGTAGCTACTGCAGCTTTGTTTCCTCCCCGTTCAAAGAAGGTGATGAAAGCATCTATGCGGCTGCCCTGACGGGGGAGATGAAGATGCGCGCAGATTTGTTAACGGCGGGGGAGAAAAAGGTTGACAGTATTTTTATTGGCGGGGGAACCCCCACCTGCCTGTCGGAAAAGCATCTGGCTTTAATATTTGAAAGTATTTTTCACTATTTCAGTGTGGATGCCTCATCGGAAATAACGGTGGAAAGCAATCCCGGAACCTTGAACCCTAAAAAACTTGCCACTCTAAAGGAAGTCAGGGTGAACCGCATCAGTATGGGGGTGCAGGCCTGCCAGCCTGAGCTGTTGAATTTACTGGGTAGGATTCACTCCTATCGGGATGCCGAGGCCACCTATTTTCTGGCACGGGCTGCCGGTTTCAATAACATAAGCATGGACCTTATGTTTGGAATACCAGGCCAGACTATGGATCAGTGGAAAGAGTGCCTTGAAAGGGTTTCTGATTTGCGACCGGACCATATTTCGGCTTACTGTCTGCATTTGGAGGTGGGCACCCCGCTTTACGACCGGGTGATGGCGGGTGAGGCGGTAATGTCTTCGGAAGACCTGGAGGCCGATATGTTCAGCTTTCTTATTGACTACCTGCGGTCCCTGGGCTACGCGCATTACGAGATATCAAATTTTGCCCTGGCCGGTAGATCATGCCGGCACAATTTAAAATACTGGAACAACGAGAGGTACCTGGGGCTGGGACCCTCAGCCCACTCCAGCCTGGGTGGAAGGCGCTTCTCCAACGATCCCGGGCTTGCCCGGTATGCCCTTAGGATTTCGGAAGGAGTCCTTCCCCAGTGCTGGGAAGAGAAAATTGATGTAAAAACAGAAATGTCTGAAACGGTATTCCTGGGACTGCGACTGGTTGAGGGCCTGGATACCGAAGAGTTCAGAAAAAGGTTCGGCCTGGTCTTTGAAGAAGTATATCGGGATCAGATTCAGCGCCTGGTGGGTCTGGGACTTATAGAGTTTGCGGGTCAAAAAATTCGTCTCAGCCAAAGGGGGCTTATGCTTGGAAACATGGTATTCGCGGAGTTCGTTGGGTGAAATTTTTTTTGATAAACAGGTTATCCTAATTAAGTAGTGTAGTGTTTTTTTTGTTACTGGTTACGCTTGACAAATTATATGGCGGGTGCTATTTTTTACGTAGAGGATTAGCACTCGATACCGGAGAGTGCTAACAAGGGATGGTGAAATCCGGAATGAAAATGGATATCCGCAAACAGCAGGTATTGATGGCGATTATTGCAGATTACATTTCCACCGCAGAGCCGGTGGGGTCACGGACCATTTCCCGGAAATTCGACCTTGGGGTCAGCCCTGCCACCATCAGGAATGAGATGTCGGACCTGGAGGATTTGGGCTTTATAGAGCAGCCTCACACATCGGCAGGTAGAATTCCATCTCAGAAGGGATACCGGTATTATGTTGATTTTCTAATGAAGAAAAAGGATTTAACCAGCCAGGAAGAGGAGATCATCCGCAGGGGGTACGAAAAAAAGATAAAGGACATCGGGCAGGTGGTTAACCACACCAGTTCAATACTTTCCCAGATGACCAATTTTGCCTCCATGATTATAACGCCCAGGGCCGACACCAGTGCTTTCAAGCATATAAAGCTTGTTTTGATGAATCCGGGGCAGGCAATGATCATCGTGGTCCTTAGCACTGGGAATCTGCAGCACAACATGATTCAGATTTCTGAAGGAGTTACCCAGGTAGACCTGGACACCATTTCGGATGTTTTTAACGCCAAGCTCCAGGGGCTTACCATCGATAAAATAAAGCTTACCCTGATCAGAGAGATTTATTTTGAGCTTTCCAGGCACAAAAATATACTTGATCTGGCTATGCACCTCATACAGCAGGGGCTGACCCTGAACAGGGAAGATAAAATATACATGGGCGGGGTTTTCAACATACTTAACCAGCCCGAGTTTCATAATATTGAAAAGGTTAAAACCCTCCTGGGACTCCTGGAGCATGAGGATTTGCTGCGCAAACTGCTGGAGAGTGGCACCTCGGAGGAAGGGGTTACCGTTCGCATAGGCAATGAGATGAACAGGGAAGAAGTCAAGGAGTGCAGTGTTGTGGTGGCCACCTACCATGTGGATGGCAAGCCGGTGGGGTCCATGGGGGTGCTAGGGCCCACCAGGATGGACTACGCCTGGGTAATCAGCGTTGTCGAACACATGACCAGAAATCTGTCTGACACTCTGGAAAAAATGTTCAAGGGATGGAGATAATCAAATGAGTCTGAAACAGCAGGCCAGCGCCGGATCAGAGATTAACGAGCGCATGGCCGCCCTGGTTTCCAATGCCAGCGCCATCAGGGCAATTGCCTCTGCGGTGGAGGGTACGCTTGGCCCCAAAGGACTTGACACCATGCTGGTGGATAAGTTCGGGGAAGTGGTCATAACCAATGATGGAGTGACCATACTGACAATGATGGAAGCAAATCACCCGGCTGCCAGAATGCTTATTAATATTGCCAGGGCTCAGCAGGAAGAAATAGGTGACGGCACCACCACGGCCACAGTTTTGGCGGGGGCACTGGTGGGGCTGGGCGTGGAACAGGTGTCAAGGGGGGTTCCGGTGGCCCGGGTTATAGAGGGGCTGAGGGCCGGTATCCAGGCGGGAATTTACGCTATAAAAAACCGTGTGAGGGCCATTGAAGATATCAGGGACCCCATGGTTAGGCAGGTGGCGCTGATTGCCGGCAGAGGCCACCAGGATATCGCCGATCTTGTGGTTTCTGCCGCCGAAATGGTGGGCAGGGAAAAGATTATGGACCGTACCTTCAGGCTGGCAGATACCGTGGTTTCCGAAGAAGGGGCTGAAAACCAGGTTTTCAGGGGAATAATCATCGGAAAAGAGAGGATGAACCGGCAAATGCCGGCGGAGTTGGAAGACGCCCTCATTCTTGTGGTTGATGACGCCCTGGAGCCTGAGGAGATAGAGGAAGAGGCGCTGTCCACAGAGGCTGGATTTGCCCGCTATATGGAACTTCAGAACCAGTTCAGGGAGAACGTTCATAAAATAGTGGAAATGGGCGTGGCTGTGGTGCTGGTAGACCGGGGTGTGGATGAGGCTGCCGAGGAAATTCTTACCGATGCCGGCATAATGGTTATCCAGAGGGTATTGTCCGGTGATCTGCGAAAGGCTGCCGAACATACCGGTGCCCGTATGATTAAGCGCAACGGCCTCAGAAAAGACCCGTCACAATTGGGGAGTTTTCTGGGAAAGGCCCGCAGGGTTTATAATGACGAGAAGCTGGAACAGGTTTGGGTGCAGGATGGCGTGGGTAAATCAATGGCCACGGTGCTGGTGGGTGCTGCCACCGCCGAGGTGGTGGGCGAGCGCCAGCGTATAGCCAGGGATGCCGCGGCTGCTGTGCAGGCAGCGGTAAGGGGCGGAGTTGTCCCGGGCGGAGGATCGGTGGAACTGGCCGCCGCCCTGGATGTTGAAAAAATAAGATCCGGAATGCGCGGCATGTCGGTATACGGTGTGGACTGTGTGGTGGAAGCCCTGAAGAGGCCAATGTCCCATATTGTAAACAATGCCGGGTTTAATCCACTGGAGAAACTTGGTGATGTGATAGCGGCCCAGGCCGAAACCGGGAAGGATTCCCTGGCTGTGGACTGCGATACCGGTGAAATAATCGATATGTATGAGATAGGGGTGGCCGACCCCGCACCGGTGAAAACTTATGCCTTGAAGGCTGCCGGTGAAATTGCCGAGGCCATTTTAAGGATAGATACCATAATCAAAAAGCGTGAAGAGCGGGATCAAAGGGAAAACTGACAGTAGGGCCCGGATCGATTCTAAAATGAAGCCAAACAGCGAGGTGATAATGATATGCAGGAAAGGGAGATTGACGTCGCGGGGGCTGAGAAAGATAACAGCTCGCACAATGATCAGCAATTTGTAAATGATCCGCCGGAGGAATCAGGTGGAGCCTGTGATTCCGGGGCTGCCGGGACTGGAGAAGGACAGCAGGAAAGTCAGGGCCGGGAGAATTTATTGGAGATGCTGACACGGGAAAAAGAAAAGGCGGAAGAATATTTTAACCGACTGGCAAGGCTGCAGGCGGATTTTGACAACTACAGGAAGCGGGTGGCCAGGGAGAAAGAAGATCTCCTCAAATATGCCGGTGAGCAAATTATTGTCTCATTGCTGCCTATAATGGATAATTTTGAAAGGGCACTGGGGGTCAAAAACGATGACCCCGGAAAACTGGCCGAAGGAGTGGAGATGATTAGTCGGCAGATTCAGGATATCTTGACCCGGGAGGGACTGGAGCCAATTCCGGCCATGGGTGAGCAGTTTAACCCCGAGGTTCACGAGGCGGTAATGAGAGAAGAAAGCAGCGATCAGCCCGAGAACACCGTTATTGATGAATTAAGAAAGGGCTACACACTGAAGGGTAAGGTTATCAGGCCGGCCATGGTCAAGGTGGCCGTTTAAAACAGGCTTCAGGTGGAGCAAAGCTCTTTATGTTGAAATAACCCTACAATGAAACAAATTTCAATAATTTAAACTCAAGTAATGAAAGGGAGGTTTCAATGGGTAAGGTAATAGGAATAGATTTGGGTACCACCAATTCCTGCGTGGCTGTAATGGAAGGCGGGGAGGCTGTGGTTATAACCAATGCTGAAGGAGGCCGCACAACACCTTCAGTGGTGGGTTTTTCAAAAACAGGGGAGAGACTGGTGGGACAGGTGGCCAAGAGGCAGGCTGTGAGCAACCCTGACCGCACCATTAGTTCAATTAAGCGCCATATGGGTACCAGCTATAAGGTTGATATAGACGAAAAGAGCTACTCTCCCCAGGAGATATCGGCCATGGTGCTGCAAAAGATGAAGACCGACGCCGAGGCATATCTGGGCCAGAAAGTAGAGCAGGCGGTAATAACAGTGCCGGCCTATTTTACCGACGCGCAGCGCCAGGCCACCAAGGATGCGGGGAAAATTGCCGGCCTGGAAGTTCTGCGAATCATCAACGAGCCCACCGCCGCTGCCCTGGCCTACGGGCTGGATAAGGAAGAGGACCAGACTGTCCTGGTTTTTGACCTGGGCGGGGGAACCTTTGACGTTTCCATTCTTGAGCTGGGAGAGGGCGTATTCGAGGTCAAGGCCACCAGCGGAAACAACCGCCTGGGTGGAGACGACTTCGACCAACGGGTGATGGAATGGCTGGTGACTGAATTTAAAAAAGACTCCGGTATAGATCTGCGCAATGACCGCATGGCCATGCAGAGGCTTAAGGAGGCGGCTGAAAAAGCCAAGATTGAGCTGAGTGGAGTGGCCAGCACCAATATAAATCTTCCATTTGTAACAGCTGACGCCAACGGCCCCAAACACCTGGATATCAATCTTACCAGGGCGAAATTTGACGAGCTGACAGCCGATTTTGTGGAAAAAACCATGGGGCCCACCAGGCAGGCCCTGGCCGATTCAGGGCTTGATACCAAGGACATCCACAAGGTGCTGATGGTGGGAGGGTCCACCAGGATTCCGGCTGTGCAGGACGCTATACGCAAGTTTTTAGGCAAAGAGCCCCACAAGGGTATAAACCCCGATGAGTGCGTGGCCATTGGCGCCGCCATCCAGGCCGGGGTGCTGTCCGGTGAGGTCAAGGATGTTCTCTTGCTGGACGTAACTCCCCTGTCCCTGGGAATTGAAACACTGGGCGGGGTATTCACCAAGCTTATTGAAAGGAATACCACCATTCCCACCTCCAAGAGCCAGATATTCTCCACCGCCGCAGACGGGCAGACCACGGTGGAGATTAACGTGCTGCAAGGTGAGAGGGCAATGGCTGCCGACAACAGATCCATGGGTAGGTTCAATCTTACCGGAATACCTCCGGCCCCCAGAGGTATTCCACAGATTGAAGTCAAATTTGATATTGACGTTAACGGAATTGTAAATGTCTCGGCCAAGGACATGGCTGTAGGAACTGCCCAGAGTATAACTATAACAGGCGGGGGCGCAATTTCGGATCAGGAAATTGATAAAATGGTCAGGGACGCCGAGTCCTTCGCCGAGGCCGACCTCAAGCGCAAAGAGGAAGTGGAACTGCGCAATCAGGCTGACAGTGTCATTTATCAGGCTGAAAAAACCATCAAGGACCTGGGTGACAAGGCCGATAAGGAAAAGGTTGATATTGTAAATAAGGGTGTTGAGGAATTAAAAGAAGCGGTCAAGGGCGGCGACATGGAATTGATCAAGCAGAAGCTGGAAGCGGTTACCCAGCCCCTATATGAGCTGACCACACTTTTATATCAGCAAAAATCCGAACAGCAGCAGCCCGGAGCGGATCAGACCGGTGATGAGGCCAAGGACGGCAAGAAGGACGAGAATGTTGTAGATGCCGACTACGAGGTCAAAGAGGAGAAGGCAGATGGTAATAAGTAATAGGTAGTAGGTAGTAGGTAGTAGGTAGTAGGTAATAGGTAGTAGGTAATAGGTAATAGGTAGTAGGTAATAGGTAATAGGTAGTAGGTAATAGGTAGTAGGTAATAGGTAGTAGGTAATAGGTAGTAAGCAGCAGTTGATACGACTATAACCAATAACCAATAACCTTATGCTTACAGCTAGAATAACCTGGGGGTGGTGTTTACATGGCCAAACGTGACTATTACGAAGTGCTGGGGGTCTCCAAACAGGCTTCCGCAGACGAGATTAAAAAAGCATTCAGGAAGATGGCCCGCCAGTACCACCCCGATGCCAACCCGGACAAGAAAGACGCCGAAGAGAAATTCAAAGAGATTGCCGAGGCCTATGAAGTACTTAGCGACACTGAAAAGCGGGCCAATTACGATCGGTTCGGCCATGCGGCTAATAACGGCCAGGGGTTCGGCGGCTTTGAGGGGGGCTCCGGAGGATTTGGCGATTTTGGCGGCTTAGGTGATATATTTGACATGTTTTTCGGAGGCGGTGGCAGGAACAGGCGGGGTCCGGAAAAGGGAGCCGATCTGAGGCTGGATATGGAAATCAGCTTTGAAGAGGCAGCCTTTGGTCTTGAAAAAGACATTAAGGTGCCCCGTAACGAGGAGTGCGGCACCTGCGGCGGATCCGGAGCAGCCCCGGGAACAAAGGTACAGCCCTGCTCGGCCTGCAACGGATCAGGGCAGGTGCAGTACGCCCAAAACACTCCCTTCGGGCGCGTTGTGCAGTCCAGGACCTGCGACCGCTGCCGGGGGGCCGGTAAAATTATTGAAAAGCCATGCCCCACCTGTCATGGAGCCGGCCAGGTCAGGAAGAACAGAAGTATACATGTAAAGATACCTGCCGGGGTTGACAGCGGCACCAGGCTTAGAGTTACCGGGGAAGGCGAGTCCGGATTGAGGGGTGGCCCCAGAGGCGACCTTTATGTATATATCTACGTCAAGGCCCACAGATTTTTCAGGCGTGACGGTAATGATGTTGTAGTGGAGATTCCCATGAGTTTTTCCCAGGCAGCCTTGGGGGACGAAATAGAGGTTGATACTCTGGACGGTAAGGCCCGGGTTAAGGTTCCCGAGGGAACCCAGAGCGGGACGGTGTTCAGACTGAGAGGAAAAGGAATTCCGGATTTGCACGGCCATGGCCGGGGTGACCAGCACGTGAGGGTAAAGGTGGTAACGCCAACAAAACTTACCGAAAGACAAAAAGAGCTTATGCAGGAGTTTGCCAAACTGGGTAAAGAAAGTCACACCCCTGGCGAAAAGGGTTTCTTTGAAAAGGTCAAGGGCGCTTTTATGGGATAATAAGCGGTAAGCGGTAAGCTATAAGCCAAAGGCGTGAGGCGGCAAGAAGATTCCCATAGGAAGGATTTTGCTTTGGCAATTCCTTCCTATGCCTTTCTGTGGTTTAGTAGAGCTTAAAGCTTATCGCTTACAGCTTACAGCTGTTCTCAAGGTGGTGAACAATTTGAGATGGATGGAAATAACGGTATGTGTCAGCCGCGAGGATATGGACACGGTCAGCGTCATACTTGATTGTATTGGCTCAGGCGGGGTTATTATAGAGGACCCCGCCCTAATTTATGATGTGGTGAGTCAGGGGAACAATGAGACTATAGCCATGGAGGTTAATGTAAACCCCGAAGATCCTCCGCTGATTAAAGGCTACCTTCCGGTGGATGAAAAAATCCATGAAAGGCTGGGGGAACTGCGGGAGGCTCTGTTCAACATTAATCCGTCCTATCCGGCAGGACTCGGACTGGTTGAGGTGGAGGACCATAACTGGCTGGAGCGGTGGAGGGAATTTTATCATCCGGTGAGGGTGGGCAGAAGTCTTTTGGTCAGGCCTACCTGGGAGTCTGCCGGAGAGACAGAGGGTATGCTGGTCATCGAAATGGACCCGGGAATGGCCTTTGGCTGTGGAACGCACCCCACCACCACCATGTGCATGACACTGCTGGAAGACGCTGTCAGGGGCGGTGAAGCCGTACTGGATGTGGGCACCGGGTCGGGGATACTGGCCATAGCCGCAGCCAGACTGGGGGCATCCAGGGTGCTGG
>Ga0209347_1002375_pt1 | contig 25276 bp, 23 predicted proteins | sample AutmiccommuBRH23_FD_187382 | JGI IMG/M metagenome (GOLD analysis project Ga0209347, IMG submission 187382) | Deep subsurface microbial communities from Mt. Terri, Switzerland - Autotrophic microbial communities BRH/23 (SPAdes) (version 2) | ecosystem: Environmental > Aquatic > Deep subsurface >...
GGTGGTTTTCCGCCGTCAGGTCGGCCGGGAAGACTTTGCGCCGCGTGGAGTCGAGCGGGTCGACGATCGTCGTTTCGTCACCCGGAGGATCGAGCTCGTCGAAGATCATGTCGCCGCGCACGAGCCCGTCCTGGTGAAACCTGCGCACCTGCAACGAGCCCGGGATCGAGATCTTGGCCGTCTGTTCGGAAAGCTTGATCGTGTGCCTCCACGCTCCATGCTCGTCTCGCAGGGCGGCGAGCTTGTAGACGCCGCCGAGCGCGGGCTGCGCCCATGCGGTCGCGAGCCGCGTTCCGACACCCCAGACGTCGATCTTCGCGTTCTGCTGCTTGAGACTGGTGATGATCGTTTCGTCGAGGTCGTTCGTCGCCACGATTTTCGCGTCGCGAAAGCCCGCCTCATCGAGAATGCGCCTCGCCTCGATGCTCAGGTAGGCGAGGTCGCCCGAATCGAGCCGGATGCCGAGCAGCTGCTGCCCTTTCTCACGAAGCGCCCGCCCGATCTTCACCGCGTTGCGAACCCCTTCGAGGGTGTCGAAGGTGTCGACGAGGAGCAGCGTGTTGTTCGGCATTGCTTCCGCGTACGCTTCGAACGCTTCCATCTCGGAGTCGAAGGCCATTACCCAGCTGTGCGCATGGGTGCCGCGCAGCGGGATGCCGAACAGCTTTCCGGCGAGTACGTTGGAGGTCGAATGACAGCCGCCAATCCAGGCCGCCCTCGTTGCGCCGACTCCGCCGTCGGGGCCCTGCGCCCGACGAAGGCCGAACTCGATCACTTCGTCCCCCTCGGCGGCGAGGACGATCCGGGAGGCTTTCGTGGCCACCAGAGTCTGGAAGTTGATCAGGTTGAGCAGCGCTGTCTCGACCAGCTGCGCCTGAAGAAGCGGCCCGCGCACCCGCACCAGCGGCTCGTAAGGAAAGACCAGCGTCCCCTCGGGAACCGCGTCGATGTCCAGGGTCAGGTGAAAATTCTCGAGCTCGCGCAGAAACTCCACCTCGAAGATCGGCGCGCCGTCACGTCCCGGCACCGATGCGAGGTATTCGATGTCGCTCGGGGAGAAGCGGAGCTTTTCGAGATAGTCGATGGCGAGCTCGAGCCCCGCGGCAACCGCGTAGCCCCCTTCGAACGGATTCCGCCGAAAGGTGACGTGGAAAACGGATTCCCGGTCCTTCATCCCCGTCTTCCAGTAGCCATAAGCCATCGTCAGCTGATAGAGATCCGTCAGGATGGATGCGTTGTTGCCTCTTACGTCCATGATTTTCGATTGACCTCAGATGGCGAGCCGTACCAGATCGAGAAAGCCTTTCAGGATCCGGGCCGTCAATCCCCAGATCTCGATCGGCGGGTGCTTGTAGAAGTATGAAGGATAGGTCCGGTCGCGGTACTGAAGGTAGCGGATCTCCGGATTGCTTCGGTCGAGAAGCACCGCCACGGGCACCTCGTAGACATGCGTGACCTCGACCTCATGGAGGCGGAACTCGACCCTTCGAAGGAGTATCCCCACGAACGGCGCGACCACGAATCCGGTGCGGGTGATGATGTCGTCGAGCCTTCCGATCAGCTCCACGGCGTCGGGCGGCACCCCGATCTCCTCCTCGGTCTCCCGCAGCGCCGCCAGCTCGAGCTGCTCATCCGGCTCCACTCCGCCACCCGGAAACGAGATCTGTCCGCTGTGGACGCGAAGGTCGGGAGAGCGGTGGGAGAAAAGAATCCGGAACGAGTCACCGTCGGGGATCAGAAGGATGAGGACCGCCGCGCGACGGTGCTCGCCCGGCTCGATCTCCTCCGCCAGGCGGGAATCGAGGATCTGCCGGAGCCGCTCGAGCGCAGCGCTGTCGAAGGGGCGCACCATGGGAGGGCTATCTTACGAGGTTCGCGACGGCCGGTTCGAGGGTGAAACGAAGGTTCGCCCCCTCCGCGACGAGATCGACCACGGTCTCGAAGCGTCCCCCCGGCTGCAGATCCCCCGCCGGCGCCAGCCAGCGGTCGGCAACCACCCTCTCCCCCTCGAGAGCCTTCAGGACGAAGCGGATCGCCGGTTCGCCATAGGCCGGATTTCGCAGGAGAGTCGGGCCTTCGTGAACGACCGACACCGCTACCCGCCACGTGCCTGGTTCCGCCGGCGATCCCTCGAGCCGTTCGATCCGGAAGGCGGGAAGAAGGGGCAGTGCTGCGAGGGACGCCGCGGGAACGTCCCCGACGTCATTCCCCCCTTCGAGCGCGCGGAGATAGCCGTCGACGACGCTCGCGGTCGAGGCGTTCGCCTCGAGCCACTGCCTTTGAGCGGCGGCAATCTTTCCAGGGTCCATCTCCCTGGTCATGAAACGCGCGAGGTCCTCGATCTCTCCCCGCATCGGCGGGATGTGGGCGACCGCCGGCTCGGGGATCTGCGCGAACTGGGCGACGGCACTCACCGCGACCGGCCTGCCGATGCGGAAGGCGCGGATGAGCGGGCCGGACATCTCGCCGGCCGACGGATAGCGAAGGTTCACGATCCGGTCGACCGCGGCGAGGTAGGCGTCGAAGTCGTGGTCATCGACCCACCCGGTCGACTTCCACGAGTCGCGCGGCAGGCCCCAGGCCGCGCCGAGCGCCTCGAGATCGACGTTCGGAGCGGGAGATCCGACGACGAGAAGGCGCATAGAAGGATGACTCTTTCGCGCCGCGGCGAATGCTTCGAATACTGCCTCCGGCCGCTTGGATCCCGTCACGAACCCGAACATCCCGATGACGCGGTCGGCTGAGTTGAATCCCAGGCGCGCTCGCATCGCATCGCGCACGCCGGGAGCTGGAAGGGGTTCTCCCTCTTCATACGGATGCCCGACCACCACGATCGGCGTCCGTACACCCTGCTCGCGCAGACGTTCGCCCGCCCAGCGATTGTGAACGATCACCGAGCGTGAGTAGCGCGCGAGATCGGCAGAGCCGGGGAACAGAAAGTTCCCGAGCTCGGCGTGAAAGCCGTGCGCTCTCCCCCGCGCGAATTTCACTCCCGCGATTCCGTGACTCGCCCGGATCGACTCCTCGTACGACGCCGCGTCACCGCGCGCCAGGGTCTTCTCGACGATCAGGTGATGGAGGACGAAGTCGTGCAGCACGGCGTGCAGTGGCGCGCGCATCGCCTCGTCGTAGATGAACTCGTGATAGGGATTGTTCCCGAGCTGGCCGATGACCGCGTCGAACTCGCGCCCGTCGAAACGGTCGAACCGGACGACCTCGACCCCGCGCGGCGCCTCCCAGGTTTCCTGCTCCACCACCGCCACCACCTCGGCCCTGCGCGCCAGATGCGGCAGCAGAAGCGCGCAATAGCCGGCGATCCCCGAGCGGACGGGAGGAAGAGGCGTCAGGACCGCGATGCGCACGAGGGGATGGTACAGGATCAGGGGCTAGGGGCTAGGGGCTAGGGACTAGGGACCAGGAAAAACCGGCAATCGTAGGACGGGGGGCATTCGAGCTCAGGCGTGTTTTCGTACCGAAAGCGTGACTTGCTTTTTCGCCTGGGGCAGTTGCACGATCGACTCATGCGCAAGCTCCTATTCGTTTCACTGCTCGCCTTCCTTCCCCTCTCCGCATTCGCTCAGTACGGGAACGTCATCCATGAAGTCGAGCCGGTCCATGGACCCGTAATCGGCGGAACTAGAGTGGTCATCACGGGTGACTTCCGGATGGAGCCGATCACCAGTCCTCCCTGCTTCGGAGCGGATGTCTATATCGGAGGTCAGAAGGCCGAGGTCGTGAGCTTCACCACCGAGCGGGTGGAGGTGGAGACCCTGCCGTACACGTCCGGCAGGTTCGACGTGGTGGTCAGCCGGTGCGGGATCGACGCGGTTCGGGAGAACGGCTTCACCTACGGCGACGTGCTCTGGGAGAGGGTGCTGCTCCCCGTCATTCTCCCGATCGACGTTTCCGGCGCATTCGGCTCCCTCTGGCGGACCGAAGTCGCCGGGATGAATCTTTCCGGATCGGCGAGGGTCTCGAGCAATCCGAACCTCATCTGCGTCCTTCCGATCGGCTGCGGCCCGTTCGCAGGACCATTTCTCCCGCCGCGTCCCAGCTTCGCCCAGCCGACGGATGGGCCGGGGCAGATTCTTTACATCGAAGGATCTGAGCCGAGGGACATTCACCTGACGTTGCGTGTCCGCGACGTCTCCCGCGAGCACGAGTCCCTCGGTACCGAGTTGCCGGTGGTGTGGGAAGACGACGCCTACGGGCCGAACACGTTCTTCGCGATCCCCGACATTCCGCGCGGGCCTCTTTATCGCCACAAGCTCCGCCTCTATCGCGTGGACATCGCTGAACCCGCAGAGCTGGAGGTGCGGATCGTCGACGAAAATAACCAGGTCACCTCCACCCATTTCGTCACGCTCTCGGCCGGACGGGAAGATGCGGGCTACGTACTCGCCCCTCCCTACGCCGAGCTCGATCTCGAGCCTCTCGCCGCAACACCCGGAACCCGCCGCGCACTCGTCATCCGCACGCCGCCCGAGGGGCTCTACTGGGGATTTCTGAGCGTGACGAACAACGCCACGCAGCAGATCACGACGGTAAGGCCGTGAAGAACAGGGGCTAGGGGCTAGGGGTTAGGAAGAGCAACAACAACAACAGCAGAAGCGACGCGAACTAGCAGTGGTTCTGCTCTTGCTTTTCCTAGCCCCTAGTCCCTAGCCCCTGTTCTCTAGTCCCTAGTCCCTGCTTTTCTCGCTGATCTCCTTCAGCTTCGCGAGCGCCTTCGTCCACATCTCCGACATCGATTGCTCGTGTTCAGGCGTGACGTCCATGTCGATCGTGAGCTTCGTGTCGGACCCTTCATCCTCGAAGGTGTAGTTCTCGCGTGCGGAGGCCCAGCTCTTTACTTCTTCGCTCTCGTAGTCCTCTGCCCCGTCCTTGATGATTCCGAGATGGTTGATCGAGATGAACTCATGGGGGCGATTCTCCGCGATCTCGGACACCATCCCGTCTCCGCCGGGAGCGAGGAAGCGGATCTTCTCCCCCTTCTCCCACGAGCCTTCGTAGTACGACCCCTCGGTGAAAGCAGAGGTCCAGGTGCGATAGGTGTCCGGAGAGAGCATCGTCTTCCAGACCGTCTCGCGCGGGGCATGAATCGTCGTGGTCATGTGAATTTTCTTCATGGTGCCTCCGAGTCGATGATGTTCGTATGCGATGCGCGGCTTCCCCGCTCGAGGAGATAGAAACCAACCGCCCCCCTCGGCGCGCTTCGGCAGGTGCGGATTCGAACCTCGTGCCGTCCCGGATCGAGAGCGAGCTCGACGAGGGCTCCATTCCCGAGGACCGCCTCCCTTCCCGGAGAAATCGAAGCGACCTCTTCCCCGTCGAGCCACATTGCTGCGGGACCGTAGGAGCTGAGCTCGAGGTTCACGACGGTCGATGTGTCGATGAGCATCTCGTGCGTGAACGTCCCGCACGGCTCACCTGGCGGAATCACCCGGAGAGCATTCACGTAGCCCTCGATCCGGCGGCCTTTCGCGTCGCGCATCCGCGGGTAGGGTTTGCTTCCCGATCCGTCGACCACTTCCCAGTCGAGGATGAACGCATCGCGTTGAAGCGGCTGAAACGCAACCACCGCATTCTCTCCACCGTAAAGCAGCTGCGCCCGCGGATCCCCTCGCAATCTCCGCTCGAGCCCTCCCATGCCGACGCGCTCGTAGGCGAGGTAATCGCTGTCGAGCCCCACGGCTACCGCCAGCGGGACATCGGGCTCGACTCCGGTGAAGACGCGCCGCTGCAGCTCGTACGCGCCGGGGTTCGATCTGGCCATGAAGATCGGATCGAGGACGTTCAGGTACTGGGCCCGCGGCTGCCAGAAGACGTAATGCTCCGTCGGGCCCCACTCCGCCGCGACCTTCGCCCCCGGCGGGATGGCCTGCGCCGCCGCCGCGAAGTCAGCCTCGGAGGAGCCGCGCGTGCGGAGGGTCTCGACGATGAAGGTCATCTTCGGCAGCGAAGCGGCGGCAAAAAGGGCGATCAGGAGGGCCGTCGGAAGCCGAAGGGCGCGATGAAGCTCCAGGACGGAGGTGAGAACCTTTCCTCTCCGTTGCATCTCCGCCACGAGCCACAAGGTCGCGAAGGGAAAGAAGTAGACCGACATCCGGTCCATCTGGACGAAGAGGATCGCGAAGGCGACGGTCGCCACCGCGAAGTAAAGGCTCTTCCGCGTGGGGGATGAGCTCCCCCCTCCCCTCGCAATCGCGATCCCGAGGACGGCCAACCCGATCCACCATCCGAGGTTGAAGAGGAGGACGTCCATCGGAATCGGCGAGAGGATCTCGCCGCCGACGTCGAGCACGTCGCGGAATCGGAAGAAGAGAACGTTCTGGATCCACCAGATCCGAAGGTTGTCCGGAAAGCCCGGATGAAGGAGCAGCCCGACGGCGACGCCTCCGCAGACGGACAGAGGGAGCTGCCAGGGAAAGCGCTTGTCGCGCACCCACTCGACGAGCGTCCAGAGTCCGGCCAGTCCAACGAGCGCCTGAAAGGCGGTGTAGGAGAGTGCGTACGCCGCCGAAAGCACGGCAAGCCAAATGTAGCGTCGCTTCGCCGCGGCCGCAATGACGAGCAGCAGCAGAATGAGCGAGAGAAGTTCAGGACGAAGGCGAAACACACGCGCGATGAAGGAGCCGGCGGTGAGGTAAAGGAAGAGGGGAACGACAATGCCCCAGTTGCCCACCGTGTTGCGCGCGATGAGCCCGATGACGGCGAAAATGAGAGCGTTGAAGAATGCCAGGGCGAGGCGGCCTCCGACGACCGGATCCATCCATCCCGCAAACGGGACGAGGAGCAGATGAAAGATGAGCTCCTTGTCGCCATACGCCTCGCCGAGAATGCTCAGGCGCGCCCATGCGAGCCCGTCGGGATAGCCGTTCTCCACGAATTCCCGCGCCACGGCCAGATGAAAATAGGAGTCGCCATCAGGGATGAGCGGGAACGAGAGGAAGAGGATAGCGAAGACGAGGAACGAAACAGCGAAGAGGATTGCACCGACAAACAGGGAGCCCTGCCCCCCGCGCACGTCCGCACTCGAATCTTCAACCACGATGTAAGGATGAAGCAAAACAAAGGCAGGGGCTAGGGGTCAGGGGTCAGGGGTCAGGGGCCAGGGGTCAGGGGTCAGGGGCCAGGGAAAAGCAAACTGCAGTCTTTTGGTTCGAGTCGCCGTTGGGCGATTCAACCACGTGGGCGACTGGACCGGGTTCGGCCGTGCTTTTACCCGGTCGCAGCTCGTCCCGACGCTTAAACACATATAGGTGTACACTTCACGAGATGAAGAAGCGCGAGCTCGAGCAGCGGCTTGCCGAGTTTGGCTGGCGGCTTCTTCGCCGCGGCGGAAAGCACGACGTCTGGACGGACGGCGAGCGGGAAGAAGCGATTCCACGGCACCGCGAGATCAACGAGCAGCTGGCGAGGGCGATTCTTCGCCGCGCCCGCAGGGAGCAATCATGAGATTCGAAGGTAGGCTCGTGCGCGACGGCAAGTGGTGGCTGGCGGAGGTCCCGATCCTCGATGCGATGACACAGGGACGGTCAAGGAAGGAAGCTTTGGAGATGATCGAGGACTGGCTCGAGACGATGATCGAGCGCGAAGGATTCCGGGCCAGGGCTCACCCTCGGGGAAAGAGTGAGTTCGAGCTTGACGGCAGCGATGCGGCGGCGATGATCGCGTTGCTTCTCCGCCGTCGGCGGCAGGCGAGCGGTCAGTCGCTCCAGGACGTCGCGTCCCACCTCGGATCCAGCTCCCGGAACGCCTACGCCCGATACGAGCGAGGAGAGGCGGTCCCGACCATCGAAAAACTCGACGCGCTGCTGAAAGCGACGGCTCCGGGCGGCGACTTCGTCATTCGCGAATCGAGCGACTGAAGCACGACCCTATTCGCCCGGCATGTCGAATGGCATGGACGTCCAGTAGCTGTAAAAAGTGTCATCGAGCTTTGGTAGGCCCGCTGCGACGTTCGGATCGTTCGCCCGGAGCCACCGCATGAAGTGGGGGCGCTGGCCGTCCGCGTCGGTGAGTCCGTACTCGTCGCCGAGGTCCCAGGAGGCGAAGACGCGGCCATTCTTCGACGCCACGTTCGGGTCGGCGGCGAGGGCGGCGACTCCGCGGCCGACGAACAGCGGGGTCTCCGAGGCGATGAACGACTTCATCTTCTTCGCGGCATCCCGCCAGTTCTCCTCGGTCACGCCGAATTGATCGAGCATCCACTCCGATCGGAGGAAACCCGGCGTCACGGCGAGGGCGGTGATGCCGCGGTCCTTCAGCTCCTGGGAGAGCGCGAAGGCCATCCGGATCACGGCGGTCTTCACCAGGTCATAGAAGAAGTGTCCGCGATAGTAGTAGCCGTCGCCGTCTGTGATCTCGACCACGAGACCGCCCTTTCGGACTCGCGGAAGACCGTGATAGCTGGTGATGATGTGGGTCTTGATGGCCCGGTCGACGAGAGTCAGTCCGTCCTCGAGCTTCGTCTCCCACAGCTTCTTTCCCCACTCGACCAGGTCGTCGCCGCCCCAGATGTCGTTGACCAGGATGTCGAGCTCACCCACCTGCTCGAAGAGGCGCTCGACCTGTTCGGGAACCGTGTGGTCGACCTGGACGGCGATGCCGCGGCCGCCGCGCGCGGTCACGATCTCGGCGGTCTCCTGGATCGTCTCGGGCCTGTTCTTCATCCCGGGACTTCCCGGCACGCTGCGGCCGGTGCAGTAGACGGTCGCTCCCGCTTCGCCGAGCGCGGTCGCGATTCCGCGTCCCGCGCCGCGCGTGGCCCCCGCGACGACGGCGGTCTTCCCCTCGAGTGGTTTCATGGGAGCTCCTCTGAGAACAGCCGGACCCACAGATGCATCATTGGGCAAGCGTGGAGACCAGCAGCTATCCTTCGCCCCAATGTCCCTCGTCCAGGTGCGTTTGCTTCTTCTTCTCCCGGAAGTGAAAGATGACCAGCGCGACAGCCAGGAAGAACATGGTGACGCCCATCCAGAAACGGAAGCCCCAGAGCGGCGAGTCGTAGATTTGGGGGAGCGTCAGAAGCGCCATCAGGATGTAAACCCAATGGATCCGTGCCCGGAATCGCTCTTCGTATTTGTTGACCAGAACGAAGGCGAGGATGAGGCCCAAGGGCAGGCTGACTGCCATCAGAATGAAAGCGGTCGTGCTCATCGGAAAAGTATAACTTCCAAGAACTCATCGCCGGCCCTAATTTGGCGCGTAAACAGCCACTCGGTTATCCAGGTTGCTCGTCACTGAAACTAGCGGCCAAAACACCAGCTGCTCGGGAAACACGCGTTCGACCACGACACTGACATGTTCAGCGTCACCAAGTGCGACGGCGCTGAGCGAATCGCTGAAATCAAAGGTAGCCGGAACGAGTAAGGGACTTGGTGGATCAGTGGGCAAGCCACGCAAGTACTCGCGCTCAACCAACACCACGTTCGTAGCCTCGTCAATGACTCGAACGCGGAACACCGACTGAACGGGCCAGTGCGGCTCGTAAACGCGAAGCGTGCGGCGATGAGCCAGGGATACGGGGATACCGGGAATCGTGAAGCGTGACCGAAAATCTCGGCTTCGGACGACGGGGATCGTCGTGCCAACCGCCTCTTCAGATCGAGAGTCCCGAACGGTCAGCGAAAAAGTCACGTCATCCACGTGGGTTGAGGGCACGTACAACAAGAGACCGGGGGAGTGGAGAGATGATGAGTTCAACACATCTACGAGCTTTGTGGTTTGAGGCGGAACGATGATCTTCGTTTCGCACGGCGTGACGAGACCGATCCAAGAGCACTGATCTGGAAATAGATTGACCTGCACTTCGGATGAGTTGCGCACGCGCAATTCTGCAGACCAGCGTACGCCAGCATCTGCCACGATCGTGTCGAACGGTGCGAGCACCTGCTCGTACGTTCCGCCGCCTCGTGAACCCAGAGGTGCTCATGCTCTTCCGCCGACAGATCGTCAAGACTCTCCAGCAGAGCCTTTGCCAGGGCCGCCCTCGACTCGACACTCAGCTGGAGAGCTTCCGCAGCGAGTTCATCTAGTTTCCGAGCCATGAGAGGATTCTACCTCCGCAGCTACGGGTCCGGCTAACTCTGGATTCAGCTGCAGAATACCCGACCATTCTAGCCGTGTAACACGGCGCATAAACAGGGAAATCGGTGCGAAGCCGCTTGTAGCCTCAGGCGGAATTGATCGAGTGCCGCGTTACACGACAGGATACTCAACTGCATACGCGACTAGCGGGAAGAACGGGACGCGCGTCGGGAGGGTCACCCCTCCACGCTGTGTGGAAATCCGTGGCTCGCTCCGGCCTGGTGAGCCAATCCCCGTGCGCTATTTCGCGTCGTCGTCGGCGCTCTTCTTCGCCTGGGCCCCGAGGAACGCTTCGACGAAGCCGTCGAGCTCGCCGTCGAGAACCCGCTGGATGTCGCCGACTTCGTAGCCGGTGCGGACATCCTTGATCATCTGATAGGGCTGCATGACGTACGAGCGGATCTGGCTGCCGAAGCCGATCTCCCGCTTCTCCCCTTCGATCTTCGCCTGCTCTTCCTTCTGCTTCTCGAGCTCGAGCTGATAGAGCTTGGTCTTGAGGAGCTTCATCGCGGTGTCGCGGTTGCGCCCCTGGCTTCGCTCGTTCTGACACGCGGCGACCAGGCCCGTCGGAAGATGGGTGATGCGGACGGCCGAGTCGGTCACGTTGACGTGCTGGCCGCCGGCGCCGGACGAACGGTAGGTATCGATCCGGAGGTCCTTGTCGTCGATCACGATCTCGATGGTGTCGTCGATCTCGGGATAGATGTAAACCGAGGCGAACGAGGTATGGCGGCGCTTGGCGGAATCGTAGGGGGAGATGCGGACGAGGCGGTGCACGCCGTGCTCGGATCGGAGATAGCCGTAGGCGTACTCTCCCTTCACCGCGAAGGTCACGCTCTTGATGCCGGCTTCTTCGCCCGCCTGGTAGTCGATCATCTCCGTGTCGAAGCCCTTCCGCTCGCAATAACGGAGGATCATCCGGAGAAGGATGTCGGCCCAGTCCTGCGACTCGGTCCCGCCCGCGCCTGGATGGATGGCGACCAGGCAGTTCCGGTCGTCGAACTCGCCGGCGAGCTTCATGGTGATCTCGACCTCGCCGAGAATCTTCTCCAGCTTCTCGAGGGTCGCGTCGATGTCGGACTCGACGTTTTCCCCTTCCTTCTGCAGCTCGATGAGGACCTCGAGCTCCTCGATCATCGAGTCCGCCGACTCGGCCGTGGAGATTCTCTTCTCGAGGATGCTGCGGCGGCGCCCGATGTCCTGCGCCTTCTGCTGGTCGTTCCAGAAGCCTTCCGTGGACATCTCTTTCTCGATGTCCTCGAGCCCCTGCTTCGCGGCAGCTACGTCAAAGATAACCTCGGATCGCTTCGAGTCTCTCCCGGCTCGTCTCGACCCTCGTCATCACGTCTTCAGCCATCTCATCCAACCTTTCCGAACAGGCGCGGCAGCGCGAGGGCCAGCAGCGCGGTCAGCGCCGCCAGCCATGCGAACCAGTCGCCGAATCTTACATAAGGAGTTTTCGATTGTCGCGCCCAGGCGCGCCCGACGATCGCGCCCTCTTCACCATACGGAATCATCTCCACGATTCTTCCCGCCGGATCGATCAGCGCGGAGATTCCGGTGGTCCCGGCGCGCAGGAGCCAGCGGTCCGTCTCGACCGCGCGCAGGCGCGCCATGTCGAGGTGCTGCCGCGGGGCCGCGCTCTGGTCGAACCAGGCGTCGTTGGTGATCGTCACCAGCACGTCGGATCCGTTTCTCACCTGATCGGCGGTGATCTGCGGAAAGACGACCTCGTAGCAGATCGCCAGCCCGTACCGATGCAATCCGTCGAGAGGCATGGCGTTCGTCCCGAACTGAAATTCACCCACGGCGCGCACCAGCTTCTCGGCGAAGAAAATCACCTTTCGTAACGGCACGTACTCGCCGAACGGCACCAGGCGGATCTTGTCGTAACGCCCCTTCACCTCGCCATCCGACACCAGGTACGCCGCGTTCCAGAGGCGGCTCATGTCCTCGGTGTCCTCCGCGACCGAACCGAGGATGACATCCGCGCTCCAGCGCTGCGACAGGAGCGACACCCCCTCGCGGTAGAAGTCGTTCGAGAGGAACGTAAGCGGCACGGTCGATTCTGGCCAGACGATCGTCCGGGCCCCCTGCTCGGCGGCCCGCTGGCTCATCCTCATCATCTTCTCGTAGATGACCAGCGTCGACTGCGGATCCCACCGCATCGTTTGCGTGATGTTCGGCTGCAGCAGAGCGAGGGTGAACGGCTCTCCGCTCCGGAGATCGCGGCTTCGCAGCATCACCGTCCCCGCTCCGAGCCAGGCGAGCAGCAGAACCGCACTCGCGATCGCCGCCGTCAGCTTCAGCCGCGGGCGGGAATTGGTCGCCAGAATCCAGCCGAGGGCGGCGGCGGGGAACAGCGTCAGGAAGCCGATTCCATAGGGACCGATCACCCGGGCGAGCACGATCAGCGGAGGCGTGTCGATCAGCGCCGTCGCGATCAGGTGCCACGGGAATCCGGTGAAGAGGTAGGTGCGCAGAAACTCGATGCCGACCCACGTAGCGGGGACGACGAACCAGACGGCTACGGGATGCGCGCGGCGGATCCTGAATACGATGAGCGCGAAGAGACCGCCATAGAGCGCGAGGAAAGCAGCCATCGCCACGTAGAGCGAAATGCCGATCCAGGAGGCGAGCCCTCCGTACTTCACCATGACCGGGACGACCCAGGGAACGTTGATCAGCCAGGTGACGAGGTAGCCTGCCCAACCCAGGAGGAACGCTTCCTTCCCTCCCCGCGCGCGGAGCGAGGCGGCGATCAGAGGCGCCAGCGCCACCAGGGCGAGCAGATCGAGCCCGGCGCCCGGAAAGCAGAGAGCGAGCAGCACGCCGGAGACGACGGCCGCGAGCAGTCTGAAGGAGCGGAGCTCGAAAGGCATATCAAGGAAGAGACGATGCAGCGAGCCGGACGGCGCGTGAAGCGCTCACTTCTTGAACAGCGCCTCGAATGCTTTCCGCGCGTCGTCGGGAGTCTCGGCCTTGCTCTTGTCGGCGGCCAGATCGGCCACCAGGCGCGGCGTGTAAAGCGCGCAGACATTGCGCACGTCCTTCGGCGAGACGCGCTCCGGAAGCTGCTCGGCCAGGCGGCACTGCCAGTGGACCGAGGTGTCGAAATGCTGGCAGTTGGTGCAGGTGTGGAGGTCGAGCGAACAGCGCGCGCACGTCGACGTGCAATCCAGGTCGTCCCACGAATGCTGCTTTTCTCCGCATCGCGCGCACTTGAAGGCCTGCGGCCCGAAACCGCCGGCGCTGCGCCCGCGCGGGGCGCCTTCGACCCGTTCAGGACGAGGGGGCATGTCGGGACGGGGGCCCTTCGGTCCACGGGATTCCACACCGCTGTCCTGGTACCCGTTGTGACGGTATTTACGATCGCTCAAGGATCACCTCAGAAGAAGTAGAAATAGGCCGCCACGCCGAGCGCAACGATGACGACCAGAAGCACCACGCGCAGAAAGACCCGCGCAACCCGGAACGCGATCCAGATGAAAAAGATCAGCAGAAGAATCGCGAGAACCTGTTCCATATCCGGGTGGGAGTGCGAGGGCAGTGTATCAGAAAGCGAATAAGAGCAAGCCAGATCGAATCCAAGCCAGAAGCCAGAAGCCAGAAGCCAGAAGCCAGAAGAAAAGGCGAACCCAGAAGCAAGAAAGCTGGAAGCCAGAAGAAAAGTCAGAATCAAGAACCAGGAGGCGGATTACCCGAAAGCGATCTGACGAGAAGCGAGGAGGCAATCAGCCTGCCTTGGCCTCTGGCGTTGATTCTGATTTTTCTTCTGGCTTCAGGCTTTCGCCTTCTAGCTTCGCCTTTTCTTCTGGCTTCTGACTTCTGGCTTCTGGCTTGTTCTCTCGCTGGCTTCTGGCTTCTGGCTTCTGGCTTGCCTTTTAGACAACGAGCCGTAGCGGCTGCTCCAGGTACACCTTCAGCGACTGCAGGTACTGCGCGCCTGCCGCGCCGTCGATCACCCGGTGGTCGCAGGACATGGTGATCCTCATCATCTCGCGGACGCGGATGCGGCCGTTCACGACGACCGGCTTCTCGAGGGCCGCGCCGATCGCCAGGATCGCGGCGTTCGGCGGATTGATCACCGCGGTGAATTCCTCGATTCCGAACATCCCGAGGTTCGAGATGGTGATGGTCGATCCCTGGTACTCGTCCGGTTTCAGCTTGCGGTTGCGCGCGCGCCCCGCGAGATCCCGCACCTCGGCGGCGATCGCGTCGACGCCTTTCTGGTCCGCATCCCGAATCACCGGGGTGATCAGCCCCTCCGGCGTGGCCACGGCGATTCCGACGTGAATGTTTCCATGCTGCTCGATCGCCTCGGCGGTGAAGCTGGCGTTCACGATCGGATGATGGTGGATGGCGAGCGCGGTCGCACGCACGACGAAATCGTTGATGCTGAGCTTCGCACCGGAGATGTCCGAGAGCTGCTCCCTCACCTTCTGGAGCTCGGTGACGTCAGCCTCGATCGTGAGGAAAAAGTGCGGGATCGGACCGATCGACTCGGCCAGCCGCTTGGCGATCGTGCGCCGCATCGCGGTCAGCGGAATCGTTTCGTCCTTAAGCTTCTGGTACTCGGGAAGTGCCGATTTTTCGCGCTCGGGACGAGGGCCGGAGGCTGAAGCCTCCGCCACTTTTCCTGCGGCGGGCTTTGCGCCACCCTCCGCTGCCTTCTTCACGTCGGCCGCGACGACTCGTCCCGCGGGTCCGCTTCCGGAGACGGACGCGATGTCGACTCCCAGCTCGCCCGCAATCTTCCGCGCCAGGGGAGAGGAGCGGACGTGTTTTCCATCGCCCGCAGGTGCAGGCGCTTCGGATTTGTCGACCGAAGCGGGAGCCGGCTTCTTCGTCTCGTCGTCCTTCGGAGGTTTCTCGGCAGGCTCCGCTTTCTTCTTCGGCTCGCCCTTCTCTTCAGAATCGGCTTCCGACGGCTCGGCTTCCTGCTCTTCTTCCGGGGCGGCTTCCGCCGGCTCGGCCTTTTCTTTCTTTTCGGGAGCGGGCTGCTTCTTCGCGTCCTTCGCCGGAGCGGCGCCGCCGATCACGGCGAGAACCGTGCCGACGTCGACCATCGACCCTTCCTGGACGAGGATCTCGCCGAGAGGGCCGTCCTCCTCCGCTTCGAGATCGAGGTTGACCTTGTCGGTCTCGATCTCCAGGAGGGGCTCGCCCTTCTTCACGGCGTCGCCCTGCTTCTTGTACCAGCGGACGACTTTCCCTTCGGTCATCGCGTCGCCCATCTTGGGCATGATGATTTCGGCCATCAGATCCTCTCGTTACGACTTCACGCCCGCCTGCGCGGACTTCACTTGTAGAGCACCTGCCTCACGGCTTTCTCGATGTCCGCCTCGTGGGGGACGGCGAGGAGCTCGAGATTGCGCGCGTAAGGCATCGGCACGTCGGCGCCGGTTACCCGGACCACCGGCGCGTCGAGCTCGTCGAACGCGGCGTCGCTGATGCTGGCGATGATCTCCGCGCCGAACCCGTACGGCTTCCACTGCTCCTGCACCACCACCGCGCGGTGCGTCTTCTTCACCGATTCGATCACCGGATCGATGTCCAGCGGCCGGATCGAGCGGAGATCGATGACCTCGCATTCGATTCCATGCTCCGACGACAGGATCTCGGCGGTCTTCATGGAGAGATGCAGCATGCGGCCGAAGGCCACGACCGTCACGTCGCTTCCTTCGCGCGCGACGCGCGACTTGCCGAACGGAACGAGGACATCCGGATCGTCCGGCACCTCTCCCTTGATTCCGTAGAGGGCGGGACTCTCGAGGAAGATCACCGGATCCTTGCCGCGGATCGCCGTCTTGAGCATCCCCTTCGCGTCCGCCGGCGTGGCCGGTGCGACGACGAAGAGTCCCGGAAAGTGGCCATAGAAAGTCTCGAAGCTCTGCGAGTGCTGCGCGGAGAGCTGCACTCCGGCGCCGTGAGGCCCGCGGATGACGACCGGCACGTCGACCTGGCCGCCCGAGAAGTAGCGCACCTTCGCGGCGTGGTTGACGATCTGGTCGGCCGCGACGATCGAGAAGTTCATGGTCATCATCTCGACGACCGGACGCATTCCGAGCATCGCCATCCCTACCGCCGTGCCGACCATCCCCGCCTCGGCAATCGGCGTGTCGATCACTCGCTTCGGACCGAATTTCTTCAGCATTCCGGCGGTGATCCGGAAGGTGCCTTCGTAGACGCCGATGTCCTCGCCCATGACGATGACGTTCTGGTCCCGCTCCATCTCTTCCATGAGCGCCTCGTGAATGGCGTCTCGATACGATTTCTCAGCCATCAGTCGGCCACCTCACTCACGACGTCACGGTAGAGCTCTTCCGGATCGGGCGGATCGCTCTCCTCGGCAAACTCCACCGCCTTCTTCACCTCCGCCTCAGCCCACTCTTCCATCTCCTGGACGTCCTCGTCCGTGAGTCCGCAGATCTCCGAGAGGCGATTGCGGAGGATGGTGATCGGATCGCGGGAGCGCTGCGCCTCCACTTCGTCCTTCGTCCGGTACGGCTGGAGAATGTCGGCAGCTCCGTGACCGGAGAAGCGGTAAGTGATCGCCTCGATGCAGTAGGGCCTGCCCGTCTCCCGAACCTGGCGGAGGATCCGGTCGGCAGCGCCCCGCACGGCAAACAGGTCCTGGCCGTCGACCTTTTCCGACGGGATGTTGTAAGCCTCGACCCGCGCGGAGAGGTCGGTAAGCGCCGAATGGCGCTCGATCGACGTTCCCATGGCGTAACCGTTGTTCTCGATCACGAAAACCACCGGGCACATCCCCTGTTTACCCCACAGCCCCGCCATGTTCATCGCCTCGTGGAACGAGCCGATGTTCATCGCTCCGTCGCCGAAGTAGCAGACGACGAGCCGTTCGGTCTCCTGGTATCGGAGCGCATAGGCCGCCCCGGCCGCGAGGGTCAGATGCCCGCCGACGATGCCGTAACCGCCATAAAGGCCGTTCTCGACGTCGAAGAGGTGCATCGAGCCCCCTTTGCCTCCCGAGACGCCGGTGCCTTTGCCGAACAGCTCGGCCATCACCCGTCCCGGGTCGCTTCCGAGGAGCAGGGCGTGCGCGTGATCGCGGTAGCCGGCGAAGACGAGATCGTCCTGGTTCGCCGCGGACTGGATCCCCGTGACCACGGCCTCCTGGCCGATGTAGACGTGAAGATATCCGCCGATCTTTCCGCGCCGGAACTCCCGTTCGGTCGCTTCTTCGTATCGCCGGATGAAGATCATCTTCCGCAGCAACTCCGTCCATTCAGGAGTGCAAGCGTTTTCATCGATGACCAGGGACTTTTTCTTAGAAGACTTTTTCGCCATGAACCCGCCGGATGAGTGCAAGAATCGGGCTGCCCGCGAGGACAGACAACGAGGAAGCGGGATTCTATTTCCCCCGGCGCGAAATGAACAGCCGGAATAAAAGGCAGAAGGCAGAAGGCAGAAGGCAGAAGTGGCGGAGGATCCTCTCCTCCGCCGGGGAAACGGAGCTTCGAAGAGCGATTCCGAAAGATGGGACGATCTCGGGTTCCGAAGCACGCGGCAGCGGAAAAGATCCTCTGCCACTGTGGCGGAGGATCCTTTCCTCCGCCGGGGAAACGGAGCTTCGAGGAGCATTTCCGAACGGCGGGACGATCTCGGGTTCCGAAGGGCGCAGGCAGAGGAAAAGATCCTCTGCCACCTAGATCTTCCGGATTCGATTGGGGCCGAAGAGGAAGGTCAGCCCCACCACGAGCATCATTACCGCGTTGATCCCGAGGGCCGTGATCACGCTCCAGCGCTCGGCGACCCAGCCGGCGGCGAGGCTGCCCAGCGGCATTCCTCCCCGGAACGCCAGCATGAAGATCGACATCACCCTCCCCCGCATCACCTCGGGCGTTGCCAGCTGCACCAGCGAGCTGACGGTTGTTACCACGCCGAGAAGGCTGAGCCCGGCGATGAACGCGGCACCCACGCTCAGCGGAAGGATGCGTGAGACCGTGAAAACTCCGAGCGCGCCGGCGAAGGCGATCATGAACCAGACGCTGCTCCTCCCCGCGCCGCGCTTGAAATCGTGACCGGCGATCCAGAAGGCCCCGGCCACGCTTCCCATCCCCTGCGCGGTCATCAGCATCGAATAGCCGGTCGCGCCGAACCCGAACACCTCGCGGGCGACCACCGGCATGAGCGTCACCATCGGGACGCCGAAGAAGGTGACCGCGAACGCGAGGCCGGTCAACTGGCGGATGGTGTGGCTCGACTGGAGGAACCGCAGCCCCTCGCGAATGTCGTGGAGAACGGTCGTCGCCTCGCGCGCCGGGATGAGGGTCGGGCCAATCAGCAAGAGAGTGACGATCGGAGCGATGAACGTCAGGCCGTTGATGGTGAAGCAGGCGGCGGCGCCCCAGGCGGCGAGCGCGACCGCGGCGAACACCGGCCCGATCATCCGGGCGAGGTTGAACTGGAGTGAGTTCATTGCGACGGCGTTCGGAACGTCATCCCGCCGGCCGACGACGAGAGGGAGCAGCGCCTGGTAGGCGGGCCCGCCAAAGGCCTGAACCGATCCCGTCAGAAACGAGAGGATGAAGATGTGCCACACCTGCGCGACGTCGAAGAACAGAATCGCCGCCAGAACGAAGGCGAACGTCATCTGCAGGATCTGCGAGGCGATGAGAATGCGACGCCGCTCGATGCGGTCCGCAATGGCACCCCCGATGAGGGAGAAGAGAATCATCGGAAAAGTCGACAGGAAGGCATCGACCCCGAGATAGAACGCCGAGCCGGTCATGTCGAGAACGACCCAGCTCTGGGCGATCACCTGCATCCATGTGCCCGTGGTCGAGATGAACGCGCCGATCCAGACGAGGCGGAAATCGCGGTAGCGGAGCGCGCTGAAGGTGCGGCGCAGGCGCGACTCGGGCTGCGAATCCGGCTGCGGGGGAGGCGGGGGAGGTTGCGGCGCGCTCATCCCCGGACGCGCATGCGCGCGGCGGATCCGCCGGTGTGGGCGTGGCAGACCGCAACCGCCAGGGCGTCGGCGGCGTCCGCGCCGATTTTCGCGGCTGCAGCGCCCGAAACCAGAAGACGGACCATCTTCTCCACCTGGCTCTTTTCCGCGGCGCCGTAGCCGACCACGGCACTCTTGATGGAGCGGGGGGAGTACTCCGCCACCGGAATCTGATGAACGGCGGCGGCGAGGAGAATGACTCCGCGGGCGTGTGCGAGCTGGATGACGCTCTTGGCGTTGAGACCGTGAAAGGGCGACTCGACGGCGACCACCGACGGCGTGGTCCGGACGATCACCGCGCAGAGCTCCTCGTAGATCACGCGAAGGCGCGCGGCGAAATCATCGCCCCGTCCCGCGCGGATGCACCCCTGTTCGACGAGGACGACCTTGCCGCGGATCCGGTCGACCACCCCGAACCCGGTCACCTGCGATCCCGGATCGACACCGAGAATGCGGACCGCGGGAGAAACGCCGACGGCGCTCGAGATCGGGCGGGTTGCGAGCATGCGAAGTAAGTGTAACGCAGGGGAGGGAGATGTCATCCCGAGCGGAGCGAGGGATCAGGGGGGGTGGGGAATTCGGTGACGCGGGAACCCTGTCGGCGCGGAATGTGGGTTCGTGTTGATCTTGTACGACGAACTCACATCCCGCGCCGACAAGGTTTCCGCGTTTACGGATTCCGCCCCCCCTGATCCCTCACTCCGTTCGGGATGACATCTCCGCGGACGACGCCTACTCTCCGCCGACCAACTCCAGAAACTCGTCCTCACTAATCACCGGGACGCCGAGGCTTTTTGCCTTGTCCAGCTTGGAGCCGGCGTCGGCGCCGGCGACGAGCCAGGCGGTCTTGCCCGAGACCGAGCTGGAGGCTTTGCCCCCTTCCCGCTCGATCAGGCGGTGGATCTCGTCGCGGCTGAAGCGCTGCAGGGTGCCGGTCACGACCACGCTCTTCCCGGCGAGGCGGTCTCCGGTCGCCGTCTTCACGTGAGTCGGCTCCAGCCCGAGGGCGAGAAGCCGCTCGACCCGTTCGCGATTGGCGGGGATGGAGAAGTAAAAAGTCACCGAGTCCGCGATCGCCGGGCCGATCTCGGAGATCGCGACCAGGTCGGCAGCGCTGGCGTCCATGAGAGAGCGGAGGTCCCCGAACCGCTCGGCGAGGAGGCGTGCGGCCCGCTCCCCGACGTGCCGGATCCCGAGCGCGTAGATGAGGCGCGAGAGCTCTCGATGCTTCGAGGCCTCGATCTCGGCCAGGAACTTCTCGGCCGATTTCGCCCCCCAGCGCTCGAGAGAGATCAGCTGCTCATTCTTCAACTGGTAGAGAGCCGTGAGATCCGGAAGGAGTCCGGCGTCGAGGAGCTGAACCACCCGTTCGTCCCCGAGTCCTTCGATGTCCATCGCCTTCCGGCTCGCGTAGTGAAGGATGGATTCCCGGATGATCGCGGGGCATCCCTGGTTGGCGCATCGGATCGCGACTTCGCCCTCGAAGCGGTGAACCGGCTCGCCGCAGACCGGGCAATGATCGGGAGGAACGATCGGCTTCGTGCCGCGCGGACGCAACTCTTCGACCACGCCGGTCACCTTCGGGATGACGTCCCCCCCCTTCTCGACGAGAACCGTGTCGCCGATGCGAACGTCCTTCCGCGCGACTTCCTCGTAGTTGTGGAGCGTCGAGCGGGAGACGGTCGACCCGGCGACCCAGACCGGCTCGAGCTCGGCCACCGGCGTGATGGTCCCGGTCCGTCCGACCTGCGCCACGACATCCTTCACCACCGTCCTCACCGCCTCCGGCGGATACTTCCAGGCGATCGCCCACCGCGGCGCCTTCGAGGTCGATCCGAGCTCCCCCTGCTGATCGAAGCGGTTCACCTTGATCACGATTCCGTCGATCTCGAAATCGAGCTTGTGGCGCTTCTCCTGCCACTTCGCGATGAACTTCTCGATCTGCGCCATCGTCGAGCAGACTGCGCGCGCAGGGTTCACCGGGAAGCCGAGATTCGCCAGAAAGTCGACCGCCTCGCTCTGCGTCTCGATTCCGTGCGCCTCCGGGCGCACGAGCTGGTAGACCCAGGCGCTCAGCCGCTTCGCCGCGACCTCGCGAGAGCTCTTCATGCGGATGGCGCCCGCGGCGGCGTTGCGCGGGTTTGCCAGCGGAGGCTTTCCCGCTTCCTCCGCTTCCTCGTTCAGGGCGACGAACGAGCTCTTGTCGATCAGGACTTCTCCGCGTATGTGCAGCCGGGCGGGCGCCTCTTCGATCGTCAGCGGAAGCGCGCGAATCGTCCGGACATTCGCGGTGACGTCGTCGCCCCGCCTTCCGTCGCCACGCGTGGCGCCGCGCACCAGCTCGCCTTTCTCGTAAAGAAGGTCCATCGAGACGCCGTCGATTTTCAGATCGGCCGCGTACTCGACTCGCTCCACGCCGAGGCCTCTGCGGACACGCTCGTCCCACTCGTGGAGCTCGTCGATGGTGTAGGCATTCTCGATCGACATCATCGGCGGGTCATGCTCGACGGTGGGAAACCCGGAAACCGGCGCGCCGCCGACCCGGCGGGTCGGCGAGTTGGGCGAATCCAGCTCCGGATGCTCCTTTTCGAGCCGCTCCAGCTCTTTCATGAGCTGGTCGAAGTCGTAATCGGGGATCTCAGGGGCGCTCTCGACGTAATAGAGTCGCTCGTGGCGGGCGATCTCGCGCCGGAGGGAGTCGATGCGCTGTTTCGGCTTCATGGAGTCGTGGGGTGGGAGAATAATGCCCGCGGGGCGGCGGCGTCCAGACGGGGCAGCCCGTAATTGAAAAGGTTGAATAAGATACGGCTGGACCGTTACACTGACGGGCAGAACGATCCTGAAGATCAAGTTTCTAAACGGTTTAGACGGAGAAGAGGATGAGCGCGCACAAGATGCGGGGCGAGGGGAGAAGGATCCTCGTGGTCGATGACGACCTCGCGATCCGGGTTCTCCTTCAGGCCGTGTTCAAGCGTCTCGGCTTCGAGGTCGAGCTCGCGGAGGATGGCGAGGCGGGCCTGCGGACGCTGAAGAATCAGCAGTTCGACCTGATCCTTCTCGATCTGATGATGCCCAAAGTCAGCGGATACGAGTTCCTCGAGCGGATTCACAAGGAAGAAGGCGTCGCCCCTCACATCGTCGTCTTCACGGCCGCTGGCCAGCGCGGCATCGCGCGGATCCCCGAAGACTCGGTCTGCGACACCATTCTCAAGCCTTTCGATCTCGAAACGTTTCTCGGCCTCGTCCAGCGCTGCCTCGACGGTCATGAGACGAAGGCCTCCAATTCCTAGGAAGCTCGGAATTCGTATCCGGCGGGGATGAGGAACGGTCGCGCCTGATACACTAGCGCCGTCCAGAATTACCAACCGCATCCCAATTTTCATCAGGAGACAAGTATGAGAACGCGTTTCATCCTCATCGTGCTCACAGCGGTGCTGTGCCTCGGAGCGGTTTCGGCCATGGCTGCAAAGCCGGTCGTCGCCGTCAACGAATTCAAGAATGAGACTTCCGCCGGATGGTGGTCGGGCGGCATCGGCCGCGACCTGGGAAACATGCTGGCCGCAGAACTGGCCGCCACCGACGAGTTCAGGATCGTCGAGCGCGAAAAACTCGACGCCCTCCTCGACGAGCAGGATCTGGCGGAGTCGGGCCGGATCAAGAAGTCGACCGGCGCGAAGATCGGCGAGCTCACCGGCGCCCAGTACATCATCGTCGCCACGGTGACCGCCTACGACGAGAAGACCCAGGGAACCGGCGGCCGCCTCTCTTACAAGGGAATCGGCCTCGGCGGAAAGAAAGATGAAGCCTACATCGCCGTCGACCTTCGCGTGGTCGACACCTCCACCGGTGAGGTCGAGTTCGCGAGAACCGTCGAAGCGCGCAGCGGCGGCTTCGGCGTCAACGTCGGCGTCTGGCGCAACGGTGTCTACGGCGGCCTCGATCGCTACCAGAACACCCCGGCCGGCAAGGCCATCCGCGCCGTCACCCTCGAGATGGTCGACTACCTCTCCTGCGCGATGGTCTACCAGGACGAATGCCTCGGCGAGTACAAGGCGAAAGAGCGCAGCCGCCGCGAGAAGACCAAGCGCGCGATCAAGCTGGATTAAAGGCAGGGGCTAGGGGCTAGGGACTAGGGGCTAGGAAAACCAAAGTCAAAAGCCAAAATCCAGAAGCCAGAAAAAGGCAGGATCAGTACTCGGAAAAGCCCCGCACACGCGGGGCTTTTCTTTTCTCGTCGCTCGCCCCTCGCCTCATCTCTCGGGTGATGTTGGTCTTGCCTTTCCTAGTCCCTAGCCCCTAGTCCCTAGCCCCTCGCTTCTCGCCCCCAGCCCCTTTATTCTTGCCCCATGGGCCGCCTTCTCGTCATCGCCACGCCGATTGGAAATCTTCAGGACGCTTCGCCGCGGAGTCTGGCTGCGATGCGGAGCTGCTCGAAGCTGCTGTGCGAGGACACGAGGCACACGATCAAGCTGCTGCGCCATTTCGGGATCGAAGTTCCGCTGGAGAGCTTCCATGAGCACAACGAGGATGCTCGGGTGGAAGGAATCATCGCGGAGCTTCTCGCCGGGGCGACGATCGGGATGGTGAGCGACGCGGGAACGCCTCTGCTGTCGGATCCGGGCTTTCCTCTGGTTCGCGAGGCGAGGCGTCGCGGAATCATCATCGAGCCGATTCCCGGCCCTTTCGCCGGCGCGGCCGCGCTGTCCGCCAGCGGCATTCCTCCCCTCCCCTTCGCCTTCTTCGGCTTTCCTCCCCACCGGCAGGGAGAGCGACGGGAGTTTTACCGCACTGTCGCGCGGCACCGGATGACCGCAATCGTGTATGAGTCGCCGCAGCGCATCGTCGGTTCGCTGGAAGACGCCCTCGAAGCTCTCGGGGACGTGGATGCGTCAATCGGGCGGGAGCTCACCAAGATGCACGAGGAGATGGCGCACGGGACCCTTTCGGAGCTCATCGCTGAGCTGAAATCGCGAGCGTCGATCGCGGGGGAAGTGACGGTGGTTCTGGCCGCGCCGATCGCGGAGGAGGGGAAACTCCCGTCGCCGGCCGAGCTTCGCGCGGAGCTGGAGCGGCTTCGCGGCGAGGGGATGCGACGGAACGACGCGCTCAAGGCGCTCGCCGGAACGTGGAGGGTCGGGAAAAACGACCTTTATCGGCTGCTCGTGGATGACGGGGGCGAAGAGCCGCCCGAGGAGTGAGGGGGAAGTGCTGGTGCGAAAGGGGGGACTCGAACCCCCACGCCCTTGCGAGCGCTAGAACCTGAATCTAGTGCGTCTACCAATTCCGCCACTTTCGCACAGTGGACTGCGGATTCGAGAGGAGAGCGCCGAAGGCCGGTGCCACCCTCTCCCGAAGCCGGGACTAACAATGCAGGGCCGCGCGGTTGTATTCCATGCGAAACGGTTCCTTCGCGGGCTGATTCCGACTATCCTTCCGGGGTCCTGAACTACCGCAGGATCCCTCCGAGAGAACAAGACACGTGGCTACATACCGACATCAGGAACCGGTTCCGGTTTCCTCCGATCCGACTCCGGACACGACCGCCGGGGCGGCCGAGAGCCATCCGAGCGAGGAGATTCTCAATCTCCCGAACTCGCTGACGATCCTGCGCATCTTTCTGGTGCCCTTCCTCGTGGTCGTTCTTCTGACCCGCTTCGAGGGGCGCGAGTACGTGGGGCTGGCGATCTTCCTCCTCGCTTCGCTGACCGACTGGCTCGACGGCTTCTTCGCGCGGAGACAGAAGAAGATCACGCGCGTGGGAATGCTCCTCGATCCGATCGCCGACAAGCTGCTGATGTCGGCGGCCTTCATCTCGCTGGTCGAGCTCGGCCTCGCTCCTGCCTGGATGATCGTGGTGATCATCTGCCGGGAGTTCGCGGTGTCGGGGCTGCGCTCGATCGCGGCTCAACAGGGAGTGACCATTCCGGCCTCTCCGCTCGGCAAGTGGAAGACTGCCTCGCAGGTGGTCGCGATCTCGATCCTGATCCTCGGCTACGAGCTCGGCGAGTTCATGTTCACCGGAAAGATCGCCCTCTGGATCGTGGTGGTGTTCGCGATCGCTTCGATGATCGACTACTTCATCAAGTTCTGGAAGATGGTCGTCAAGTAGGGACCGGCTGAGCCGGTCCGGTCGCGTAGGGACCGGCTGCGCCGGTCCGGTCGCGTAGGGACCGGCTGCGCCGGTCCGGTCGCCGAAGGCGACACGTT
>Ga0209347_1002379_pt1 | contig 25256 bp, 24 predicted proteins | sample AutmiccommuBRH23_FD_187382 | JGI IMG/M metagenome (GOLD analysis project Ga0209347, IMG submission 187382) | Deep subsurface microbial communities from Mt. Terri, Switzerland - Autotrophic microbial communities BRH/23 (SPAdes) (version 2) | ecosystem: Environmental > Aquatic > Deep subsurface >...
GACGGCGTCCCGGGCCGGCGTCCGGGCCGGCCGCCGTAGAGTGACCGGATGAGGGCGCGCCAGGCTTCCGGACGTCATCGGGTCGTGGTCGTCGGGTCGGGTTTCGGGGGCCTCTTCGCGACGCAGTGGCTCAAGGGCGCCGACGTCAACGTCACCCTCATCGCGCGGACGACGCACCACCTCTTCCAGCCGCTCCTCTACCAGGTGGCGACCGGCATCCTGTCCGAGGGTGAGATCGCCCCGTCGACCCGCGAGGTGCTGGCCAGGCAGCGCAACGCCGAGGTGCTCCTCGGTGAGGTGACCGCGATCGACGTCGAAGCCCGAACGGTCACCCACGAGTCCGTCGGACGCACCACGGTGACCCCGTACGACTCGCTGGTCGTCGCCGCCGGCGCCGGGCAGTCGTACTTCGGCAACGACCAGTTCGCCCGGCACGCCCCCGGCATGAAGTCGATCGACGACGCGCTCGAGCTGAGGGGGCGGATCTTCGGCTCCTTCGAGCTGGCCGAGCTCGCCTCGACACCGGCCGAGGTCGAGCGGCTGATGACCTTCGTCGTCGTCGGCGCCGGCCCGACCGGAGTCGAGATGGCGGGACAGATCGCGGAGCTCGCGCACCGCACGCTGAGCCGCGACTTCCGGCGGATCGACCCGCGTGACGCCCGGATCGTCCTGCTCGACGCGGCGCCGCAGATCCTCGGCTCGTTCGGGGAGAAGCTCGGGGCCCGGGCCCGGCGCCGGCTCGAGCAGATGGGGGTCGAGGTGCGACTCGGGGCCAAGGTCGTCGACGTGGACCTCACGGGGATCGAGGTCGAGCACACGGGCGGCGCGCGCGAGCGGATCGAGTCGCTGTGCAAGGTGTGGGCTGCCGGGGTCAGCGCCTCGCCGCTCGCGGCACATCTCGCCGAGCAGACCGGCGCCGGCGTCGACCGTGCCGGGCGCATCCAGGTGCTGCCGGACCTCACCCTGCCGGGTCATCCGGAGGTGTTCGTCGTCGGCGACATGATGACCCTCGACCACCTGCCGGGCGTGGCCCAGGTCGCGATCCAGGGTGGTCGCTACGCGGCCGACCAGATCATCCGGCGCCTCGACGGTGAGCCGCCGAAGGGCCGCTTCCACTACGTCGACAAGGGGTCGATGGCGACGATCTCCCGGTTCTCGGCGGTCGCCTCCATCGGCAAGGCCCGGTTCAGCGGGTTCCTCGCCTGGTTGCTGTGGCTCGGCGTGCACCTGCTCTACATCATCGGGTTCAAGCACCGCGTCACGACCCTGCTCCACTGGGCCATCAGCTTCCTCGGGCGCGGCCGGGCCGAGCGGGTCGTCACGCAGCAGCAGGTCTTCGCCCGGACGGCGATCGAGGACCTCGGTGACCGGTTCCGTCCGGAGCTTCCGCGGATCCCGGCGGACCGACCGGACGAGCCGCCCCCAACGCAACACACCCGGTTGCCGTGTGCAGACCCCTGACGCAGCGGGGGTCTGCACACGGTCGGCGGGTGTGTTGCGGGTCGAGCGCCGGGGCGGGAGGGCTGGGAGGCAACCCTCCCGCGGGGGGAGCCCAGCGGCATACGGCCTGGGGTCGGTCGCTGCGACCGGCGAGTCAGCCCTGGACGAGCCGCTCGACCGTCGCCCCGAGGCGGGGGAGCGCGGCGACGACCTGCTCCTTGGCCTTGCCGCGCAGCGCTCCGTAGACCTTCTTCGCCGCGGTGTGCGAGGTCGCGTCCGCCTTGGCGTCGGTGACGGCGAGGAGCGCGTCGGCCGCCTGCTCCGACCGCGACTCCAGGTGGGCCGCGAACGGGGTGTCGCCCTTGGTCGCCCAGAGCGGGTCGAGGGCTGCCGCGAACTGCGGGAGGAGCCGGTCGGTCGCGCTCGGGACGAAGTCGCCGCCGAGCTTCTTCGCGGCGGCATAGCCGGCCTTGACGGCAGCGCCGCCGAGGCCGGACTTGTCGGCGACCTCGGCATCGATGACCTGGGTCAGGGCGGAGACGGCCTCGGGGCGGCGGGTCTCGTCGAGCAGGGCGTCGGACACAGCAGTACTCACGGGGGGACTCCTTGGAGTGGTGTTGGAGGGATTTCGGTGACGCACGCGAGGCGGGCCCGGAGCGCGGGTCCGGGAGACGGCCGCCGTGCAGGGTCCGGGCTGCGGCATCGCGTACGGAGCATCCTGTCAGAGGCACTAAACTGCTCAGCACACCCCACGATCCGGAGGAACACGTGAGTTCACTCAAGGTTGAGATGGTTGCCGCGGACCGCAAGGTCTGGGAGGGCGAGGCCAAGTTCGTCCGCGCTCGCTCCATTGCTGGTGACCTCGGCATCCTGCCCGGTCACGCCCCCCTGCTGGGCGTTCTCGTCGAGGGCGACGTCAGCATCGAGGCCATGGACGGCGCCCGTTCGACCGTGACGGTGGACGGCGGTTTCCTCTCCGTCGACTCCGACATCGTCACCATCGTCGCCGAGCACGTCGACGCGTCCTCGATGCAATCCACGACGAACTGAGGTTCGCACCGTGCCGTCCGTTCTCGTCTCCACCGAGATCGTGATCGGCACGCTCCTGGTCGTCGCGTTGGTCGTTCTCGCGGCGACCTATCTGCGCCGCCGCTACATCGCCAAGGGCCAACCTCTGACGCTCTGCGGATTCCGCACCGGTGACAACGGCAACGGCCGCTGGCACCTCGGCCTCATGCGGCTGGCCGACAACGCCCTCGAGTGGTACACGCTCGGGGGCGTCTCGCTGCGCCCCAAGCGCCGCTGGCTGCGCCAGTCCCTGCTGCTCGACGCGCCTCGTCTGCTTCCCCCGGAGGACGCGTTGGCGCTGCTCCCGGACGCGTTCGGCGTTTCGTGCACGGACCGCCTCGACAGCTTCGAGCTCGCCCTCCAGGGGCCGGACTACACCGCGGTCCGCTCCTGGCAGGAGGCCGCGCCGCCCGGTTACAACGTCAACGTCGCCTGACCCGCGAGCCCCCGCCCCGGACCGGCCTGGTCGCAACACACCCGCTTGCGGACTGGTTGCGCGGCCTGCAATGGCAAGGGGTACGCGACAAGCGGGTGTGTTGCGAGGGTCAGGTGCGGTCTGTCGTGGCTCGGGCTCCCTTGGCGGGCTTCTCGACGCGGCCCCCGCCCGGCTGCCAGAGGACGTCACCGCCGATCCGCAGGTTGGCCACTCGGGCGAGGATGAAGAGCAGGTCCGACAGCCGGTTGAGGTACTTGGCGGTGAGGACGTTGACGCCCCCCTGACCGCGCTGGGTCCCGGGCTGGTCGCCGTGCGTGTCGACCGCAGCCCAGGCGGCCCGCTCCGCGCGTCGCACGACCGTCGTCGCGACGTGCAGGTGGGCTGACCCGGGCGTGCCGCCGGGCAGGATGAAGGAGCGCAGCTTCTCCAGCCGCTCGAGGTAGTGGTCGCAGTCGCGCTCGAGGTCGTCGATCCACGGCTGGTCGACGCGCAACGGAGGGTAGTCGTAGCTCTCCTGGAGGGGTGTCGCGAGGTCCGCCCCCACGTCGAACATCTCGTTCTGGATGCGCAGCAGGGTGGCCGTGACCTCGTCGCCGAGGTCGCCGCACGCGATGGCGACGCCGATCGCGGCGTTGGCCTCGTTGCTGTCGGCATAGGCGTGCAGGCGGGCGTCGTTCTTGCTGGTCCGCGAGAAGTCGCCCAGACTCGTCGTCCCGTCATCGCCCGTGCGGGTGTAGATCTTCGTCAGGTTGACCATGGGAGCACTCTCTCACTGGGCCGGGCCGGGACGCCCCACGGGTCCGGCGATGGGTAGGGTCGCAGCGTGAGAGAGCGGTTCCGGGTCGTCGGCGGTGCGCGCCTGCTGGGCGAGGTTCGCGTCGTCGGCGCGAAGAACAGTGCGCTCAAGCTGATGGCGGTGGCGCTGCTGGCGCAGGGACGCACGACGCTGACCAACATGCCCGCCATCGTCGATGTGCGCATCATGGCTGAGCTGCTCCGTCGTCTCGGCGTCGCCGTCGACTACGACGCGGAGGCCGGCGTCGTCGTCATCGACGTCCCTGCGTCGATCGGACACCGGGCGGACTACGAGCTGGTCCGGGCCCTGCGCGCCTCGATCTCGGTGCTCGGGCCGCTCGTCGCCCGCACCGGTCAGGCGGACGTCGCCGTACCCGGCGGCGATGCCATCGGGTCCCGGGGCCTCGACCTGCACGCAGCAGGACTGGAGGCCCTGGGAGCTCAGGTCCATGTGGCACACGGCTACCTCGTCGCGACCGCCCCGCAGGGGCTCAGGGGAGCGGAGATCCGGCTCGACTTCCCGAGCGTCGGGGCCACCGAGAACATCCTCATGGCCGCCGTGCTCGCGCGCGGCCGAACGACCATCGACAACGTCGCCCGCGAGCCAGAGATCGTCGACATCGCGGAGATGCTCGTGTCGATGGGCGCCCGCATCGAGGGAGCCGGCACCGGGCGGATCGTCGTCGAGGGTGTGGAGGTGCTGCGGCCGACCGAGCACCAGGTCATCCCCGACCGCATCGCGGCCGGGACGTGGGCGTTCGCGGCGGCCACGACCTGCGGTGACATCGAGGTCGTCGGTGGGGTGGCCGAGCACCTCGGTGTCCCGCTGCGCTCACTCGCCGAGTCGGGCTGCCACGTCGAGCGGACCTCACGGGGCTTCCGTGTCGCGGTGCCCCACGGTGCGGGACGGCCCACGGCGTTCGACGTGGCCACCCTGCCCTACCCCGGCTTTCCCACGGACCTCCAGCCGTTCGCGCTGTCCTACAACGCGGTCGCCGACGGGAGCGCCATGGTGACCGAGAACCTCTTCGAGGCTCGTTTCCGCACGGTCCAGGAGCTCGCCCGGCTCGGAGCCGACATGCAGGTCGACGGCCACCACGTGATGACGCACGGCGTCTCGGCCTTGTCGGGCGCCCCGGTCGAGAGCAGCGACATCAGGTCCGGAGCGGCCCTCGTCATCGCCGGCCTCGTCGCGGACGGCTACACGCTCGTCAGCGGCGTCCACCACATAGACCGGGGCTACCCCCGGTTCGAGGCGGCGCTGCGTTCCCTCGGGGCCGACGTCACCCGGGAGCCGGACGACGACTGGTACGAGTAGTCCAGATGGCGAGATCCGCCGCGGAACTTGACCATCGCTTGACCGTTGCTTGGCGTCCCGCATCATTTCTTGAACCAAATTTGACTTCTCACGGCAACGTTTCGCCCGCGCAGGGCGTCATCATGAGTGACGGCACCAGCAGCTGAGAGGGGTCACGATGACGCTGAATGCCAACCGCCGGACGCCGGCCCGCGCGCCGGTCCAGGTGCTCGATGCGCCCGACGGGCACGACGTGATCATCGAGGGACGGCTCGACGTCCACACGGTCCCCGACATCCGCGATGCCATCCATGCCGTCATCGCGACGGGCGACGGGGAGCTGCGTCTCCACCTGCGTGACGCCGAGATCGGCGACGCGACCGGTCTGGGGATCATCCTGCACCTCCATCGCCGGGCCACCCGCGCCCAGCGGCGGCTCCTCCTCGTCGACCCGAGCGAGCGGACGACGCGTCTGCTGCGCGGGTGCCGCCTCGACCGCATCCTCTCGTCCGCCACCGGAGCGCCCCGCGTCCTGCCGAGCACTGTGGCGCCTCTCACCGCCTGAGGCGTTCCCGTCAGGGAGACCCGCGGGTACCTTCGGGTTCATGTCTGACGAGAGCGTCCCGCCCCCGGCTGCCCGACCGACCCGTGACCGTCCGTGGGTCATGCGGACCTATGCCGGTCACTCCAGCGCCGCAGCGAGCAACGCGCTCTACCGGCGCAACCTGGCCAAGGGCCAGACGGGTCTCTCAGTGGCCTTCGACCTGCCGACCCAGACCGGCTACGACCCGGACCACGTCCTCGCCCGCGGGGAGGTCGGCAAGGTCGGGGTGCCGGTCAGCCACATCGGCGACGTGGAGGCGCTCTTCCACGACATCCCGCTCCGTGACATGAACACGTCCATGACGATCAACGCCACGGCCATGTGGCTCTTCTCCCTCTACCAGGTGGCCGCCGAGCGCCAGGCCGAGGCCGCGGGCGAGTCGCCGGAGGAGTGGGTGCACGCGCTCGCCGGGACGACGCAGAACGACATCATCAAGGAGTACCTCTCTCGCGGGACCTATGTCTTCCCGCCCGGGCCGTCGTTGCGGCTCATCACCGACATGATCGCCTACACGGTCCGCGAGATCCCCAAGTGGAACCCGATCAACATCTGCAGCTACCACCTGCAGGAGGCGGGGGCGACCCCCGTGCAGGAGATCGCCTTCTCCATGTCGACCGCGATCGCCGTCCTCGACGCGGTGCGCGACTCCGGGCAGGTCCCCGAGGACGAGTTCTCCGAGGTCGTCGCCCGGATCTCGTTCTTCGTCAACGCCGGTGTCCGGTTCGTCGAGGAGATGTGCAAGATGCGCGCCTTCGTCGAGCTGTGGGACCGGGTGACCGGTGAGCGCTACGGCGTGACCGACGCCAAGGCTCGCCGGTTCCGCTACGGCGTCCAGGTCAACAGCCTCGGTCTGACCGAGGCGCAACCCGAGAACAACGTCCAGCGCATCGTCCTCGAGATGCTCGGTGTCACGCTGTCGAAGGATGCCCGCGCTCGGGCCCTGCAGCTGCCGGCCTGGAACGAGGCGCTCGGGCTGCCGCGCCCGTGGGACCAGCAGTGGAGCCTGCGGATGCAGCAGGTGCTCGCCTTCGAGTCCGACCTGCTCGAGTACGACGACCTGTTCACCGGTTCCGTCGTCGTCGAGAGGAAGGTGGCGCAGCTCGTCGAGGGCGCCAGCGCCGAGATCGCGCGGATCGAGGAGATGGGTGGGGCCGTCGCGGCCGTCGAGTCCGGCTACATGAAGTCCGCCCTCGTCGCCTCCCATGCCGAGCGCCGCCGGCGGATCGAGTCCGGCGAGGAGGTCATCGTCGGCCTCAACCGCTTCGAGACGACCGAGCCCAACCCCCTCACCGCAGACCTCGGCACCGCCATCCAGACGGTCGACCCGTCGGTGGAGAAGGCCGCGTCCGACGCCGTCCGGGCGTGGCGGGACCGGCGCGACGCCGACTCCACCCGTCGGGACCGGGCCGCCGCCGCCCTGGCTCGCCTCAAGGCCGATGCAGCAGCCGGAAGCAACCTCATGGCCGCGTCGCTCGAGTGTGCCCGGGCGGAGGTGACGACGGGGGAGTGGGCCGGTGCGCTCCGGGAGCAGTTCGGCGAGTACCGTGCCCCGACCGGCGTCAGCGGCTCCGTCGGCGTGGCGTCCGCCGAGGCGGGTGAGAGTGGGACGGGCCTGGGCGCGGTCCGCGCGGCCGTCACCCGCACGAGCGAGGAGCTCGGGGAGAAGCTGCGGATCCTCGTCGGCAAGCCGGGTCTCGACGGCCACAGCAACGGTGCCGAGCAGGTCGCGGTCCGCGCTCGGGACGCCGGGTTCGAGGTGATCTACCAGGGCATCCGGCTCACCCCACAGCAGATCGTCGCCGCCGCAGTGGCCGAGGACGTGCACGTGGTCGGGCTCTCGATCCTCTCCGGGTCGCACATGGAGCTCGTCCCCGAGGTGATCGACGGGCTCCGAGCGGCCGGCGCGGGTGACGTGCCGGTCATCGTCGGCGGCATCATCCCCGAGGGCGACGCCGCCCAGCTGCGCGCCGCCGGAGTGGCGATGGTCTTCACCCCCAAGGACTTCGGCCTCAACGAGATCATGGGCGAGATCGTCGGTGTCGTCCGCGCCTCTCGCGGGCTGGGTCCGCTGGAGCACCCGCGCGCCTGAGCCCGCGCGCCAGAGGCCATGCGGGCCTCTTTGGGGGTCCACGGGGGCTTGCCCCCGTGCGTAGGGGCCTCTTTGGGGGTCCACGGGGGCTTGCCCCCGTGCGTCGGCATACAGTCGGCTCATGAGTGACCTCCAGTGCGCAGCCCGCCTCGTCATCATCACCCCGACGGGGCTGGGTGACGTGAAGTGGCTCGCCTCCGAGCTCTACCGCGAGCGCGTCCAGGCGGTGTATGCCGCTGACGACGTCCCCGACACCGGCCCCGTCGAGACCTTGGCTGAGGACCTCGGCGTGCCGTGCCACAGCGGGCACGGCGACCTCGACGACGGGACGGAGGCGTTCCAGGGGATCGTCGACCGGCACCGCGGGGAGACGGTCGTCGTCGTGCGCGGGGGAGCGGCCATCGAGCCGGTCCTCATGCTCGTCGACGCCGACGGGACGAGCGTCCACAGCCTCGACGAGGACGTGTAGCGAGACTGCCGGCCGGGGGACGACGGTCGACCCCTACGCTGACCGGCATGGATGGAGGCTTCCCGGGGCTCGGCACCGTGGTCAACGTCGTCGCGGTGCTTCTCGGGGCGACCCTCGGGATGCTCGCCGGCAACCGGCTGCCCGAGCGGGTCCGCCGGGTCGTCACCGACTGCCTCGGCCTCGTCGTGTTGCTCGTCGCGGTCCTCTCGGCGCTCGACGTCAGGTCACCCGCCCTCGCGGACGCGGTCGGGTCCGGCGTGCCGGTGCTCATCGTCCTCGGTGCCCTGCTCATCGGCGGGATCACGGGTGCGCTGCTGCGGATCGAGGAGCGGCTCGAGTCCCTCGCCGGCGTGGTGCAGCGCTGGGTCCAGCGCCGTGGGTCCGACGGGCAGCACGACCACGCCGAGCGGGAGCGGTTCATCGAGGGGTGGCTCACCGCCTCGCTCCTGTTCTGCGTCGGGCCACTCACCATCCTCGGCTCCCTCTCCGACGGGTTGGGTCGGGGTGTCGACCAGCTGGTGCTCAAGTCGGCCCTCGACTTCTTCGCCGCGGTCGCGTTCGCCTCGACGTTCGGGGTCGGGGTGCTGCTCTCGGCGCTGTCCGTCGCGGTGGTCCAGGGCGGCCTCACCGTGCTCGGCGTCACTCTGGGGGCGGTCGTGCCCGAGGCCCACATCGCGGCGTTGACCGCGACCGGCGGCCTCCTCCTCGTGGGGATCGCCTTCCGACTGCTCAACGTGAGGCACGTCCCGGTGGGCGACCTGCTCCCCGCCCTGCTCGTGGCTCCGCTCCTCGTGTCGCTCGTCGCGAGCTTCCGCTGAACCGTCGAGAGCGCAGTTCGCGACACGATTCGGACGGGGGCCCCGCGCTGAACGGGGGTCGAACCGCTCTTTCGAGGCGAACCGCTCTTTCGAGGCGGAGGGCTCAGAAGAGCCGGGACTCCGCGTCGTCGACGCCCCGGAGCGCGTCGTAGTCGAGCACGACGCACCGGATGCCGCGGTCCTCCGCGAGCGTGCGGGCCTGCGGCTTGATCAGCTGCGCTGCGAACACGCCGCTCACCGGGGCGAGGTGCGGGTCGCGGTTCATCAGGTCGAGATAGCGGGTCAGCTGCTCCACGCCGTCGATCTCGCCGCGCCGCTTGATCTCCACGGCCACGCTGGCCCCGGTGTGGTCCCGCGCGAGGATGTCGACCGGGCCGATGGCCGTCATGTACTCGCGGCGGACGAGGGACCAGCCGTGCCCGAGGGTGTGGATGTGCTCCGCGAGCAGCTTCTGCAGATGGGCCTCGACCCCGTCCTTGACGAGCCCGGGGTCGACGCCGAGCTCGTGCGCCGAGTCGTGGACCACCTCGTGGATGTGCACCGTGAGCCGGTCCTCCGACTTCGCGTGCTGGACCCGCCACACGGCCACGACCCCCTCGTCGGCCTGGGCCTCCTCCGGCGCCAGCTCGGCCATGGTGCACGGGGGCGACATCCAGTTGAGCGGCTTGTAGGAGCCCCCGTCACTGTGGACGAGGACCGAGCCGTCCGCCTTGACGACGAGCAGCCGCGTCGCGAGGGGGAGGTGGGCGGTGAGCCGCCCGTCGTAGTCGACGCTGCAGCGGGCGATGACGAGGCGCACCGGCACACCCTAACCCGCTCAGGTCCGACGCCATCGCCCCGCGCGTGGGGAGCGTCACCCCGGGGACGAGTTTGAGCGATGTGAACCCTCTGGAAGACTCCACCCCATGGCTCGTGACTTCACCAAGGTAGGCGTGATCGGACTCGGCACCATGGGTGCCGGCATCGTCGAGGTCTTCGCCCGCAACGGCATCGACGTCGTTGCGGTCGAGGTCGACGACGACGCGGTCGAGCGGGGGCGCGAGCACCTGACCAACTCCACCGGCCGCGCGGTCGCTCGCGGCAAGCTGTCGGAGGAGGACCAGGCGACGCTCGTCAGCCGGGTGCAGTTCACCTCCGACATGGCTGCCCTCAAGGACTGTCAGCTCGTCATCGAGGCGGTGCCCGAGAAGCTCGAGCTGAAGAAGGAGATCTTCGCCAAGCTCGACGCCATCGTCGCAGAGGACGCGATCCTCGCGACGAACACCTCCTCGCTGCCCGTCACCGAGATCGCGGTCGCGACGAGCAACCCGAAGCGGGTCGTCGGCATGCACTTCTTCAACCCCGCGCCCGTGATGCAGTTCGTCGAGGTGATCAAGACCGTCGTCACCGCCGACGACATCTTCGAGCGGGTCAAGGGTCTGGCCGAGCGACTCGGCAAGAGGCCGGTCGTCGTCGGCGACAAGGCCGGCTTCATCGCCAACGCCCTCCTCTTCGGCTACCTCAACCACGCTGTGTCGATGTACGAGAGCAAGTACGCCACCCGTGAGGACATCGACGCGGCGATGAAGCTCGGCTGCGGCTACCCGATGGGTCCGCTCGCGCTGATGGACCTCATCGGCCTCGACACGGCCTACGAGATCCTCGACACGATGTACAAGCAGGGCCGCGACCGGCTCCACGCACCCAGCCCGATCATCAAGCAGATGGTCAGCGCCGGCCTCAGGGGCCGCAAGACGGGCCGCGGTTTCTACACGTACGCCGCGCCCGGCGCCTCCCAGGTCGTCGACGATGCCCAGACGCCGAAGCCGAACGGCGACCACGAGATCCCGCTGCGGCAGGTCTCCCGGGTCGGTGTGGTCGGCTCCGGGACCATGGCGACCGGCATCATCGAGGTCTTCGCCAAGGCCGGCTACGACGTCGTCTACGTGGCCCGAGCCGCGTCGAAGGTCGACAGCGTCCGCGCTGCGCTCTCCCGCAGCCTCGAGAAGGCGGTCCAGCGCGGCAAGGCCACCGAGGAGGAGCGTGACGCGGCGCTCGCGCGGGTCACCGGGACGACCCGGCTCGACGACCTCTCGGACGTCGACATCGTGGTCGAGGCCGTCGTCGAGGACCTCGGCGTCAAGAAGGTCCTCTTCGAGAACCTCGACGAGATCTGCAAGCCCGGCGCCATCCTCGCCACGACGACGTCCTCGCTGCCGGTCGTCGACTGCGCGTCCGCGACGAAGCGCCCGCAGGACGTCATCGGCATGCACTTCTTCAACCCCGCCCAGGTGATGAAGCTCGTCGAGGTCGTCCACACCGTCTCGACCAGCCAGGACGTCGTCGCCACGGTCCAGGACCTGTGCGTCAAGGTCGGCAAGCACCCGGTCACGTGCGGCGACCGGGCCGGGTTCATCGTCAACGCGCTGCTCTTCCCCTACCTCAACGACGCGGTGAAGATGCTCGAGGCCAACTACTCGACTGCGGACGACATCGACACGGCGATGAAGACCGGCTGCTCGCTGCCGATGGGTCCGTTCGAGCTGCTCGACGTCGTCGGTCTCGACGTGTCGCTCGCCATCGAGCGCGAGCTGTACCTCGAGTTCCGCGAGCGAGGGTATGCGCCGGCGCCGCTGCTCGAGCACCTGGTCACCGCGGGGTACCTCGGGCGCAAGACGGGGCGCGGGTTCCGCACCCACGCCTGAGTCGCGCCGGGCCCAGCGGCAGTCGTATGCCGCTGGGCTCGGCGCCACTCGGACCTGGCCTCCGCGCGGGGCCGGGTCCACCTGCTCGGCAACACACCCGCACATCCACTGATGGGCCCGGCTGCAGGAGGGCCGAGCAGACGGCAAGCGGGTGTGTTGCGAGAATGGGGTCATGCCGTCCCGACGCCGCCCGAGCAAGCACGCACGGCCGCACGTGCCGCTCGACGTAATCCGGGTCCAGGGCGGGTCCACCCGTGAGGAGACGTATCGCGGGACCCGGTGGACGGTCCGCGCGGTCAACGGGACCTCGGCCACCCGTGCCTATCTCTGCCCCGGCTGCCAGCAGGACATCCCGCCGGGCGTGCCGCACGTCGTCGTCTGGCCCGCCGAGGGAGTGGGCGGACTCGGCGACCGGCGGCACTGGCACACCGGCTGCTGGCAGCGCCGTGACGCCCGTCCGTCCGGGAGCGCCTACCGCTGACCGGGACCGGGGCCACCACCAGCCGAGGGTCCGAGGGGGACCCGGCCACCCCGCCCCACTGCGGGCGCGAGCGGGAGCGAGCCCAGCGGCATACGGCATCGGGTCAGTGGCGCAGCTGTCTCGGGACGAGCACTTCCTCGTAGATGAGCATTGCCCCCGCCGCGAACGGGATGGCCAGCAGGGCGCCGAGGATCCCCAGCAGGGTGCCGCCCGCCAGGGCTGCGACGACGGTGAGCGCCCCGGGGACCGCCACCGTCCGCTGCATGATCCGCGGCATGACGGCGTAGTTCTCGAGCTGCTGGTAGATGACGAAGTAGATGATGACGACCAGCGCCTTCTTCGGCTCGTCGAAGAAGGCCACGAGAGCGACGACCGAGGCCCCGAGCGTCGCGCCGATCATCGGGATCAGGCCGAGGAGCCCGACGGCGACGGCGAGGACCGCGGCGAACGGCAGGTCCAGCAGGCTCATCATGATCCAGGCGAAGAACGCGTTGGTGGCCGCCACGGCGACCTGGCCGATGGCGTAGGAGCCGACCCGGCGCATGATCTCCTCGGCGAGCGAGATGAACCGCGGACGGCGGCTCGCCGGCACGAGGGCGTAGCCCGCCTGCTTGACCGACGGCAGCGAGGCGAGGAAGTAGAGCGTCAGCACGAGCACGGTCAGGATGCTGAACACGCCCGCCGCGATGATCCGCCCGGCTCCCAGCACCCCGCCGAAGATCCCCGCCCAGAGGTTGCCGTCGGCGATCCGATGGTTGATCTCCTCCTGGATGCGCTGGACGACCTGGTAGCGGTGGTCGACGTCTTGGACCCAGGGCTCGCGCAGCAGGTCGTCGAGCATCCGGGGAGCGTTCTCGGCGAGGTCGGTGCCCTCGGAGGCCACTGGCGGCACGACGACCATGCCGAGGAGCGTGAACACGCCGAGCAGCCCGAGGAAGACGATCGTCACCGCGAGCCCACGGCGCATGTTCTGGCGGGTGAGCCCCTCGACCAGGGGGTTGAGCGCCAGGGTCAGGAAGAGCGAGACGACGAGGAGGGTGATCGTCGTGTCGAGGCGCCCCACTGCCTGGACGACGGCGTAGGCGGTGAGGACCCCGATCGCACCCACGAACCCGACGTAGAAGGGGGACTGCCGGTTGAACGGCGTGCCCGCGCTCCCGTAGTCCCGGCCTGGCCGCGCGCGACCACCGGGCCCTGCATCCGGCCCCGGGTCGCCGCCGAGCGGGAGGGTGTCGAACACGTCCTCCCGAGGAGGGTCGCCCGCTGCGGCCCCCTCGGGGCGCTCGAGGGCCGCGTCCGGCTCGGCGCCGTGCGGCTGGGTGCGCAGCAGCGCGATCCGCTCCCGCTGCGCACGCCGGTACTGCGTCCACCGCCGCCAGAAGGTCACGCCCGGAGCCTACGCGAGCGGCCTGACGGGCGAGGGGAGATGGTGGTGTGTCGTCACGAGCCGACGCGCCACCATCTCCGCCCCCGGGTCACCGGACCCGTCACTCCCCTCGGAAGCGGTTGATCTCCGCGGCGAACTGCGCCCGCTTGCCCGCGTTGGTCACGCCGAGGCCCTCCTCCGGCGACAGGGTCAGCACGCCGACCTTGCCCTGGTGGGCGTTGCGGTGGACATCGAGCGCGGCCTGTCCGACGTCCTCGAGGCGGTACGTCTGGGAGAGGGTGGGGTGGATCAGCCCGCGGTTGATCAGCTCGTTGGCCTCCCACGCCTCGCGGTAGTTGGCGAAGTGCGAGGAGACGATCCGCTTGAGGTTCATCCACAGGTACCGGTTGTCGTACTCGTGCATGTAGCCCGACGTCGAGGCGCAGGTGACGATCGTGCCACCCTTGCGCGCGACGTAGACGCTGGCCCCGAAGGTCTCGCGGCCGGGGTGCTCGAAGACGATGTCGACGTCATAGCCGCCGGTCAGCTCGCGGATCCGCTTGCCGAGGCGCTGCCACTCGCGAGGGTCCTGCTCGGTGCCCTCGTCGTTCCAGAACCGGTAGTCCTCGGCGTTGCGGTCGATGATGAGGTCGGCGCCCATGGCGCGGCAGATCTCGGCCTTCTCCGGTGAGGAGACGACGCAGATCGGGGTCGCGCCGCCGGCGAGCGCCATCTGGGTCGCGTAGGAGCCGAGCCCCCCGGACGCCCCCCAGATGAGGACGCGGTCGCCGAGCTTCATCGCCGCGCCGTTCTTGGAGATGAGCTGGCGGTAGGCCGTGGAGTTCACCAGCCCGGGGGAGGCGGCCTCCTCCCAGGTGAGGTGGTCCGGCTTCGGCATGAGCTGGTTGGCCTTGACGATGGCGAGCTCGGCGAGTCCGCCGAAGTTCGTCTCGAAGCCCCAGATGCGCTGCTGCGGGTCGAGCATCGTGTCGTTGTGGCCGTCCGCGTCCTCGAGCTCGACGGAGAGGCAGTGCGCGACGACCTCCTGACCCGGCTTCCACTTGGACACCCCGGGACCCGTGCGAAGGATGACCCCGGAGAGGTCGGAGCCGACGACGTGGTAGGGCAGGTCGTGGCGCTCCGCGTAGATCGACGTGCGCCCGTAGCGCTCGAGGAACCCGAAGGTCGGCACGGGCTCGAAGATGGAGGTCCACACGGTGTTGTAGTTGATGGCGCTCGCCATCACGGCGACGAGCGCCTCGCCCGGGGCCAGGTCGGGCACCGGTACCTCGTCGATGTGGAGGGACCGGCGCGGGTCCTTGTCCTTGGTGGCGAGCCCCTCGAACATCCCGATCTCGTCCTTGTGGACGGTCGCTCCCCGGTAGCTCTCGGGGATCTCGATGTTGCGGTAGGTCTCTTCGCTCCGGTTTCCCGAGAGGATGGCGTCGCGGATGGCCTGCATGTGAGGTCCTTTGGTCGCTGGCGTCATGGAACTACCCGAACGTAGTCAGGTCGAATCCGTGGGGGAACCCCCTGAGATTCCCACCACAGGTGACCTGAGTCACGGATTTGGCGGAGCCACCCGGGCAGGGACCCCAAGGTGGTGGCTGGGCCCATGGACGAGCAGCCCGTATGCCGCTGGGCTCGCTCTCGGTCGAGTGTGCACTTCGTGCCGGGCTGGCTCTCGGTCGTGGGGGCCCAGCGTCCCGAGCTCGGTCCCGGCCACGGTCACCGACCCGGACGTCGCCCGGTCCAGTCCACCGGCGAGGTTGAGCAGCGTCGACTTCCCCGAACCGGATGGCCCCATGACGGCCACGAGCTCACCCGTCGCACGGTGAGGCTCACCCCGTCCAGGGCACGGACCTCGGTCTGCCCGGACCCGTGCACGCGGGTCACGTCCTCGATGACCAGCATCGGCGTGCCCATCAGCGTCTCCCCTCAGAGTTGCGTTGCGCACCCACGGTCTTGGACCCCGCCCCGTCGTCGAGGTCAGCGGACGGCGCCACCGGGCCCAGCGGCATACGGCCTCGATGGCGCGAGAGCGCGGACTCGATGTGGTCGAGCCAGCGGGCCTCCGCCTCGGCGGCGAAGAGTCAGTCCGCAACCGCCCGGATCACCCGTAATGTCGGCTCTGCACGCGTCGCGTTGGCCGGCGCCCGGCAGAGGGGACGCAGGTGCGCAGGCGGCTCGTGCTCGCGACAGGCGCGGCACTGGTCGCCGCCGCCGCACTCCAGCTCGGCGCGGGCCCCGCTGAGCCGCTGCCGACGCTGCACAACGCAGCGGACTGGGCAGGAAGCGGGCCGGATGCCGCGTGGCTCGACCGGGGCACGGTTCCGGGTGCCGGTGTCCACCGAGGCCTCGTCGCCCGGGCCCTGCTCGACCTGCGGGCCCTGACCCGCCCCAATGGTGCGGTCGCGGCCGGCCCCAGCGGCCCCTGGGCGTATGCCTGGCCGCGGGACAACGCTTTCGTCGCCGTCGCGTACGCCGTCAGCGGTCACCCCGACGACGCCTGGCGGACGTTGCAGTTCTTCGTCGGCACTCAGCGGGACGACGGTGACTTCGAGGCCCGTTACCGCCTCGACGGGTCCGGCGTGCCCGACAACCGGCCGAGGCAGACGGACGGGGCGGGGTGGCTGCTGTGGGCGATCGACACCGTTCGACGCGAGACCGGCCAATCCGTGCCGGCCGACCTCCGCACGCTGCGGGACCGGGCCGTCGCCCGCGTCGTCGCCCTGACTGCGGGTGGCCGACGACTCCCGCCGGCGTCGCCCGACTACTGGGAGGTGCCCGAGCGGCGGGTCACCCTCGCGACGGTGGCACCGCTGGCCGCAGGACTGGAAGCCGCGGCCCGGACCCACGCAGCTGAAGGGGACGCGGAGCGATCTGCGGCCATCGCCGCTGCCGCCGCGAGGCTCCGGGGAGTCACGAGCTGGGGCAGCCTGCCCGAGAAGGTCCTACCCGACGGTCGTCCCGCCGGCCCGGCGCCGCTTGCCTGGACCGCTGCCCTGTTCGTCCTCATCGAGGCCGAGCTCGCCGCGCTCTGAAACACACCCGGTTGTCGACTACCCGCGCCCCCTGCAGGGCGCCGGACCAGTCGGTATGCGGGTGTGTCGCATCAGTGGTGGGGGTCGGCTGCCGGCTCGACGAGCTCCACGAGCACCCCGCCTGCGTCCTTCGGGTGGATGAAGTTGACGCGGCTGTTGCTCGTGCCCCGCTTCGGGGTGTCGTAGAGCAGGCGCAGGCCGCGCTCGCGCAGCGTGTCGCACACGGCGTCGATGTCGGTGACCCGGTAGGCGAGCTGTTGCATCCCCGGCCCGCTGCGGTCGAGGAACTTCGCGATGGTGGACTCCGGCGACAACGGCGCGAGCAGCTGGATGCACGAGCCGGAGTCCCCGACGCCCATCATCGCCTCCCGGACGCCCTGCTCCTCGTTGGTCTCCTCGTGGAGCAGCTCCATCCCGTACTTCCCCGAGTAGAACGCGATCGCCTCGTCGAGGTCCGGGACGGCGATGCCGACGTGGTCGATGTGGGTGAAGAGCGGGCCGGCGAGTGTGGTCATGCGGCCCAAACTAAAGGGGGTTGTCCCTGGGTGACCAGCGCCGAGCTGCGTGCCCTTCGCCACGCGGCGGCGGGATGGCTGGGACCCGGGCGTGGGCGCCCGAGCGAGCTCAGCGGCATACGGACGATGTCGTATGCCGCTGAGCTCACTCCCGCGTGTGGCTCTCGTCATGCGGTGGGGGGCCTTCTCAGGCACCGCGTCTAGAGTGGACCGGACATCACCAAAGACGTTGGAGAGGCATTTCCATGACTGACCGTCCCGTGTCCGTGATCGTTGCCGGAGCCCGCACCCCGATGGGCCGGCTGCTGGGATCGCTCAAGGACTTCTCCGGCGCGGACCTCGGTGGCATCGCCATCAAGGGCGCCCTCGAGAAGGCCGGGGTCGCTCCTGAGCAGGTCGACTACGTCATCATGGGCCAGGTGCTCCAGGCCGGTGCCGGGCAGATCCCGGCCCGCCAGGCCGCAGCCAAGGCCGGCATCCCGATGACCGTCCCCGCCCTGACCATCAACAAGGTCTGCCTGTCGGGCATCAACGCCATCGCCATGGCCGACCAGCTCATCCGCGCCGGCGAGTTCGACGTCGTCGTCGCCGGTGGGCAGGAGTCGATGACCAACGCGCCGCACCTGATGACCAAGTCCCGCGAGGGCTACAAGTACGGCGACGTCACGGTGCGCGACCACATGGCCTACGACGGCCTGTGGGACGCCTTCACCGACCAGGCCATGGGACTGCTGACCGAGCAGGCCAACGTCGGCGAGCAGGCCTTCACCCGCGAGGAGCAGGACGAGTTCTCGGCCCGCTCCCACCAGCTCGCCGCCAAGGCGTGGAAGGACGGGCTCTTCGACGACGAGGTCGTCGCCGTGTCCATCCCGCAGCGCAAGGGCGACCCCATCGAGTTCAAGTCCGATGAAGGCATCCGCGCCGACACGACGGCCGCCTCGCTCGCGTCGCTCCGCCCCGCCTTCGCCAAGGACGGCACCATCACCGCGGGTTCTGCCTCGCAGATCTCCGACGGGGCCGCCGCGGTCGTCGTCATGAGCAAGGCCAAGGCCGAGGAGCTCGGGCTCAGCTGGGTCGCCGAGATCGGCGCCCACGGCGTCGTCGCCGGCCCCGACTCGACGCTGCAGCAGCAGCCGGCCCGCGCCATCGCCAGGGCCTGCGAGAAGGAGGGCATCACGCCGGCCGACCTCGACCTCGTGGAGATCAACGAGGCCTTCGCCGCCGTCGGCCTCGCCTCCGCGAAGGAGCTCGGCATCGACGTCGACAAGGTCAACGTCAACGGCGGGGCCATCGCCGTCGGCCACCCGATCGGCATGTCCGGTGCGCGGATCGCCCTCCACCTCGCCCTCGAGCTGAAGCGCCGCGGTGGCGGGGTCGGTGCGGCTGCCCTCTGCGGCGGTGGCGGCCAGGGCGACGCCCTCATCGTCCGCGTTCCCAAGACGGCCTGACCCCCACGTTCGAGCCGCCCCGCTGCTCCGGTGAGCTCACGCCGCAACGCTGACGTGCCCGCCCTGGTCGAATCGGCCAGGGCGGGCTCTCCGCGCGCCGTCGCGCGCCTCATCTCCCTCGTCGAGGACGGTCATCCGGCCCTGCGCGCCGTGATGGCGGCGCTCGCCCCGCACACCGGGCGGGCCTGGGTCATCGGGCTGACCGGGTCGCCCGGCGTCGGCAAGTCCACGTCGACGACGATGCTCGTGGGGGCCTTCCGCGCGCGGGGGCTGCGGATCGGGGTCCTGGCGGTGGACCCGTCCTCCCCGTTCTCCGGCGGTGCGCTGCTCGGCGACCGGATCCGGATGCAGGACCACGCCCTCGACCCGGAGGTCTACATCCGCTCGATGGCTTCCCGTGGCCATCTGGGCGGCCTCTCGTGGACGACACCCCAGGCGATCCGCGTCCTCGACGCCGCGGGGTGCGACGTCGTGCTCGTCGAGACCGTGGGCGTCGGGCAGTCCGAGGTCGAGATCGCCGGACTGGCGGACACGTCGGTCGTGCTGCTCGCGCCGGGCATGGGTGACGGCATCCAGGCAGCCAAGGCCGGCATCCTCGAGATCGGGGACGTCTTCGTCGTGAACAAGGCCGACCGTGACGGGGCCGACGCGACGGTGCGGGACCTGCGGCACATGATCTCGCTGGGCGACCGTGCCGAGCCCGGACTCTGGCGACCCCCCGTGGTCAAGACGATCGCCGCGCAGCAGGTCGGGGTCGGGGAGGTCATGGGGGCCCTGGACAAGCACTGGGCCCACATCGAGGCCAACGGTGACCTCCGCCGGCGTCGCGAACGGCGAGCCGCGGACGAGATCGAGTCCATCGCGCTCGCCTCCCTCCGCACCCGTTTCGGCCACGTCGGCGGTCACCACGGCCTCGGCACCCTTGCTGCCCAGGTCGTCGACGGGGCGACCGACCCCTACTCCGCGGCCGACACCCTCCTGACCCAGCTCGACATCTGAGCCGACGAGTGTCGGGGGGCGCGCCATTTTCCCGCACGCGCTGAAAAGGCGGGGCCCGGATCCGCGGGGGGCGCGCCATTTTCCCGCACGCGCTGAAAAGGCGCGGCCCCACGACGCGGCCCGGGGATGCCGCGCCAACACCCGGCCGGACGGCCCTGTCCCAGTGGTGCGGAAGGAGCCTGAGGCGCCGGGCCGCTGGGAGGGAGCACAGCGGCATACGGTGGGGTCATGTTGATCGCCTTCTCGGTCGCCCCCTCCCTCGCCGCCGACGACACGGGGTCGGTGAGCGAGGCCGTCGCCCGCGCCATCACCGTCGTCCGCGAGTCGGGGCTGCCCCACCGCACGGATGCGATGTTCACGACGGTCGAGGGGGAGTGGGACGAGTGCCTGGCCGTCGTCAAGCGCTGCTGTGACGTCCTGGCTGAGGCGTCCCCCCGCGTCAGCCTCGTCCTCAAGGCCGACATCCGACCGGGCTTCAGCGGGGAGCTCGACGGCAAGCTCGAGCGGCTCGAAGCCGCGATCGAGCGCCAGCAGAGCGGACCAGCCCCCGCCTGAGCGCTCGCCCCCGAGCCTCCCGGGCGCCTGCACCCGTACCACACCGATTTGCCGCGCCCCCGCGGGGCCTGCGTATGGTGGTGGGCGGCCGTTCCCGGCCGCACGGTCGCCTACCCTGCGACCGACGTGTCACCGAAAGGCCCCTCTATGCCCCGCCCCGCCAGCCCCCGACGGGCTCTCCTCGCGGCGCTCGCCAGCCTCGCCGTGCTGAGCGCCTGCACCGGGAACGCCGACGAAGGCGTGGCGTCGCAGCCCACTCCGGCCGTCGCCGCCACGGCCGCGACCTCGACCGCGGAGGCCCGCCTCGTGGCAGCCGTCGCGGCGCTGGAGGACACCTCACCCGCCGGAGTGGCGGCCCGAGAGGCGGCGTTCACCGGACCCGCGCTCGAGTCGGCACACGCGTGGGCCAAGACGCTGCCGGCCAAGACGGCCCAGCAGCAGGCCGACGCCGAGCTGTCGACGACCGGCGCGAAGGTCCTCGGGATCTCCCGGGTCGGTGACGAGCCCCGACAGATCCTCGTGCAGACCACGCTCGAGAAGACGAAGGCGGCCGTCCTCGCGCTCCTCGTCGCGGAGGCGCCCGCTGCGGAGTTCAAGGTCGCGGCGATCACCCCCATGCTCGCCGAGGCCCGGGTCGACGCGCTCGACCCCACCTCGATCGGCTCCGGGGCCATCGGCGACGGTGCCGGACTCGCGGCCGCCCCGGCGGACGTCCTGCAGGCTTTCGCCGACTCGGTCGCCTTCCCCGACCCCAAGGAGACCACCCTGCTCGTGGAGGACCCTCTGACCGCGCAGCTGCGCCAGTCGGCAAGAGCCCAGGACAAGGCGGTCTCCGCCAGTGGGAGCTTCACCCAGTCGCACGAGCCGAAGGGCGTCATCGGCGGACTCCGGCTCAAGAGCGGCGACGGCGCCATCGTCTTCGGCACCGTCGTGCGCACCGACAGCATCGCCCTGCGGCGTGCCTCCCAGCTCACGCCGTCCAAGGACTTCACCCGGCTCACCGGCATCAAGCGGATCACGAGCGAGGCCAGCCTCACGTCCAACCAGATCATCGCCTTCGTCATCCCGACCAGCGGAGCAGCCCGGATCGTGGCGGCCGCCGACCAGCTTGTCGCGGGCACAGGCCGGTGAGGCAGGATTGATCCATGAGCCAGCAGCCCTTCACCGCAGCCGCCCTGCGCGGTGCCGTCGACCTCTCATCGCTCAAGCGCCCGGCCCCGCAGGCTGGCCCCGGGTCCTCCGCGGGTGCCGACCCCACCGCCTCAGGGGCTGCGGGGGTCATCGTGGAGGGTTCCGACGCGACGATCCGTGACGTCATCGCGGCGAGCACCCGCTACCCCGTGGTGCTCGTGCTGTGGTCGTCGAGGCTCGCCGAGTCCGGCACGTTCGTCACGACCGCCAAGCAGGTGGCGCAGCGCTACGGCGGGCGGTTCCAGCTGGTCACCGTGGACGTGGACGCCAACCCCGCGACCCTGCAGGCCTTCCAGGTCCAGGCGGTGCCGGTCAGCTTCGCCTTGATCCAGGGGCAGCCCGTGCCGCTCTTCGAGGGAGCGCAGCCGGAGCAGCAGCTCGTCGCCGTCATCGACCAGGTCCTCGCGCTCGCGACCCAGAACGGCCTGACCGGGCGGGTCGCACCAGGCCCCGCGGACGAGGCCGGCACCGACGCGGACGCGGCGGGGGCCGAGGCAGAGAGCGCCCCGCCCCTGCCGCCCCTGCACCAGAAGGCCTTCGACGCCATCGAGGCCGGCGACCTGGACGAGGCCGCCCAGGCCTACCGCGATGCCCTCGCCCAGAACCCGGCCGACACCGATGCCAAGCTGGGCCTGGCCCAGGTCGGTCTGCTCCAGCGCACCACCGGTGTCGACCTCGCGGCGGCCCGGGCCGCTGCGGCCGCCGCCCCGACGGACGTCGATGCCCAGATCCTCGTGGCTGACCTCGACCTGCTCGGAGGGCACGTCGAAGACGCCTTCGCCCGTCTCATCGACACCGTCCGCGTGACGAGCGACGCCGACCGCAACCAGGCGCGCGAGCACCTCGTCGAGCTCTTCGACGTGGTCGGCGTGACCGACGAACGCGTGGCCAAGGCGCGCAAGTCGCTGATGAGCGCCCTGTTCTGACGGGCCTCCTCCTCGCGTCCCCAGCCCGTCGAGTGTGCAGTTCCTGTCGCCCCAACCGTGGCACGAAGTGCACACTCGACGGTGGGCCCAGCCGGCCGGGAGGCGAGCGGTGGCCCAGCCGGACGGGAGGCGAGGGGTGGGCGCCTGAGCGAGCCCAGCGGCATACGGCCTCATGGAGGAGAACACAACGATGCCGCCCGCTCCGAGGGAGCGGGCGGCACCAGTGTTGGGTCCTCGAGGACTACTCCACGGCGTTCGCGGCGTTGACGATGCCGTCGCCGTAGAAGCCGTTGAAGTCAGCGGTGCCCACACACGTGGCGGTGAACTGCGCTGAACGGCCGACGTTCTCGTAGGACATGACGCCACCGTCAGGGCAGGCGTGGTCACGTGCCGTGTCCATGAGGATGCTGCGCGTCATGGCGGCGGAGAGACCGAAGTCTGCGTCGGACGTCCCCGAGCCGTGCGCCGCGACGACGAGCGCGGCGACACCCGACGCGTGCGGCGCGGCCATCGACGTGCCCTGCAGCCACTGGTAGTAGCCGCACTCGGAGGTGTTCTCGTTGTACTTGCCGTTCTCGCAGGACTTCAGCGTGCCCCAGTCGCGGCCCAGCTTGGTGATGTTGCCGTTCTTGTCCACCTGGCCCTCTGCCTGGAGGACGTGGAGCGGTGCGGCGGACAGGATCAGGTTGCCGTTGGTCCGGTAGGAGTCGGTGCCCAGGCCATCGCGGTACCAGCCACCCGGCGCCGAGACCTCGATCTCACCAGAGGTCAGGTCGGTCGTGTAGTTGGAGAAGTCCGACTTGCGCTCCGACGGGCCGAGGGCTGAGACCCCGATGACGTCAGGGCCCTCGGTCGGCAGGTCGAGGCACGTGGCGTTGTCGATCGTCCGGGTCCAGGGTGCCGTGTCCCAGTCGTAGTCCGGGTTGTCGTAGTCCGGCGAGGAGTCGTCCGGGCGTGGCTTGGACAGGTCCTCGTGGTTGTTGCCGAGGGCCCCGACGAGAGCGACGCCGTGCTCGGTGGCGTAGGCGAGGGCGCGGGTCATGCCCTCGATGATCATGTTCTGCTCGGCGACGGCCTCGGGGAACTGCTGGTCCTCAGGAGCGCCACCCTGGCAGTTGTAGAGCCACGGGTCGACGTAGAAGGACATGTTGACGACGTCGAGGCCGTTGTCCCCGGCGTAGGTCAGTGCGTCGACGACCGGGCCGAGGAAGAAGTAGCCGCTGTCCTGACCGCCGCGGACGTTGACGATGGTGGCGTCGGGGGCGATGCCACTGATCCCGACCCCGTTGAGGGAGGCCGCGATCGTCCCGGCGACGTGCGTGCCGTGGCCGTTGTCGTCGATGTTGGCCGGGTCGACACAGTCCGCGGTCTCGCACGGGCCATCGACCGCTGGGATGTCGATCGTGAAGTTCCGCGACAGGGCGTTGTCGAAGTTGGGGGCGATGTCGATGTGGGAGCCGTCGACGCCGGTGTCGAGGATGCCGACCCGGACCTTGTCGCCGGTCTGGGTGGCGCGGGCCGCGAAGGCGTCGACCATCTCGTGTCCCCAGAGCAGGCCGTCGAGCGGGTCGGCGCCCTCGGGGGCGGCGGGCACCTTGGTGCTGCCGTTGGCCCGGCTCTTGTCGAAGGTGTGCTCCTTCTCGACCGGGTCGGGCTTGACCTTGATGGCTGTCGGTGACTGGCCCACAGCGCGGTTGAGCGCCGCGCCCTGGACGCCGTCGAGGGCACGAGCCTTCGCCGCGAAGCCGGCGTCGGTCGACGTGACCGTGACCAGTCCGATGGCGGAGTTCTGCCGGGTGACCTTGGCGCCGGCCGACGTGAGGGTCTGCGCGAGCTTGGCGGCCGAGACGCCGCTCTTGGCGAGTACCTGGTAGGTGCGGGCCTCCGCGGTGGCCCCTGTTGACGCGGTGGTGGCTCCGGCAGTTGCTGCCAAGCCACCCAGACCGGTCGTGGCCAGGGCCACGGCACCGGTGACTGCGATCATGCGAGATCGTCGCATTGCCAATTCTCCTCCATGACGGTGGTGGGCACACCGACGTGCCCCACCCGCTCAACGTAGGCCCTCCTTCAGCGGATCGGGGCCTAAGGGGCTGCAGGGATTGGGTGGGTCGGGCCGCGTGAGGTTGTCGCATTCCGCTGACGAGGGGTGTCCGGGGCCGTCACCATCGATGTGACGTGGGTCACCACAGCCGGTGGGGCTCGGAACGTCGTGAAAGGGGAGAGACATGCTTGGACGAACCACACGCAGACTGGCCGCGGGGGCGGCCCTCGCAGGAAGCCTTGTCATCGGCAGTGGCGCGGGGGCGTGGGCGCACGAGTGCTACAACGCGAGCCGGTCCGACCGCGGGAACGCGATGGCGGGGTCCCACTCGCAAGCGTGGTTCACGCTCGTCGTCAGCGACGCCATCCAGGGTGACGCCGACCAGGGCTTCATCACCCAGGCCCAGGCCGACTGCATCAAGGCCGCCTATGCCGAGGCTGGGGGACCGGCGTCCTTCACCCTCATGGTCAAAGGAGCCGTCGGGCAGGACGGCCTCATCGCGGGACACAACCCGAACGACGGCCTGATGGCCGATGGCAGAGGCATCGACCATGCCTTCCAGTCGTACGGCGGGATCATCTTCGGCAGCTACGCCGCCTGCGGCGTGGAGTTCTGAGCTGGCTCACCGACCGCCGTCGCGATCCGCTGGCTCGGCTGTGAGGACGAGCGACTCCTCGAGCCGGGCCAGCACCGCGGCGGCCGCAGCATCCGGGGGCGCCGCGGGGTCGAGCCAGAGGCCCCACCTCGGCGTGCCGGCACCGTGGGAGTCGTCGACGATGACGACGTGGACCGGCTCGGGTGCGCACAGGTCGAGGAAGTCCTCGAGCTGGTCGCCCGCGATCACGTCGTGCACAACCGCGTCGAACCCCTCGAGGAGGAACGTCTCGGCCGCGGCCAGGCAGGCCGACCAGCGCAGGAGCAGCCCGTGGAGCCGCTCGAGGTCGCTCTCTGGCGGAGCGACCCGTCTCCCGACGACCATGGACCCGATCT
>Ga0209347_1002380_pt1 | contig 25251 bp, 23 predicted proteins | sample AutmiccommuBRH23_FD_187382 | JGI IMG/M metagenome (GOLD analysis project Ga0209347, IMG submission 187382) | Deep subsurface microbial communities from Mt. Terri, Switzerland - Autotrophic microbial communities BRH/23 (SPAdes) (version 2) | ecosystem: Environmental > Aquatic > Deep subsurface >...
GGTCTATAAATTCAATAACCGCTTCTTTCATCATTTTTTGTTCTTCACTGAATTCTTCCGACACAAAAATATCTTCCGATTTAATTTCCTTTATTAGAAATTCTCCTCCTTTTATTGTTTCCATTTTTTATTTGATGTTTAAGTTTTATTAAATGGCTAATTCTTTAAAGCCTTGTTGGTTTATTTTAAAAATTCGTAAATCCCTGCGGCACCTTGTCCTGTTCCAACGCACATGGTCACAATTCCATATTTATTTTTTCTGGTGCGCATTTCGTTAAACAACTGCACAGAAAGTTTTGCGCCCGTACAACCCAGCGGATGTCCCAAAGCAATAGCGCCACCATTCACATTCACAATTTCTTGGTTGATGTCTAATTCACGCATCACCGCCAAAGATTGCGAAGCAAATGCCTCATTCAGTTCAATTAAATCAATGTCTTTTAAAGTCAAGTTTGCTTGTTTCAGCGCTTTTGGAATTGCTTTTACCGGTCCGATTCCCATGATTCTAGGTTCAACGCCAACGGCCGCATAGGAAACCATTCGGGCTATTGGTTCAATATTTAATTCTTTCACCATTTCTTCGCTCATCACCAATAAAAATGCGGCGCCATCACTCATTTGTGATGAATTTCCTGCAGTGACGCTTCCATCAGCGGAAAAAACCGGACGTAATTTTGACAAAGCTTCAATGGAAGTTTCTTTTCTCGGCCCCTCATCTTTAGAAACCAAATAATTTTTGACCTGTTTTTTTCCGTTCTCGTCAATATAAACTTCTTCAATGTTGATGGGAACAATACCACTGGTAAATTTTCCTTCAGCTTGCGCTTTTAAAGCTTTCGTATGTGATTGATACGAAAATTGATCCTGATCTTCACGGGAAATATTGAATTGTTTTGCCACAGCTTCTGCAGTTAAACCCATTCCCCAATAATAATCTTCATTTCCTTCTTTTGCTGTTTTATAATTTGGAACCGGACGATAACCGCCCATTGGAATGTAACTCATGCTTTCCACACCGCCGGCAATGATGCAATCGGCCATTCCAGCTTGTATTTTAGCAACAGCAATGCTCACAGTTTCCAGGCCAGAAGCGCAATATCGGTTGATGGTCATCCCCGGAACATCTTCAATTTTTAATCCCATTAACGAAATTAAACGCCCGATATTCAAGCCTTGTTCTGCTTCCGGCATGGCATTTCCAACCATCACATCATCGATTCTTTTTTTATCAAGTTGCGGAAAATCCTTCAATAAATGTTCAATCGTTTCTGCGGCAAGTTCATCAGGCCTTTTAAACCTAAAAACACCTTTTGGCGCTTTTCCTGCTGCTGTTCTATATCCTTGTACTATATATGCTGTTCTCATTTTTTTATGTTTTTAGTTACGTAATGGTTTTCCGGTTTTTAACATATGCTCAATGCGCTCCAATGTTTTGCGCTCTGTACATAAACTCATAAAAGCCTCACGTTCAAGATCCAATAAATATTGTTCTGAAACATAAGTTGGTTCTGATAAATTTCCTCCGGCCATCACATAACCCAATTTATTGGCTATTTTTTTGTCGTGTTCAGAAGCGTAATGACCTTTTTCCAAACTGTCGGTTCCCACTAAAAACATTCCCAAAGCTTGTTGTCCGTAAACCAATGCTTTTTTAGGAACTGGTTGTGTGTATCCATCTTCCAGCATTTGAATGGCGTGACGTTTTGCCATTGCAATTTGACGGTCTCTGTTTACCACAACAATGTCTTTATGCTCTTTAAAGAATCCTAAATCGTAAGCTTCATAAGCCGAAGTTGCCACTTTTGCCATCGCTACATTGATAAAGTAATCGCGCAATTTGTTCAATTTCACGTCATCTTTCAACAAACCTTCCGAAGCTCTCAATGCCATTTCTTTTGAACCGGCGCCACCTGGAATTATTCCAACGCCAAATTCAACCAAACCAATGTACGTTTCTGCAGCGGCAATCACTTTATCGGCGTGCATACTCATTTCACAAGCGCCTCCAAATGTAAATCCGTGCGGTGCAATAATGGTCGGACAAGAAGAGTAACGCAAACGCATTACGGTATCCTGAAAATATTTTACAGAGAAGTTTAGTTCATCATATTCCTGCTCAACAGCCATCATAAAAACCATTCCTAAATTGGCACCCACTGAGAAATTTGCGCCTTGATTTCCTAAAATCACAGCTTCATATTCGGTTTCTGCCAAATCAATTCCTTTGTTAATGGCCTGTAAAACTTCGCCGCCCAACGTGTTCATTTTAGACTGGAATTCGATATTTAAAACACCATCACCTAAATGTTGGATGGATGCGCCCGGATTTGACCAAATTGTTTTGGCTTCCCTTATATTGTTAAGGATGATGAAACTGTCTTGTCCAGGAATTTTTTCCTGATTTTTGGACGGAATTGCATAGTAATATTTTGCTCCTTCTTTTACGGTATAAAAGCTTTTATTTCCGCTTTCAAGCATTTCAGTCACCCAATTTGCAACTGGCAAATTTTCGGCTTTCATCAATTCAATTCCTGCTTCAACACCAATGGCGTCCCAAATTTCAAACGGACCGTTTTCCCAGCCAAAACCGGCTTTCATGGCATCATCCAATCGGTATAATTCATCTGAAATTTCAGGAATACGGTTTTGCACGTAGCCAAACATGGCCGCAAAATTCTTTCTGTAAAATTCACCTGCTTTGTCTTTTCCTTTTACCAGCACTTTAAACCGGTCAATTACGTGATCAATGGTTTTGGTAAGTTCAAGTGTTGCAAAATTTGCTTTTTTATTTGGACGGTATTCTAAGGTATTTAAATCTAAAGAAAGAATATTTCTTTGGCCATTTTCTGTGACCATTTTATAGAATCCTTGTTTGGTTTTGCTTCCCAGCCATTTGTTTTTCATCATGGTATCGATGAACTCTGGAAGTTTAAACAATTCATGCGCTTCATCATTTGGGCAATTTTCATAGATGCCGTTTGCCACGTGAACCAGCGTATCCAATCCAACCACATCAACAGTTCTAAAAGTGGCCGATTTTGGCCTGCCGATAACCGGACCAGTTAATTTATCAACTTCTTCAATGGTCAATCCCAATTCTTTAACTTGGTGGAACAAACTCATAATTCCGAAAATACCAACTCTGTTGCCAATAAATGCAGGTGTATCTTTTGCCAAAACCGAAGTTTTTCCTAAGAATTTTTCTCCGTACATCATTAAAAAGTCCACAACTTCCTGTTTGCAGTCCGGACCGGGAACCACTTCAAAAAGTTTTAAATAACGCGGCGGATTGAAAAAATGGGTAACGGCAAAATGTTGCTGAAAATCAGCACTTCTGCCTTCATTCATAAATTTTATAGGAATTCCAGAAGTATTTGAAGTAATCAACGTACCTGGTTTTCTGAATTTTTCAATTTTTTCAAAAACCTGTTGTTTAATGTCCAATCGTTCAACAACAACTTCAATAATCCAATCTACCTCTTTAATCTTATGCAAATCATCGTCTAAATTTCCCGTAGAAATTCTTTCGGCAAATTTGATGTTATAAATAGGAGAAGGTTTCGATTTTAAGGAAGCGTTTAAACTGTCATTTACAATTCTGTTGCGAACAAATTTGTTTTCAAGTGTAAGTCCTTTTGCTTTTTCTGCTTCATTTAATTCACGGGGAATAATGTCGAGCAACAAAACTTCTACACCAATGTTTGCAAAATGACAAGCAATGCCCGATCCCATGATTCCGGATCCGATTACAGCTATTTTTTTTATTGGTCTTTTCATGGTTAATGTTTTTTATTTGTTCGGTTTATTGTTAAAAATAATTTTGTCGTTAATTAATTTGTTAATGGTTTCCGTGACTTCAAAAAAGTGATTTATTTTCTCTTCAGAAATATGTTTTCTGATGGTTTCGTTAAATTTGATGACGTGCTCTTTTGATGTATTTCGTTTTTCAAGTCCGAATTCCGTAATTTTTATTAAAATCCCCCTTCCGTCAACAGGATTTTTTTCTCTATAAATGAGATCTTTTTCCTCCATACTTTTTAAAATACGTGAAAGACTGGTGGGTTCCATGCCCATTAACGGACCCAATGCGGTTGAAGGCGTTCCCTTTTCAATATCAACATTCAATAAAACAAAGGCCATGGCCATAGTACTGTCGTGCTTGGCGGCCTGTTCATTATACATTTTAGCCACTGATTGCCAAGTAGCTCTAAGTGCGTGATCTATAGTTTGTTCTTTTTGCATTTTTCAAATATATAAAAAAATACTATGCACGCATAATAAATTAAATAAAAATTATTTTGTTTGTTTATTATCGAAAAAAGGAATAAGTTTAAAAAACGAAATCCAAACTTTTAAACTATGGCAACAAAAGAACTAATCGGTAAAATTATCATACAAGAAAAAATAGATACAATAGACGAAAACAAGATTCCAGGCACATTTGTTATTAATGTACCGGACCCATATAAAAATTATTATGGCAGGTTTACAGAAATTGTAAAACCAGTATCCATTATTTTTGTGACCAAAACACCAAATTCATTCGAAAAAATACTGCGTGTCACCAAAAAAATTAATGAGAAATATCATTTGAATTTGGATGGCGCAAAATGTGAGGTGACCATGAATTCCAGAAAGTTAGATGGCGTTAGGGTAAAGGGAATAAATCGTTTTCATGAAATAGGGCAAATCCAGCAATATTATAAGGATGAAGGATATGATTTTGCAAAAAGTGAAAAATTTAAGTCTACGGAAGTCTTAATAAGAATCAATCGTTTTTTTAATGTTGATGAAGTTGAAAAAGGCATTTATCATTCCCACGATGAAGATGAGGTTTACTATATTGAAGTGCCAAGATATATGACTTGGGAAGAGTTTAAAAAATTAACACAGGAAATAAAGCACAACATCGCGGATGCGAATTACGATATAGCAAAAGGAATTTTTTATGTAAATCATGGAATTACTGAAATTTTGCGGGTAGTAAAACCAAAGGCTTCATTGGAATTGTTAAAAACCATTCAAAAAAAGTATATTGAAAAGCTGGAATAATTTTATAATAAGATTAACCAAGTTTTAGCAAAATAGTTCTATTTTCGTCCTTCGAATCAAAAACTATCGCATGAACAATGTTTTAAGGGTTGAAAATGTCTGTAAAAACTATGGAAGTTTTACGGCATTGAACAACGTTTCAATTTCGGTGCCGAAGGGAAGTATTTTTGGATTATTGGGTCCCAATGGTGCCGGAAAAACTTCGTTAATTAGAATTATAAACCAAATTACTTTACCCGATAGCGGAACCGTTTATTTAGACGATGAAATTTTGCAACCGCATCATATTCAGCATATTGGATATTTGCCGGAAGAACGTGGTTTGTATAAAAGCATGAAAGTTGGTGAGCAGGCTCTGTATTTGGCCCAGCTTAAAGGAATGTCTAAAGATGAAGCCAAAAAGAAACTGAAATATTGGTTTGAAAAATTTGAAATTACCCATTGGTGGGACAAAAAAATTCAGGAACTTTCAAAAGGAATGGCGCAAAAAGTGCAATTTATTGTTACGGTGATGCACAGCCCAAAATTGTTAATTTTTGATGAACCTTTCAGCGGTTTCGATCCCATCAATGCCAATTTAATCAAGGATGAAATTTTAAATCTGAGAAATGAAGGCGCAAGCATCATTTTTTCCACACACAGAATGGAGTCGGTGGAGGAAATGTGCGACTATATTGCTTTGATTAACAAATCGAATAAAATACTGGACGGAAAGTTAAAAGACATCAAGCAACAATTTAAAACCAACCAGTTTGAAGTTGGTTTGTTGTCCGCAAATAAAGAGATGCTGTTAAATCAAATTAACGAGCAATTCAGCGTTGAAAATTCAAAAACGACTTCATTTAACGATGATTTACGACTTTTATTCAGCTTAAAAAACGGAGAAACTTCAAAAGATTTGATTGAGTTTTTAAACAATAAAGCGCAGATAACGCATTTTACGGAAGTTATTCCAAGTGTTAATGATATATTTTTAAAATCGGTGGCTTCCAACAGTTAAAAGAAAATGGACAAATTAAAATTAATCATAAAAAGAGAGTTTTTGGCCAAGGTCAAAAACAAATCATTTATTGTAATGACCGTGCTGAGTCCGCTGATGGTGGTCGCACTTTTTTCTTTGATCATTTTTTTAAATGAAAAAAATGCGGAAGAAATTCGTACCATTGCTTTTGTCGATGAATCTCAACAATTTGCCGATGCTTTTGAAGATTCAGATGGCGTTAAATACATAAATTTAACAAGCCTGGGAATTGTGGAAGCAAGAGAAAAAACCAAAGAATTTTATTACGGATTGCTAGTGATTCCCAAAAGTGACAGTTTAAGCGAACTTTCAAATAACATCACTTTTTTTTCTAATGATACGCCAAGTTTAACGGTTTTGAGCAGTGTAGAAAGCAAACTGGAAAATAAAATTAGAAATTTAAAAATAGCACAGCTTCAAATTGATGTTGACAAAATAAAGTCCATAGAAACAAAAGTGACCATAGACGCCGAAAATTTTTCGGGAGAGAAATCTTCTAAAATTGGCAGTGTTTTGCGCATGTTTGCAGGTGGCGGTTTTGGATATTTAATTTTTATGTTTATCATTATTTATGGAACTTCCGTTATGCGAAGCGTCATCGAAGAAAAAACCAGCCGAATTATAGAAGTGATCATTTCATCGGTAAAACCTTTTCAATTAATGATGGGAAAAATTATTGGTAATGCCATGGCAGGAATTTTACAATTTATTATTTGGATGGTGATTGGCGGAATTTTATTGTTTGCCATTACCTTATATTTTGGGGTTGGAGATGTGAGTTCGAGTTCGGCTCAAATGGCTCCTGAAATGGTTCAGCAAATGCAAAATTCGGGCAATAACGATTTGCAATTGGTGCTTCTGGAAATTAAAAACTTGCCCATACTTACCATGTTTTTTTCATTCATCATTTATTTTTTGGGCGGCTATTTAATTTACAGTTCCATTTATGCCGCAATTGGCGCCGCCGTTGACAGCGAAACCGATACGCAACAATTTATGATGCCGGTTTTAATGCCTTTGGTGATTGCGATTTATGTCGGTTTTTCGGTGATTGAAAATCCGCACGGTCCAATTGCTTTGGCTTTTTCATTGTTCCCGCTTACATCGCCAATCGTTATGCTGATGCGAATTCCTTTTGGCGTGCCGTGGTGGCAATTAATTACATCAATATTTCTATTAATTATTACTTTTATTGGAATGGTATGGTTTGCAGCCAAAATTTACCGCGTTGGAATTTTAATGTATGGCAAAAAACCGAGTTACAAAGAAATATACAAATGGCTTAAATATTAATTGCGTCCCGATAGCTATCGGGATTACGATTTTTGACCTGCCTGCCGACAGGCAGGTTTACGAATAACAATAAACTAATGGAATTATATAGATGAAATCATAGCTCATCTATTTTCTGTAAAACGACTAAAAAATGCCGAAAATATTAATTATTGAAGATGAAGCTTCCATCCGCAGGGTATTGAAGAAAATAATTTCTGAAGAAAATGAAACGTATCAGGTTGAAGAAGCTGAGGATGGTTTGACAGGGATTGATATGATTGTAAAATCGGATTTCGATTTGGTGTTGTGTGATATTAAAATGCCGAAAATGGATGGGGTTGAAGTGCTTGAAAAAGTTAAAAAACTAAAACCTGAAATCCCATTTGTGATGATTTCTGGTCACGGCGATTTAGACACTGCGGTAAATACGATGCGTTTGGGCGCCTTCGATTACATCTCAAAACCACCCGATTTAAACCGATTGCTAAACACAGTTCGCAATGCATTGGACAAAAAAGAACTGGTTGTCCAAAATATTCTTTTAAAGAGTAAAGTGAGCAAAAAATATGAAATGATTGGCGCAAGCAAAGCCATCACCCATATTAAAACAATGATTGATAAAGTGGCACCAACTGATGCCCGAGTCTTAATTACCGGTCCAAACGGAACGGGAAAAGAATTGGTGGCACATTGGCTCCACGAAAAAAGCGAACGTGCAAAAGCGCCAATGGTTGAGGTAAATTGTGCTGCAATTCCATCAGAATTGATAGAAAGCGAATTGTTTGGTCACGTAAAAGGTTCATTTACCGGTGCGGTTAAAGACAGGGCAGGTAAGTTTGAAACTGCCAACGGCGGAACCATTTTTTTAGATGAAATTGGCGATATGAGTCTTTCGGCCCAAGCAAAAGTGTTACGCGTTTTGCAGGAAAATATTATTTCAAGAGTTGGAAGCGACAAAGACATTAAAGTAGATGTACGAGTGATTGCCGCCACCAATAAGGATTTACAAAAAGAAATAAGTGAAGGCAAGTTTAGGGAGGATTTATATCACAGACTTGCGGTAATTTTAATCAATGTTCCTTCTTTAAACGACAGAAGAGAAGATATTCCGCTTTTAATCAAGTTTTTTTCCGAACAAATCGCGGAAGAACAAGGAACGGTAATTAAGAAATTTTCTGAAAAGGCTGTAAAATTGTTGCAGGAATATGATTGGACCGGAAACATAAGAGAATTGAGAAATGTTGTTGAGCGCTTAATAATATTAGGCGAAAAAGAAGTTTCGGAAAATGATGTGAAACTTTTTGCGAGTAAGTAATAAACTTAAAACATATAAACCCTCAAACTGAAATTTTTCAGTTTGAGGGTTTTTGGTTTTTATGGCTGCTATTATTTAATTTTTATTCCCATAAATTCCTCAAATAATTTGTAGAATTTTTCAGGTTCTTCCAAATAAGGATTGTGGCCGCTTTCTTCAAAAATCACAAATTTGGCTTGCGGCATAAATAGTTTGTATTGCATGTTAAACTCGGGCGTTGAAACGCCATCATATCTTCCTGCAGTAATTAAGGTTGGCGCTTTTATGTTTATTAAATCGCGCCTAAAATCGGTATCCATCATACTGCCGCTCACTTCAAAATCGCCATCGCGTCCAATAATTTGGGCATAAACATCATCATTCCAGTTTCTGAAATCGTATTTAGGAACATTTCCTTTGAGGCTGGTATTGTGATAATAAATATATTTTGTAGGGAAACTGCCATAAACTTTCATAAACTCTTTATCTGAAGAAACATAGCCTAAATTTCTTAAGGAATCCACTTTTTGCCATAGCTCCGGAAAATGCGTTTTTGCATAATGGTTGTAACTGTCGCAATTGGCTTGCCACATAAGTCCGCTATGAAAACCGGCAATAATCACCATTTTGTTAGTTTGGTTTGGATACTTGATGGCATAATTTTGTGCAGGAACACTTCCGTAGGAATGTCCAACAATCGATATTTTTTCAAAGCCCAATTGTTGCCTGATTTTTTCAATCAAATCTGTATCATTTTCAACTGAATATTCACTTTTGCTTTTTGCGTCATCCGATTTCCCTCTGCCTAAAAAATCAAAAAACACCACCGTATTGGTTTTGTAATATTGGCCAAAAGCGCCTTGCATATAATCGTGGGAATTTCCCGGTCCGCCAGGAATAAAGAAAATTGGATCACCGGTTCCTTTTACTTCAACATTAATTTTGTAGCCGTCAATCGTTAAAAACTTCGATTCAAATTTGTCAAAAATAGTTGGGTCAACTTGGGCTTGAAGTGCAGTAATCACAAATAAAAATAATATACAGGTTGTAATTTTTTTCATCATTGTTTGGTTTGTTTAAAGATATTCAAATTCTAAACATTTCAAAATATAATAATTATATAATTTAAATTTATCATCATCAATAAAATTGATGCTTTCATCAGAAATTAGGATGGAATTATTTTTTTAACAACTTATAATATTGGTTACATTTGCAAAAAATTTGAATTAATAATTAAAAATATAAATAAATTATGGCAACACTTGTTGGTAAAAAATTTCCAAATTTAAATGTAGACGCAATGAATGAAATGGGCGATACATTTAAATTAAACGTATTAGAAGAAGCAATAAATAACAATAAAAAAGTGATCTTGTTTTGGTATCCAAAAGATTTCACCTTCGTTTGTCCAACTGAATTGCATGCTTTTCAAGCTGCATTACCTGAATTTGACAAAAGAAATACGGTTGTTATTGGCGCGTCTTGTGATACTCCAGAGGTGCATTTTGCCTGGTTAAACACTGCAAAAGACAATGGAGGAATTGAAGGTGTTACCTATCCAATATTGGCTGACAGTAACCGTAACTTGTCTAGCAGATTGGGGATTTTAGACATCAGCAATGAAACTTATGATGAAGAAACTGGAGCAATTCAGGTTGAAGGCGATAATGTGACTTACAGAGCAACGTATTTAATTGATGAAGAAGGAACTGTATTTCATGAAGGTGTAAACCACATGCCATTGGGAAGAAATGTAAAGGAATTTTTACGTTTGATTGATGCTTACACCCATGTTCAGGAAAAAGGAGAAGTTTGTCCGGCCAACTGGGAAGAAGGAAAAGACGCGATGGAAGCAAACAGAACCGGAACGGCAGCATATTTGGCATCTCACTAAAAAACTATAAGATGTTTCAAGAAATAACAGAAGACAATTTACCTCAATTAGTAGGCGAAAACAACACTGTAGTGGTTCAATTTTCGGCTACTTGGTGCGGAAATTGCAGAATTATGAAACCAAAATTCAAAAAATTGGCTTCAGAAAATGAAAATGTTGCTTTTGTGATTGTGGATGCTGAAAAATTTCCGGAATCACGAAAAATGGCAAAAGTTGACAATCTGCCTACATTTGCAACCTATAAAGATGGTGTTTTTGTGAACCAGGTTCAAACCAATAAGTTCGAAATTTTAAACGATTTAGTAAATGAAGTTACCAATAATTAAGCATTTAACTAATTTTATCGAACAAAACGATGAAGATTATGTGATTGAAACCATTGAAACCTTGGAAGCTTTAACAGAAGTTTCTTCTTTGAAAGATGAAGAATTGGATGTTATAGGTGAAATCATTTCAAACCTTTATGGTGCGCTGGAAGTTCATAAGATGGTAAAAGAAGGAATGCCTCAAAAAGAAGCATTAAATACTTTTATGAAACGCGTTTTAGGTTCTATAGACACTTAAAAAATAATAACTACTGACTGCCAATAGAAAATCCCAAAAGTTTTGGGATTTTTTTATGCCTTTAATTTTATATATTTATCAAAAATATATTTAAAAATGGAGAACCATCAAGTTAAAGGCACCGTAAATTTAAGTGAAATGACTGCTATGGAAATAGTTGAAGACGCCAAGAAAAAACTTAAAAAAGCCAGAAAAGAATTGAGCGATTTGCAAGAGACCATGTATGCCGAAGGAAAGCACGCCGTGTTAGTTTGCTTACAGGGAATGGATACCTCGGGAAAAGACAGTTTGATAAAAGAAGTTTTTAAAGATGTGAATGCAAGGGGTGTGGTGGTTTATAGTTTTAAAGTGCCCACAGAATTGGAATTAAAACACGATTATTTATGGCGCCATTATATTGCCTTGCCCGAACGCGGAAAGATTGGCGTCTTTAACAGAACCCATTATGAAAATGTGTTGGTTACGCGCGTTCATCCCGAATATGTTTTGGGTGAAAATATTCCGGCGGTGAAAAGTTTGGAAGATTTATCCGATGAATTTTACCATAAAAGAATGGATGAAATTAATGAATTTGAAAAAAATTTGGCGGCTAACGGAACCATTATTTTAAAATTCTTTCTTAATATTTCAAAATTGGAACAAAAAAACAGACTTTTAAGAAGGTTGCGGTTTAAAGAAAAGAACTGGAAATTTTCTCCGGGTGATTTAAAGGAACGCAAACTTTGGAGCGACTATCAATCTTGTTATCAGGATTTACTGAATAAAACTTCAAAAGAGAATGCGCCTTGGTATATCATTCCTGCAGATGACAAGCCTTCGGCACGTTTTTTAGTGGCAAATATTATTGTGGAAACCTTAAAAAAATACGATTTTAAAGAACCTGAATTGCCCGAAAAATACCAACTGGAAATCGAAAATTATAAAGAACAATTGGCGAGTGAGTAAGCTTTTTAAAGACTCAAATTTTTGTTAAAATGTTTATAAAACTATTTTTCAAGTTTGTAAATCGTACCTTACAAATGGTATCTTTACCGATAAAATAATTCAAAAAAAAACTATGGAATTAAAATTAAAAAAACCAATCATATTTTTTGATTTGGAAACAACCGGAATTAATATCGCCAAAGACAGAATTGTGGAAATTTCTATTTTAAAAGTTTTTCCAAACGGCAATAAAGAAAGCAAAACCTGGTTGGTAAATCCGGAAATGGAAATCCCAAAAGAAGCTTCCGACATTCACGGGATTACCAATGAAAAAGTGGTTACGGAGCCAACTTTTAATGAATTGGCGCCAAAAGTGAGCGAAATGATAGCCGGTTGTGATTTGGCAGGATTCAATTCAAACCGATTTGACATTCCGTTGTTGGCCGAAGAAATGTTGCGAGCCAATGTCGATTTTAGCATGAATAATAGAGATTCTATTGATGTTCAGGTGATATTTCATAAAAAGGAGGAAAGAACTTTAAGTGCCGGTTATCAATTTTATTGCGGAGGAAGTTTGGAAAATGCGCATTCAGCCGAGGCTGACACCAATGCAACTTATGAAATTTTATTGGCGCAGCTGGAAAAATACGATGATTTGGAAAATGATGTTCAATTTTTAAACGATTTTTCAACCCACATAAAGAGAGCTGATTTGGCAGGTTTTATATTGTTTAATGAAGAAAATGAAGAAGTTTTCACTTTTGGAAAATACAAAGGTTATAAAGTTGAGAAAGTGTTGAGAGATGATAAAGGGTATTATTCATGGATTCAAAATGCCGATTTTCCTTTATACACAAAAAAAGTTTTGGGTGAAATAAGAGAGCGTGTTTTTCCAAAAAAAGAAGAAGCAACCCTTGAAGATTTAAAAAATAAATTCAATCAAAAAATATAATATGTTAGTAAATTTTGAAAGTTTGGCCAGCACCTCGAAAATTTGGATTTACCAATCCAACAGAGAGTTTTCAGCGCAGGAAGTGGCCGAAATAAGCCGTGATTTGGAAAATTTCATAGGAAAGTGGAAACGGCATGGAGAAGATTTAAAAGCGTCTTACCTAATAAAATACAATCAGTTTATTGTAGTTGCAGTTGATGAAAATTATCAGGAAATTTCAGGCTGTTCCATTGATGCTTCGGTTAATTTAATGAAGCAATTTGAACAAAGATTTGCCATAGATTTAACCAATAAGTTAAATATTTCATTTAAAGACAATAACAATATCAATGTGGTGAGCATGGCTAATTTTCAAAACTATGCCAAGCAGCAAAAAATCACTTCAAATACCGTTGTTTTTAACAATATGATCACCAATAAGGCCGATTTTGAACAAAATTGGGAAGTAACGGCCGACAAAAGTTGGCACAAACGGTTTTTATCAATGAATAATTAATGATGAATAATTAAAATTTATTTTCTTTTATTATTGAATTAAATTTACACACACTCCAAAAAAAATTCCTAATAATTTTTGGTTTCATTATTGATACTCATGTTTTTTAAGTAAATTTTCAATCCAATAATTCCTCAATTCTAAATAAATGATTAAAAAAATAGCACTCTTTATTTTCCTGCTGAATTTTGTTTTTTCGGAAGCTCAAAATAATAATCCTTTACAAACAATTGATGCTAAAGCCCAAGAAAAATGGGTGGACAGTATTTTGAACAAAATGACTATTGATGAAAAAATTGGGCAGTTGTTTATGGTTCAGGCTTATTCCAATAAGGATGATAATCACCGTATGTCGATTGACAGTTTAATTAAAAATTATCATATTGGCGGGTTGATTTTTATGCAGGGAACTCCTGAAAAGCAAGCTGTTTTAACCAATAATTATCAATCCAATTCAAAAATTCCTTTGTTGATTGGTTTTGATGGCGAATGGGGATTAGATATGCGTTTAAAAGACACCTATCGTTTTCCTTGGAATATGACGCTCGGCGCAATAACCGAAAATAAATTGGTGGAAAATTTTGGCGCGCAATTGGGAAAACATTGCAAACGGTTGGGTATTCATATCAATTTTGCGCCGGTGGTGGATATCAACATTAACCCCGAAAATCCAATCATTGGAAATCGTTCTTTTGGTGAAAACAGGGAAAATGTAACGCAAAAAGCATTGGCTTTTGTGAAAGGAATGCAAAGCGAAAACGTGCTGTCCAACGCAAAACATTTTCCAGGTCACGGCGATACGGCAACCGATTCCCATAAATCTTTGCCGTTTTTGGATTTTGATTTCAAACGTTTGGATTCTGTTGAATTATACCCCTATAAAACACTTATTCAAAATAAATTAACCAGTGTTATGGTTGGGCATTTGAGTGTGAATTCTTTAGAGGAAAATAAAGATTGCCCCACGTCGCTTTCTTACCAGGTTATTACTAAATTACTGAAGGAGAAATTAAATTTTGAAGGTTTAATTTTAACCGATGCGCTAAATATGAAAGGCGTTTCTAATTATGCTGAATTTGGGGATATCAATTTGGAGGCATTGTTGGCCGGTAATGATATTTTGCTAATTCCAACAGATGTGCCTTCAGCCGCAGACACCATTAAGGTCGCTTTAAGTAAAAAGATTATCACAGAAGAACGCATCAATTATTCTGTCAGAAAAATATTAAAGGCAAAATATTGGGCTGGATTGAATAAATACAAAAAAATTGAATTGGCGAATTTGCAGCAAGATTTAAATTCGATTGAAGATGAATTGCTTCATCGGAATTTAGTGGAAAATTCAATTACGCTGCTTAAAAATGAATCCTTGGTTTTTCCGATCCAGCATTTAGAGCGGAAGAAAATTGCCTATGTTAAATTGGGTGATGGCGCTCATAGTGATTTTTTAAATATGTTAAAAAATTATGCTAAGGTTGATGAAATCTCAAATGAAAATATTGACAGTTTAATTACACAGCTTAAACCTTATAATCTGGTAATTGTTGGCTATCACAAGTCAAATGACAATCCGTGGAAAGACTATAAATTTAACGTTAACGAATTAGAGATTCTTCAGGAAATTGCGAAAAAACATACCGTTATTTTAGATGTTTTCGCAAGTCCGTACAGTTTGCTGCAACTCGATAATTTTAAAAATATTGAAGGTGTTGTAGTCTCTTTTCAAAACAGTAAAATTGCCCAGGAAATTTCAGCACAAATGCTGTTTGGCGCCATGGAAATCAAAGGAAAATTGCCGGTTTCTATCGCTGGCCAATTTTCAGAAAATGAAGGATTAATGTCGAATTCACTTGGAATTTTAGGCTATTCTATTCCTGAAGATGTGGGTTTAAGCAGTGAAAAATTAAGTAAAATTGATTCAGTAGCCGCTGTTGTTTTAAATGGAAAAATGGCTCCTGGAATGCAAATTTTAGTCGCTCGCAAAGGAAAAGTGGTGTATCAAAAAAGTTTTGGTTTCCATACAGATGAAAAGACAGCACCGGTTTTAAACAGCGACCTGTATGATATTGCGTCAATGACAAAAATTGTGGCAACATTGCCGCTGATTATGGAACTCGAAGAACGCAAAATTTTGCATCTTAACAGCACTTTGGGTAGCCTGATTCATAAATTAAGAAGAACAAATAAAAATAAATTAACCGTGAAAGAAGTGCTTTCACATTATGGCAGATTAAAACCATATTTTCCTTTTTATTTAAAAACCCTTGACAGTGCCACAAAAATGCCATCAGCCGACTTTTACCGCTCAGAAAGAAGCCATAAATTTAATATAAAAGTCACCGACAGTTTATATTTGCTAAGCACCTATCAGGATGAAATGTTTGAGATTATCGCGCAATCAGAACTGCTTAAAAAGAAAGAATACAAATACAGTGATTTGCCTTATTATATTTTTAAGGAATATATTGAACATCATTATAAAAACGACTTAAATGTGCTTACACAACTTCATTTTTACAGGTCGTTGGGTGCAAACAGGACAACTTATGTGCCTTTGGAAAAATTTTCAAAAAATGAGATTGTTCCTACTGAAAAAGACAACTATTATCGTCATAAACTGGTGCACGGTGATGTGCACGATATGGGCGCGGCCATGCAAGGCGGAATTGGCGGCCATGCCGGTATATTTTCCAATGCAAATGACATTGCCAAAATCATGCAAATGTACCTTCAAAAAGGATATTATGGCGGGAAAAGATATTTTCAGCCAGAAACCATTGATAAATTTAATCACCGTTATTTTGCAAGTGAAGGCGTAAGAAAAGGCGTTGGTTTTGACAAACCACAAATAAAAGAAAGTGAAAAAGCCACTTGTGGATGTGTTTCCGACAGCAGTTTTGGACATAGCGGTTTCACGGGAACTTATACTTGGGCCGATCCTGAATCGGAAATTGTGTATGTATTTTTATCGAACCGGGTTTTTCCTACTTCGGCAAATATGGAATTGGTTAATTACAATATCAGAACCGAAATTCAGCAGTTGATACAAGATGCAATTATTGACTAACAGTCATTGTTTTTGCTGAAATAATTCCAAGTAAAATGCTGGACAAAAGGTAAATTATCGCAATTCTTATATCAAAAATAAGATAGATAATTGCTGTTTGAATTAAATAAAATAAAGGAAAAATCGTTGTAATGAGCGCAAATCTGTAAGTATTTGTAAAAACAATATCCTGAATTTTTGGTTTGATGTATTTCCAAATCAATAATGGGAAAACACTGTTTAGTTTGGCGATCAAATGGAAAGTCGCAAACCAATTGCTGTTTTCTTTTTTTACAATTTTTTTTGAAGAAGTTGTTTCTAAGCTTTCAACAAGTTTATTGGCTTCGAACGGATTTAGATAATCAACTTCCAACGCTTCCAATTTCACGATAATTTCATTATAATTTGCTGAATCTTCCACGTGAAGCGTTAAATATTTTAAAGCGTTTGAAACTTCATTTGTAATTTTCTTAAATTTTAAATCGGGGTTTTTAGCATCTACAAATTGATTGGCAAGTATTGGTTTTCCATAATAAATGGAGGTGCTTGAAGGAAAATTCAAATGAGAATCGTAATTAATGCCAATAGGCACAATATAAATGGGCAATTCGGGATATTTTTGAAGCGTGCCTAAAATAATTCGGGCAAATCCTTTTTTTAGCGTGATTATTCTGCGTTGTAAATGATGCTCTCCTTCGGCAAAAATTTGAATTGCTTTTTCAAGTTTCAAAATTTCTATGCATTGATCAAAAACTTCAAAATTCTTTTCTATGGTGCGAAAACCGTCTCTCACCCTAAATACCGGAATCATATTTAGCGATTGTAATATTTTACTTACAAAATCAATTTTAAAGGCGCTTGCCCTTGTTAAAAAATGACAGATTCTGCTGTTGGTGGTTGGCACTAAAATAGCGTCAATTAATGCGTTTTGGTGATTTCCAATAAAAATTATCGCCCCTTTTTCGGGAATATTTTCTTTGCCGTAAACAGAAATCTTTTTAAATAAAAAGAACAATCCAATCTTCACATAAATGCTAATGCTATGATACCAAAGGTTTTTCAAATCTATGCCGATGTTTTTTGTTTAGACCAATAAGTTGCGATAGCCAAGCCTGAAAAAATATCCCAAATGGCCCAAAAAGCGACCAACAACGCCATTCCGCCCAATCCATTAAAGAAACCGAAAATAAGCAACAATCCCAATCCGGAGTTTTGAATTCCTGTTTCTATGGCCAGCGTTTTTTGATCTGTAAAGGTAAGTTTCATCAATTTGGCAAAATAAAATCCGGTTGCGAGCGCCAGTAAATTATGTACAATGACTAAAATTAGGACATATTCAATGTAATTTATAAAAATATCAAGATTTTCATAGAAAGCAATAACGATGAAAAGCATAAAAATAACCAGAGAAATTGGTTTTAGAATTTTAGCCAATTTTACGGACAAATCAGGTTTTGATTTTCTTACCCACATTCCAAGAATCAGTGGAATTCCCAAAATTAGGGTCACTAATTTTACCAATTCCCAAGGACTTAATTCTATGGTTTGAAGAATTTCGGCGGTTGGCGCATATAAATTTCCGTAAAAATATAGATTAAAAGGTGTCATCACTAAACAAACCAAGGTTGAAAAAGCGGTTAAACTAATGGACAATGCCGAATTTCCCTTTGCCATTTGGGTCATAAAATTTGAAATATTTCCTCCCGGGCAAGCAGCAACCATTATCATTCCCAAAGCAATGCTCGGCATTGGATTCACCAATTTTATAAAAACGAAAGTAACCAATGGCAATAAAATAAATTGCGAAATGACCCCAGTCAATAAAATTTTTGGATTTTGAAATAAACGTTTAAAATCGTCCATAGTAATGCCAAGCGCCACGCCAAACATGATAATCGCCAAAGTGATGTTTAGCACCCAAAGTCCTTCCGTATCAAAATTTATTTTTAAGGAATCTAAATTTTCTGGCATATTAGTTTTTAAAAGTATATTCAACAATATTTGCGCCCATTTTTAAGGCTTTTACACGAATTTCATATGGATCTCCGTGCACTTCTTCATCTTCCCAACCATCGCTTAAATCCGATTCAAAATCGTAAAAACAAACCAATCTTCCTTCATAAAATAACCCAAAACCTTGCGCTTGTTTGTTATCGTGCTCATGAATTTTAGGGCAGCCATTTTCAAAACTAAAGGTTTGGTGATAAATGGGATGATTGTAAGGAATTTCTTGAAAATCTAGGGTTGGAAACACTTTTTTCATTTCTTTTCTAACATAAGTGTCAAGTCCATAATTATCGGAAATATGTAAAAATCCGCCAGAAATCAGATAATTTTTTAAATTTCCAATATCGTTATCAGAAAAACTGACATTTCCATGGCCGGTCATAAAAACAATGGGATAATTAAAAATGGCAACGCTGTTTACTTCAACCGTTTCCGGATTTTCTTTGATGGATGTTTTAATGTTTTTGTTGCAAAATTTAATGAGATTTGGCAAGGCTGTCGGATTTGCATACCAATCGCCGCCACCGTTGTATTTTAAAATAGCTATTTGTTGTGCAGAAATTTGCGAAAAAGATGATATTAAAAAAGCAAAAGTCACAAACGCCACTTTTAATTTAAGTGCGTGAATAAAAGTTTGTAAGTTCGGAATTGCAACCATTAATTTCATTCATTTACAAATGCCACACTTTGAACTGCTACCAAACCGGCAGTTTCAGTGCGCAAACGGCTTTTTCCCAAAGATACAGGAATAAAGTTATTGTCCAAACTTTGTTGAATTTCTTTGGAAGAAAAATCGCCTTCCGGTCCAATTAGTACGGTAGTTTTTAGCCCAGATTTTAATTCCGATTTCAATGATTTCTTGCTGGTTTCCTCGCAATGTGCGATAAACAATTGTCCGCTGAAATTGGTTTGCATAAACGCATTAAAAGTGATGGGTTCATTCAATTTTGGAAAATGGAATTTGAGTGATTGTTTGGCAGCCGAATGTATTATTTTCTCCATTCTTTCTGTTTTAAGTTCTTTACGTTCAGAATGTTCGCAAATAATTGGCGTAATTTCATCAATGCCAATTTCGGTTGCTTTTTCCAAAAACCACTCAAAACGGTCGTTTAGTTTTGTGGGCGCAATGGCGATGTGCAAATAATAATTTCGGTCGTTTTCTTGGGTTTCAATATCCACAATATTGACCAAACATTTTTTATCGTTGGCAAGCAATATTTCAGATGTAAATAATTGACCCAAGCCGTTTGTGATAAAAATTTTATCGCCTTCTTTTTTTCGTAAAACCCTCACAATATGGCGGCTTTCAATTTTACCAAAAGAAAACTGTTTGGTGCTGGCAGTAATTTCTGGGTTGTAAAATAATTGCATTATAAATCTTTTCTGAAGGTGCATCGTCTTTTGTAAACAAACGGATCAAAATTTTTCCAAAGTGCCGCAGCTGCCTTATTTGTTGAAAGTTCGGGTGTTCTATAACAGTTTATAATTCCTTTTTTGGTATATGTTTTGTAAAATTCTTCAAAAATGATGGCATGAACACCTTTGTTTTGATGGGTTGGATGAACACCAATTAAATAGAATAGAATGTCTTTGCTGTTTTTTTTCGCGTGTAATAAGTGAAAAATACCAAATGGAAATAATTTGCCTTTTGATTTTTGCAAAGCTTCAGAAAATGAAGGCATGGTAATGGCAAACGCAACCAGTTTTCCTTCTTTATCAACCACAAAAACAATCAATTCAGGATTGATAAAAGGAATGAATTTCTTTTTAAAATAATCTTTTTGAACGTCGGATATGGGAACGAATGATGACAACGAAGCGTAACTTTCGTTGAATAAATCGAACATTTCATCCACATACGGCAGAATTTCATTGGTTTTGGTGAAATTGATGGCTTTATATTGATAACGTTTTTTTATGATTTCACTTGCTTTCATGAAAAATTCGGTTTTCACATTGCTAAACGGGAATTTGCTTTCGTTGTACTCTTTTTCGACAACAAACCCCAGTTTTTCTAAATGTTCTTGGTAATATGGATAATTATACCAGGTAATCATGGAGCCAATATGCTCGAAACCTTCAGTTAAAACGCCCACTTTATCTAAGTTTGAAAAGCCCAACGGCCCTTCCATATATTCCAGATTATGTTGTTTGCCAATATCTTCAACCTTGTCCAATAACATTTTTGAAACTTCGTGGTCATCGATAAAATCGAACCAGCCAAAACGCATTTTTTTTACCTGTTGTTCATTAATTTCAAGATGGTTAATGATTGCGGCGATTCTTCCAACGATTTCATTATTTTTTAACGCAACAAAAAAACGCGCTTCTGCGTGTTGAAATACCGGATTTTTGGTCTTGTCAAAAGATTCAATTTCATCATTAATGATAGGAGGAACCCAATAAGGATTGTTTTTATATAATTTAAAAGGAAACTCAACAAAAGTCCTCATTTCCTTTTTTGACGTCATTTCTTGCAGTGTAATCATTGAAATTGAATGATATTAGTTACGGTTTTTCTTAAATATTCTGGAAAAAAATCCTTTTCTGTTTGGTGTTTTTGACATCGTTTCTTTAGGTGCATTTTTATAAACAAATGCGTCTCGGTGGCGATCCAATCTCCAGGCAAATCCGGCTGTGGCGTACACATAGGAATAATCATCAAAAAAATTGGTTCTTGCTGAAGCGTCCACTTGCAAATTTTCGGTCACCAAATAGGCGATGCCTGTTCCGAACTGATAATTTGGTGAAAAATCGTTGTAATATTTCCCTTGATTTTCAATAAAATAAGACCAATTTTGATTGATGGCATAAGTCATTGTCACAATATACGAGTAATATTTATCTTCTGAAGTGATATTGTCAGCAATTAAATTTGTCAATAAAATCAAGCGATCCGAAAAATCATTTTGCAGCAAAAGAGCGCCTTTGTAGCTAATTCCTTCATCGCTTTTATAATCTTTCCCCAAAAAGTTTAAGTGCGCTCCGCCGTAAACCCCAACAGATGGAATTAAACGCTTTTTGTCGAAAGCAGTTCTGCGTTTCCAACTGCGAATTTCTTTAGACTTGTCAGTAAATTCTTGTTGGTAAAACAAATATTTTGCGCCAACGGTAAGGTCGCTTATTCCTTTAATATAATAATTTGGGTTTGGAAAGTTATTGACTTCATCGCGTTGGTAAGCCACATTGGCGTTAAATTCCAGCCGTTCTTTAAATTTCCCCACCCTAAAAAACAATTCACCACCCAAAGTTTTAACATTTGCACCAAAACTTTCATCATTGCTGCTGTTATAAAACATACCGCTTTCAAGTTGATAAACGTTGGTGCCAACACCATAAGGACTTTCAGAAAAACCAGGTCTTTTTGAGTTGATAATTTCGGTGTATTGAGCAGTTATCAGCTGAAAATTCGCTAAAAAGAGAACTAAAAATAGTGTGTTTTTCATAGTGTAAAATGTTTGATGTGTCAAAGATAAGATTTTATATAATTAAACGTTTTAGTTCCTCTCAAATTGTTATTTTTGGAGTTTATTTAAACTCGATGAAATGGGATTTTTAAGAACGTTAGCGATTATAGTAATTATATATTATGCTATTAAATTTATTGGAAGGTATATTTTGCCATTGTTTGTGGGGAAAATTATTAACAATGTGGAGAAAAAAATGAGAGACCAACAACAGCAATTTAATAACCAACAACAAAACACAACCGGTAAAGTTGGTGAAACAGTGATTGCCAAAAAGCCTTCGGACTATAAAGAAGGAAATAAAGATATAGGAGACTATGTTGATTATGAAGAAGTTAAAGACGATAAATAAATGAATTTACCCATCAAAAAAGCGGTTCCTTACTTAATTGCCATTGCAACTTTTATTTTAGTGTCTGTCGCCTATTTTTCTCCGATTCTTAAAGGAAAAAAAATATTTCAAAATGACATCAAGCAATTTACGGGAATGGCGAAATCAATCAATGATTTTCGTGCAGAAAATGATGCCGAACCGTATTGGACCAATGCTGCTTTTGGAGGAATGCCAACGTATAATTTAAGTGTTTTATATCCAAATGATTATGTTAAAAAACTAGATGGTTTTTTACGATTTTTACCAAGACCTGCCGATTATTTATTTCTGTATTTCTTGGGCTTTTTTGTTTTGCTGACTGTTTTAAAAGTGGAATATAAACTGGCCATTTTGGGCGCTTTGGCCTTCGGATTTTCTACCTATTTAATTATAATCCTTGGTGTTGGCCACAACTCAAAAGCGCACGCAATTGCCTATATGCCATTGGTTTTGGCGGGTATTTTACTGGTGCTGCAACGCAATTATTTGTGGGGTTTTTTACTCACTGCCGTCGCTATGTCGCTGGAAATAAAAGCAAGCCATCCTCAAATGACTTATTATTTGTTTTTTGCAGTGTTAATTTTGGGTGTTTTCTATTTAATTGAAGCGTTTAAAGAAAAACAATTGCCTGCATTTTTTAAAAGTATTGCCATTTTAGTGGTGGCTGTTGTGTTGGCGATTGGCACAAATGCCACCAGTTTATTGGCAACTAAAGAATATGTTTCGCACAGCACAAGAGGAAAAAGCGAACTTACCATCAATCCTGATGGATCTTCGAAAGAAGCTTCCAGCGGATTGTCAAAAGAATATATTACCGATTACAGTTATGGAATTCCGGAAACATTCAATTTGTTTATTCCCCGTTTTATGGGCGGCGGAAATTATGAAAATGTGGGATTGGATTCCAATATTTACAACTTTTTAAAAGACAAGACAGAGCCAAGACAAGCCAAAGAATTTTCTGAATATGCTCCGATGTATTGGGGAAAACAGCCTATTGTGGAAGCGCCGGCCTATATTGGTGCCGTGTTGGTGTTTTTGTTTTTTCTTGGAACTTTTTTGGTAAAAGGAAAATTAAAAAATTGGTTGGTGGGCGTTGTTGTGTTTTCAATATTGCTAAGTTGGGGAAAAAATCTTAATTTTTTAACCGACCTTTTTATTGATTATGTTCCGATGTACAATAAATTCAGGGCGGTTTCATCCATTCAGGTTCTCGCAGAATTGGCAATTCCATTATTGGGAATATTGGCCTTGAAAGAATTTTTTGCAAATACAATTGCTGCTGAAATTAAATTGAAAGCGTTAAAAAACAGCTTTTTTATAACCGGAGGAATTGCACTTATATTCACGTTGTTTGGTACTAGTCTTTTTGATTTTGAAGGACTTAGAGATGCGAGTTACGACCAAATGTTACCGGGATTTTTGGAGATAATTATAGCCGACAGGAAAGCGATTTTCTTTTCCGATAGTTTTAGAACAATGGTTTTTGTAACGATTTCTGCAGGAATTTTGTGGTTGTTTGTTAAAGAAAAATTGAATCAAAATTATGCCTTGATTATTTTAGGTGCATTGATTTTGTTCGATTTGGTTTCGGTGGATAAACGCTATGTAAACAATACCGATTTCCAAAATGCCAGGGAAATTGACAAACCGTTTGTGGCTTCGGAAATTGACCGTGAAATTCTTAAAGATAAAAGCCATTACAGGGTTGCCAATTTTATAGTTGACCCAATGAACGATGGCAGCACTTCCTATTTTCACAATTCAATTGGCGGTTATCACGCCGCGAAAATGGAGCGGTATCAAGAATTGTTCGATTTTCATATCGCCAAAAATAATATTGAAGTCTTAAATATGCTGAACACCAAATACTTTGTTTTTGAAGATGGAAGCAGACGAGAAACGGTGCAGCAAAATCCTGAACCCAATGGAAATGGCTGGCTGGTAAATACCGTTAAAATTGTTGACAATGCAAATGAAGAAATATTGGCTTTGGACAGTTTAAAAACAAAAGCAGAAGCTGTAATTGATAAAAGATTTGTTTCTGAAGGATTTAAAACCAATTACCCAAAAGATTCAACAGCAACGATTCAACTGACCTCTTATGCGTTAAATAATTTGGTTTACGATTTCAATGCAACCACAAATCAGTTTGCTGTGTTTTCTGAAATCTTTTATAAGGATGGATGGAATGCCTATATTGATGGAAATTTAACACCGCATTACCGCGTAAACTTTGTGTTGCGTGGATTGGAGATTCCAAAAGGAACCCATAAAATTGAATTTAAATTTGAACCTGCTGTTGTTAAACAAGGAAGCACAATCACTTTAATTTCGTACGGATTGCTTTTGATTATTTTTGCAGGTTGGTTTTTTGTTGAAAAAATAAAAACTAACTGATAGAATAATTCATCAATTTAAGAACTCTTAAGAAATTCGTTTTATTTCTTGAAGAAACCAGCAGCTTTTTTTTGTTTGAGAGCACCAATTCACCTGTATGGTTAAATTGAACAATGTGCTTTAAGTTTAAAAGCGTAGAGCGATGTATTCTAAAAAAAGTGGCGTGCATTAAAATGTTTTCCACTTTTTTTAAATTATTTGAGGTTGTATAAACCTTATTGTCAGTGGTGTAAAAGTTTGTGTAACTTCCGTCGGCCTCACAGTATAAAATATCATCTATGTCAACAATCGTAAAATCTCCATTATTCATCGGAAGGGATATTTTCTGATTTTTGTTTTCCATCTGATGTTTAAAAGCAAGATATTTTTCGGAATTAAAAGCCGTTTGTTTCGATAAAAATTTATCTACAACAGCAATTAATTGATCTTCTTGTATCGGTTTATTCAGATAATAAAAAGCAAAATAATCCATAGCTTTTTCTT
>Ga0209347_1002381_pt1 | contig 25245 bp, 20 predicted proteins | sample AutmiccommuBRH23_FD_187382 | JGI IMG/M metagenome (GOLD analysis project Ga0209347, IMG submission 187382) | Deep subsurface microbial communities from Mt. Terri, Switzerland - Autotrophic microbial communities BRH/23 (SPAdes) (version 2) | ecosystem: Environmental > Aquatic > Deep subsurface >...
AATTCACAGGGATTCAAGGCCGTCAGGAAAAAGGCATAGTTGCTTTCCGCGCCAATAAGGCGGTATAAAACCAGCTTTAGCCAATTATTCACACGCCGCCCGACTAACTCGGGCGGCTTTTTTTCCCCATCGTCCCCTCACTCGCGAATGCGCTATGAATTTCGTTTACGTCCTCCTGTCCGCGGCACTCTACGCCCTTTCTTTTCCTGAACCGGCATGGTGGTGGTTCTCGTTCATCGCATTGGTTCCCTTTTTTATCGCCCTCCAACGGACCGCCACGTTTGCCGGGCGGCTTGCGATCGGGCTCCTGTGGGGAACAGCGATGGTGGTCGCGATGGGATACTGGTTGTTCATCCCCCTTGTTTCCCACTATGGGGTGGCAGTCCACACCGCAACCCTTTTCATATTTGCATTTGTGGTTGTCCCGGTAAGTTCACTGTATCTCTTTTTCGCATCCGCGTACCATCTTCTTCAGGGAAGATCGGCCGTATTCCATGCGCTGGTGCTCCCTTCTCTTTGGGTTCTTATCGAATTTGTAAAAACCCGCCTTCCTTTCCTGATCCCCTGGGGCGATATCGGCTACGCGGCGATCCCCTTCACGCCATTCGTCCAAGTGGCTGATCTGGGGGGCGTTTACGCGTTAACGTTTCTAATTGTAATGATAAACGGGCTTCTGACAGCGTTGCTTTTAAATATATTCGCAGCAGGGAAGGAGCGGGGAACCATCCGTCTGTCAGCCGGCAACAAACGACGGAAATCGATGCTTGCCACGGGCGGGGCGCTGATTATGGCTGTCATCCTTCCAGTTATTTATGGAGAGTACCGGATCGCAGAGATGAATGCCGATCGCGACGGGATATCGGAGACGGATACGATTGAAGCCGTGATCGTTCAGGGAAATCACAGCCTTTCCGACCGGTGGAGCGGAATGGGGTTCGACAATCGGCTGAAAACGTACCTCGATTTGAGTATGCCCCAAAGTACCGATGGGCGCCGGATCGTTGTCTGGCCCGAAACCATGCTCAATGCGGGGCGACTCGACGATCGTTTTTTCATGGAAATGATGCGGTGGGTCGGAAGCGACTCGCTCCTTGTGTCCGGCGGTCTGTTCGAGGACAGGAAAACGGGCGATACCTACAATTCCGCATACTTCATTTCCGGCCAGGGCCGGTTGATGCGCTATGACAAACAGATCCTTCTCCCGTATGCCGAAGCCGTCCCGCCGATTGATCTGCTGGGCCGTTATTACACAGCGCCGGACCATTTCAGTCGCGGGCGGACACCGGTATGCATACCGACTCCTTTAGGGGCGATCGGCACATCGATCTGCCTGGAAATCCTTTATCCTGAATTTGTCCGCATGGGCGTGAAAAACGGAGGAATGCTGCTTGTCAACCTGTCCAATGACGCCTGGTTTGGCAAGTCGGCCATGCCGTACCTGCACATGGCGGCCGCGCGCATGCGGGCGATCGAGAATCGCAGGTTCTTGCTGAGAGCCGCAAATAGCGGATTTTCGGCATTGATCGGGCCGGATGGCCGGATTCTGACATCGACCGGATTGTTTACCCGGCAGCGGATTACCGGCCGGTTTTCCACTATTGATCACCAGACCCTATACACCCGGTTCGGTGAATGGATTGTATTCCTGGCTGCCGGCATCGTCGGGATTTGCGCCCTGGACCGGCTCGGGAAACCCATCTGAGCTTCCTGTTATCCGACCTGCATCCGACTAGTTGTGGCACAATTCGGAGATGCATGCGGTCATGTTACTCCGTCATCCCGGCCGCTTTCTGTTGATTTTCCATGATCAATGCCTCTTTCCCCTGAACGATCGCCTCCCGGCGTCGGAATGATTCCGCATCTTCACCAAAAGTGAGATCCTGGAGCTGCCGGATTTTTTCTTCCTTTTGGATATCGGTCAATCCGGGTTCTTTCAGAATCTGTGTTTCGGCCTCCATATAGGTCTGTTCACGCGCTTCTGCCTCCAGAATCTGACGATCGACGGCCTCTAATTTTTCGATCGTTTCGGGGGGGAAGAACGCCTCGCGGAACGTCCGGATTTTTTCCTGTCGGGCGCCATCCGAGGAGAGACCCGAAAGATCCTTTTCATAAATTTTTAATTTTTCCTGGTATCGGTTGTATGGATTCGGGTGCTCTTCCACGGCCCCGGCTTCTTCCCCCCACATACCCGTGTTTAGTTCACCAATCCGTTTCTCCTTTTCATCCCCGTACAGTTTATCATCGTTGACGATGGCCGCACGTCGAAATGCGTATTCTTTTGCCTTAACATCCGCGCCGAAGAGGTTATCGGCCAGATCCCGTCCCATTCGTTCCCGCCGGAAGTCCTGGATGCGCCGCAGTACGGCAAGAGCTTCTTCCGTGGTGGTCGCAGCACTGAAATTCTTGAATTCATCGAGCAGATCCATCTCGCATTGCAGGTATATCTGGTAGGTATCAAATAGAACCTGCGCTTCGTCTCCGGGGAAATGGGAAAACAGGTAGTCCCTGATTTTTTCAAAATGTTCCCCAAGTGTTGTTGTTTTACGGAAATGATGCTCAAGGTGCTTGAAGTATTTCAGGGTAGTATGAGCATTGATCAAGCCTTCTGAGAAAAGCGCTTTCAAGTCAAATTCAGGATCGGTTTCCGTACTTGCGCCATCTTCATCCCCGAGGATCGATCCGTCCGATCGCGGGGGTGTCTGCTGGCGGGGGAGGGCCGATCGGGATTGCGTAACATCCCTGAGTCGGATGTCGTAGGTTTTATCGAATATGTATTCCGACTGGTCCGTATCCCTCGGATAGAGAATGAACCCGAGAACAAGAAAAAGGAGGCATACCGCCGATACCGCTATGATTCTTTTTTTATAGGCTATCATGAAATTGCAACCACTCCTGTTGTTCCGAAATTAATGCGTTTAGTAAACCTCCCGCGAATAACCTTTTCGGTTCCGCGGCGCAATACGTAAAAAGGGGCCCCCCGTGTGTGGGAGACCCCTTTTGAACTGGCGGGTTTCGATTGTACCATATGGGCGGGAATACTATGGTGCAATGTGTCGAACCCGGCGGGATGAACCGTTGTTAGTCCGTGATCAGTAACCCCGGTTTTTCAGATCGCTGACAACGCTGACGAAAAAATCCGGTGCATTAAACCCGGGGGTGATACCGAAAAGCTGGCCAACCATGTTCAGGTGATCGCAGCCGGGGCTGTACCATGCGGCATCTTCCACGCCGCGGAAATTTCCCCACTTGGCGCTTTCAACACCAACCAGGCCGTCATTTGCCCCTTCCTGGACAAGCAGGATGAGCCAGGTGGGTTCCAGGATAACGCTCGGGCAGGAAACCTTGGCTTTGGCGGCCCAGCTCTGGTAGTAGATACCGGTGATATTCGGCGTATTCGGGTTGAAGACCCCGGTCATATAATCGGTGCAGAGGTCGTAGCCGTTCTGAATCGTATTCGGGTTTGTATCCCCGAAGATGAATGCATAGACGAAATTGAGGGATCCGCCCAGAGCACTCTGGACAAAGCTTCCCGTGTTGTACATGACCAGGTTTGCGATGGAACTTCCGCGATGGGGACCCGCAAGGCTTGTGTGAGATACCACTTTTGATGCAAGTCCGAGATTGGAGATCGCGTAGCGGGTATAGAGGGTTCCGTGGGAATGGCCGATGATGTTGGCCTTGGCGGCGCCGGATACGGCGAGGATCTGAAGGAACTGCTGTTTAAAATGGGCGGCTTTGGCTGCCGTGCTGTCCATCCCGTTGACCGAGGTGATATAAACCCTGGCCCCTTCGTCCTCCAGGGCATCTTCAATTCCCCACCAGTAATCGACAATTCCCAATATTTCCGCGGATGCGCCCATACCGTGGGCGAGCACCACCGGGTAGCGGGTGTTGCAGGTTTTGGTGCTTCCGCTGGCGAGAACGGTTACCGGAAGCAGGCATAGAACGAGTAAAAGGCAGACTGACCTGAAACGTTTCATTGGAACTCCCCCTGATGTTAGTTAGTATAGACTTGAAACTAATCTTTACGTTAACGGCATGGTAACCATCATACTGCCTTAAAAACACATGTCAAGCAAAAAAGATCATCTATTCATGAACAAAACAATGTTTTTAGTATGACGACAGATGTCCGAGGGCGGAAATCGCGTCCCGGTCTTGACCCGGCCGGTCTCTTGTATTACGTTGAGGGTCCTTTTTTCTTATTTGATCAGACTTTATAAATGGAGACAGGCGAGAAATGGAACTTTCCGAACAGCAACGCCGGGCAGTTGAACACATCGGGCCGGCACTCGTGGTGGCGGGTGCGGGATCCGGAAAGACCCGGACCCTGACCGCCAAAATCGCTTACCTGATCGGAAAAGGATTTCCCCCGGAGCGGATTCTTGCCATTACGTTTACGAACAAGGCCGCCGACGAAATGAAACGCCGCCTGAAAGCCTTAACCGGAATGTCCGCCGACCATTTTCCCTGGGTCCGGACCTATCATTCCGCCTGTTTCCGTATTTTACGGGAACACTGCCGTCTTCTCGGTTTTGAGCCGCCGCTCCAGATTTTTTCCGATTACCAGCAGGTAAAGCTGATCAAGGAAATCATGATCGGATTCAATATCGACCGCAAATACACCTACGCGATCCGGGCGGCTATCTCCGCGGCCAAAAATTCCGGCGATCCAATGGGGTACTGGGACACCTGCAGTCGGATCGGCCCGTTCCGGATGTCCGACATTTTCATCCGGTATGAAAAGGAACTGTTTGCCAGAAATGCGGTTGATTTTGACAATATTCTGCTCCTGACCCGGGACCTGCTGCGGGATAATGAGGCGGTCCGGAAGGAATATCAGGCCAACTTTACCTATATATTGGTGGACGAATACCAGGACAGTAACAATCTTCAGGAAGAATTGACGCGGATGCTTCTCGGAAACGGGAACCTCTTCTGCGTTGGAGACGACTGGCAGGCCATCTACGGATTCCGAGGAAGCAATATCGAACACTTTCTGACGTTTACAAAAAGTCACCGGAATGCGGAAGTTTTCCGTCTGGAGGAAAATTACCGTTCCGCCGATGAGATCGTGGCCACCGCCAACGAATTGATCCGATTCAATGCCAACCGAATGGACAAGACCTGCTTTTCCAGCAAAAAAGGTGGCCACGTTGAGATCTATACGTTTTTCAGCGACTCTGAAGAGGCCGGGTGGGTTTCTGAAAAGATTTTTTCATTGGGACGCCAGGGAATTCCCCTTGAAAAGATGGCTGTCCTTTACCGGACGAAATTTTGTTCGCTCCCGTTCGAACAGGCGTTCCGCAGAGCGGGGATACCGTACCGGATGCTCGGTGACCGTGGTTTTTTTGAACGGATGGAAATTCTCGACATCAACTGTTACCTGACCGCCGCTGTATTTGATAAAGACGATGCCGCTTTCGAACGGATCCTCAATACCCCCAAGCGGGGCATCGGGCCGAAAATGGTCGAACAGTTCAACCGGACGCGGACAGAGGGAGAAAGCCTCCAGGGCGCGGTGCGCCGGGCCGTCGTGGAAAAAATCCTTAAACCGAAAATTCATGGAGGTCTGACCGCCTTGTTTCGGCTCATCGACGATATCCGGCCGATGCGGCCGGATGCGGCCATCCGGACGATCATCGACCGGCTCGATTATTCCGGATATCTCCAGCAGCAGGCCAAAACCGCTGACGACTTTACGGGCCGGATGGAAAATATCGATCAGTTGCTGTTCTCCGCCTCGACATATGAATCATTGCTCGAGTACCTGGAGGAAGCCGCGCTGGTGCGGGAGGACAAAGCCGAGGACGAGTCGAATGGCGATCGGGGGGTCAACCTGTCGACCATCCATGCGAGCAAGGGGCTGGAATACCATGTCGTCTTTGTCGTCGGGTGCGAGGAAAATCTGCTTCCCCACTGGAAGTCGCGCGATTCCCTGGCCGAACTCCAGGAAGAGCGCCGCCTCGTGTATGTGGCCATGACCCGGGCCGAAAAATTCGTGTTTTTCACCGCTTCCGATTACCGCAAGGGACAATATAATCCGAAAAGCCGGTTTTTGGAGGAGATCGAAACTGCACTGGAACGGATCTGCTGACGTTCGAAAGGCCAATGTAGTAAGGGTTCCGGATTACCAATCGTCCGCTTGACACATCCGGCCGAAGAACGTAATATTCTGTTTATTTTTCAAAGTTGCCGCTGGCGCGCGATGGCCGCCTGATGCCGATTTTCAAATCCAATACACCCCTCTGGAGGATTGTGACCATGACCGAAATCGTTGATGTGAAAGCGCGGGAGATTCTGGATTCACGGGGAAACCCCACGGTGGAAGTCGATATCTGGCTGGCAAACGGGGCCACCGGCCGTGCCGCGGTTCCTTCGGGTGCCTCCACCGGCACACGGGAGGCACTGGAACTGCGTGACGGTGATGCATCGCGGTATGCGGGAAAGGGCGTCATCCGTGCCGTTGACAATGTTAACAGCATCATCGCCCCGGCCATTACCGGGTTCGATTCATCCGACCAGTTCGGTCTCGATGCGGCATTAATCGAGCTTGACGGAACGTCGAACAAATCAAAACTCGGGGCCAACGCCATGCTGGGCGTTTCCATGGCCAATGCCCGTGCGGCCGCCAATGCATATGGTTTGCCGCTTTATCGCTATATCGGGGGTATCAGTGCCCGGTATCTTCCCGTCCCGATGATGAACATCATCAACGGTGGCGCGCACGCGGCCAATAGTCTTGATCTTCAGGAGTTCATGATCATTCCGGTGGGGGCGAAAACGTTCGCCGAGGCCGTCCGGATGGGGGCGGAAACGTTCCATGCCCTCAAGGGGTTGCTCAAGGAACGGAAGATGATCACTGCCGTGGGAGATGAGGGAGGGTTCGCACCGGACCTGCAGTCCAATGAGGCTGCCCTGCAGATTATAATAGATGCGGTCGAAAAAGCAGGTTACCGCCCGGGATCCGATATCGGGCTTGCCCTCGATGCTGCCGCGAGTGAGTTTTTCAAGGACGGCAAATACGTCCTATCATCTGAAAACCGGCAACTTTCCCCGGAAGAGATGATCGATTACTATGCGGACCTGATCGACCGCTACCCTATTTTTTCCATCGAGGATGGTCTGGCCGAACAGGACTGGGACAACTGGACGAAAATGACCGAAAAACTCGGTCGCCTGGTTCAACTCGTGGGCGACGACGTGTTTGTGACCAACCCGGAAATTTTTGCCGCGGGGATCGAAAAGGGGATGGCCAATTCGATCCTGATAAAACTTAATCAGATCGGGACCGTTACCGAAACTCTTGAAACCATTGATATGGCCAAGCTGGCAGGCTATACCACGGTCATTTCCCACCGGTCCGGTGAAACTGAGGATTCCTTCATTTCCGATCTGGTGGTCGGTGTTTCCGGCGGTCAGCTCAAGACCGGATCGATGTCGCGAAGCGACCGGGTTGCCAAGTACAACCAGCTGATCCGGATCGAGGAGGAACTCGGTAATTCCGCCCAGATGTCACGGAACGTCTTCCTGTAAACACTTATTTCCCATTCATTGTACAAGATCGATGCACACCCCTCGGGACCGGGAATTTATTCCCGGTCCTGCGCCTTTCCTTTGAGATAAATGGTTGAATGGGAACCAAACTTCGTGTATTGATCATTTTAACGATTACCTATCGATCAGAGGGAACAGAATGTCAGGAAAGACCAAGTTCATTTTTGTAACCGGCGGGGTTCTTTCATCGCTGGGCAAGGGGCTTGCCGCGGCATCCATCGGGGCGTTGCTGGAGAGCCGTGGACTGAAAGTGACGCTGCTGAAACTGGATCCGTACATCAACGTCGATCCCGGAACGATGAATCCGTTTCAGCACGGTGAAGTTTTTGTAACCGACGACGGCGCTGAAACGGACCTCGACCTGGGGCACTATGAACGGTTTGTCACTGTGCGGCTAGGCCGGGACAATAATTATACGACCGGCAAAATTTATCATTCGGTCATCAACAAGGAACGCCGGGGGGATTACCTGGGCGGAACCGTTCAGGTAATCCCGCATATAACCGATGAAATCAAAAACTGCATTCTGAATACGGCCGATGATTACGATATCGTCATTGTCGAAATCGGCGGAACGATCGGGGATATCGAAAGCCTGCCGTTCCTTGAAGCCATTCGGCAGTTTCAGTTCGACGCCGGAAAGGAAAACGTTCTCTACATTCACCTGACGTATGTGCCTTATATCGCCGCCGCCGGGGAACTCAAGACCAAGCCGACCCAGCACAGCGTAAAGGAGTTGCGCGGGATCGGCATCCAGCCGGACATCCTGCTTTGCCGGACGGACCGGTATCTTTCAAACGACATCAAGGCGAAAATCGCCTTGTTCTGTAACTTGAGCCGGGATGCCGTGATCACCGCCAAGGATGTGGACTGCATCTATGAGGTTCCTCTGGTTTTTCACAAGGAAGGGCTCGATACCAAGGTTTTGGAGTTTCTGAACATCTGGACCGGGTCGCCGCGCCTGGAGAACTGGCAGAAACTGGTGGACCGGTATAAAGCCCCGCCGCATCGTATGACCATTGCCGTAGTGGGAAAATACACGGATCTGACCGAATCTTATAAAAGCCTTAACGAAGCGCTCTCCCATGGCGGCATCGCCAATGATTCGTTGGTTTCGCTCCAGTTTGTCGATTCCGGAACACTTAATCCGGACAATTGTGAATCCCAGCTGGCGGGTGCGAACGGTATCCTGGTTCCCGGCGGCTTCGGCTCCCGGGGGATCGAAGGGAAGATACTGGCGATCCGTTATGCCCGTGAAAAGAATATCCCATTTTTTGGCATCTGCCTGGGAATGCAGCTGGCGGTGGTTGAATTTGCCCGGAATGTTGCCGGTCTCAAAGATGCCCATAGTTCCGAATTCAAGCCCGAAACCGAGGCGCCGGTTATTTATTTGATGACGGAATGGTATGACGAACGGACCAAGTCGGTTCAGCGGAGAGACCTCCATTCGGAAAAGGGGGGGACCATGCGCCTGGGAGCCTATCCCTGCAAACTGAAAAAAGAAACGCTGGCGTACCAGGCATATGAAATGGAGAAAATATCCGAGCGGCATCGCCATCGTTATGAATTTAATATGGCCTACAGGGATCAACTGGAGAAACACGGACTTGTTTTCAGCGGTTCTTCCCCCAAAGGCGACCTGGTCGAAATTATTGAGATACCAAATCATCCCTGGTTCCTCGGCTGCCAGTTTCACCCGGAATTCAAATCCCGTCCCATGGCGCCCCATCCATTATTCACCCAATTCCTGAAGGCGGCCTTGAAACTGAAGTTATCGCTTGGTCGGGAAGAAAATGCGGCCTGATGGACGGCAGGGTTCTTTTCCGGCCGGCCGTCAACATTTTCAAGAGGGTAAAGGTAACTCTACTATCCCAAATCTGGGTTCATCCAGTCCCGTTTTTCCCTGTTTAATTGACATCGTGTTCTATAGTATTAAACTTCATGTTTAACGATCCTGTCCTTTTTTCATAAACTCATCTTATTCAAAAATCGATATTCTTACAGGTGTGCCGGCCATGATCCTGCGTTTTTCCGACCGCGACCGTGGTAATCCTCCATTCGCCAAAAACAATAGCAATGTTGGATGCGTCCCGATTTACCCGGACGTTTTCGGAAGGGGCGGCAGATGAAGCGTATTCGCGATGCCGTCGTCAATGTCATCCACAAACACGCGGGAAATGACGAACAACTGATCCTCGAACTGGACCAGATTGTCCAGGAAACGGGTGAAAATCTAACCTATTCCATTTTTTTTAATATCCTGACCCATCTCGATCTGAAACCGGAAATCGCCCAGGCGTGCTGGCGGCAAATTCTGACCCACCGCCAGGACATGGGGCATAAGCTGGGACGCGAAGTCAATTTGCGCACCGTCATCTGTGATTATTTCTGCTCTATCGATAAAACATTCAAAAATCCGGTCGTTGTTGAGATCCATGTCTTTGAAAATCATCTGAACTCATTGAAATTCGACAGTCTCACGGGTCTCTACACCCGTACGACCATGGAGGAGACACTGCGGCGGGAGATATCCCGCGCCAGGCGTTATGAGAACGACCTGTCGGTCCTTTTCCTCGACATCGACAATTTCAAAACGGTTAATGACAGTTTCGGTCACCTGGCCGGGGATATGGTGCTAAAGGAAATCTCCCGGATCACAATGGAGGAGATTCGCGGCGAGGATGCCGCCGCGCGTTATGGCGGTGAAGAGATCGTGCTCGTTTTGCCGGACACGGGAAAGGTGGAAGGTCTGATCCTCGGCGAACGGATCCGGCGAAAGGTGGAGTCGATGAATCTCATCTATGAGGGCCGGGAAATCTTCGTTACCCTCAGCGGCGGATTGGCCACGTTTCCAATTGATGCCCAAAATGCGATCCATTTGCTCAAATGCGCCGACAGCGCCCTTTATCGTGCAAAGGAATCCGGGAAGAACACTGTTTCCGTCTATTCCCACGACAAACGGCGTTACCTCCGCGTGAACTTTTTTTCCCCCATTCACGTCCAGCAGCTCGGTTTTGCCGACCCCATCGTTGATCTTTACGGACAAGGGAAAAACATCAGTGTTGCGGGAATTCTTTTCGAGAGTCCAACAGTTATCGAGATTGGTACAAAAGTCCAGCTTCAGATTTCCCTCAATGAAAAGGAAGGCCCCCTGTGGATCATCGGCACGATCGTCAGGGTTGAGAGCCTGGATTCCGATCGGTATGATATCGGCGTGGCTTTCCTGGAACTGGACAAAACGGCAAAGAATGAAATCAGCCGTTACATGATCCGGCAGCTCGAACGCGTTGTTTAACCATATACAATTCATCGGTTCTCTGTTAATACCATCAGGGCGGCAACAGCCGCCCTGTTCTTTTTAAAGGTGACACCGTTTTGAAATATCGGGCATAAAATGGAATCGATCATACAACGGCACGACTTGGTTTCTCCGCTTTCACTCCGTCCGGGAGACCGCATCGGCATCACCGCCCCGGCGAGCCCTTTTGACCGGATTGCGTTTTTTGAAGGAATCCGGATCCTCGAGGATTTCGGCTTTTCAGTTGCCTATGAGGAGTCGCTCTTCCAGGAGGACGGATTTTTAGCGGGTCCGGATACCCACCGCCTGGATGGCCTTCACCGGCTGTTTGAAGATCAAACCATCCGGGCCATATGGTGCGCCCGGGGCGGGTACGGGTCGCTCAGGCTGCTGCCGGGAATCGATTTCGACATTCTTCGCGAAAATCCGAAGATATTTATCGGATCAAGCGATATATCCGCGTTATTGAATACGATTCATTGCCGATCCGGTCTTATTACATTTCACGGGCCGATGGTGACCACACTGGCCCGCGCCGACGAAACCACTATAACGGCCGTCCGGCAGGCCCTTACCGATACTCGCCCACTCTCCCTCCAGGTGGATAATCCCCAGGTAATCCAACAGGGAAAAGCCCGCGGGATGGTCCTGGGAGGAAATCTCGCCACTGTCTGCCACATGCTCGGCACCCCCTACATGCCTGATTTTACGGGTGCCATTGTTTTTCTGGAGGATATCGGCGAAAAGCCTTACCGAATCGACCGGATGCTCACCCAGATGACGCTTGCGGGATGTTTCGACCGGATGGCCGGAATCCTGTTCGGTACCTTCGAAAATTGCGGCGATCCGGCAGCAATCCGGCAAATCCTTTCCCAATGCTTCGGCAGGAGTGCGGTGCCGGTCATGGCCGGATTTTCCATCGGCCATGGAATGCCGAACCTGACGGTCCCCATTGGTCTTGAAGCCATTCTTGATTCTGACTCGGGAACCTTGACGTATCTCCGAGGAGCGGTCACCTGAAGAGGGGCATCGATTGCATCGAATTATCCGTTTTATTGGCAGGCCATCGACATGCTGGAAAATGAACCGGAAAAATTGATGAACCATGCGGTTGCGGAGGGTATTTTTCCTGGCGGAATCCTTCTGGCGGCGCGTCGGGAACGCATTTTCATGGTGAAGCCTGTCGGGATGGCCAATCTTTTCACCCGGAAGCCGGTTACCGACAATACCTTTTTCGACCTGGCATCACTCACGAAACCGCTGGCCACCACCCTGGCCGTCATGTACCTTTGCGGAAAATCGTTTATCGATCTGGACGACCCTGTGTCCGGCATCTTGCCCGCTTTGGCGCACGCGGAAAAGGCTGACATTACCTTTCGTCATCTGCTGGCACATACCGCGGGACTGCCGGATTATCGGCCCTATTACCGGGAACTCCTGCTGCTGCCGCCGCATCTGCGAAAGCCGACCCTGCACCGATTGCTGGCGGAAGAACCCCTGGTCAATCCCGTAGGCGAAAATACGGTTTACAGCGACGTCGGTTTTCTGTTGCTTCAATGGGCAATCGAGACCGTGGCCGGCATGCCACTCGACCGGTTTGTTTCCGGAATGATTTATAGCCCCCTTTCGATCCCGGAACTGTTCTTCAATCCCGATAATGATTCCGACCATTTCCGGGAAAACTGTGCTGCCACGGAAAAATGCCCGGATCGGGGCGTCATCGAGGGGATCGTTCATGACGAGAACGCCTGGGTCATTGGGGGTGTTGGTGGGCATGCAGGATTGTTCGGCACCGCCCGGGGGGTTCACCGGCTGCTCATCCGGTTGCTGGACGAATATGCGGGCGAATCGTCCTTCTTTGGACCCGGTATCGTTCATCATTTCCTCTCCCGGCCCATAGGGGCAGATCGAGCGCTCGGATTCGACGCCCCATCGCCGGAAGGGTCGAGTTGCGGTAAATATTTCAATCGACACCATACGGTAGGTCATCTGGGGTATACGGGTACGTCGTTCTGGATGGATACGGAAAATGGTGAAATGGTCATCCTGCTGACCAACAGGGTTCACCCGACCCGGGCCAATATGCGGATCCGTTCGTTCCGTCCCGTAATTCATGATGCGGTGATGAGCCTTATCAAACCGGGAGTTGACAGAATCAATCAACAATTTTTCTGCTTGTAATGCCCCCCCTTTTTTGTTAGCGATAAACTGATTTTTATTCGGTGGACCGGATGGAAGGGGTATCTGCCGAAATCCAGTCATGGTGTCAATGCACATTCGTGCAGTAGATTTATCAATACTAAGGAGGCTCGACTTTGTTTTTAGACTCATTGCTCGGGGTTTTTTCCAACGATTTGGCAATCGATCTGGGAACCGCGAATACGCTCGTATACGTCAAGAACAAGGGGATCGTATTGAGCGAGCCTTCGGTGGTGGCCGTTCGCACGGACAACCGCTCGAAAAACCGGGTTCTGGCCGTGGGGTTGGAAGCGAAGAACATGCTCGGTCGGACACCAGGAAATATTGTAGCCATACGCCCCATGCACGATGGGGTGATCGCTGATTTCGATGTCACTGAAGCGATGCTTCGCCATTTCATCCGGAAAGTGCATAATCGGCGGACGTTTGTGCGGCCGCGAATCGTGATCGCGGTTCCAACCGGGATCACTCCTGTCGAAAAGCGCGCCGTGCGGGAAGCCGCCGAATCGGCCGGCGCCCGTGAAGTCTTCCTCATTGAAGAGCCGATGGCCGCGGCAATCGGCGCCGGCCTTCCCATTACCGAGCCGACCTGCAACATGGTTGTCGATATCGGGGGAGGGACCACCGAGGTCGCGGTCATCTCCCTGGCGGGAATTGTCTACAGCCGATCCATCCGGGTGGCGGGAGACAAAATGGACTCTGCCATCATGCAGTATATCAAACGGAAATACAATCTGCTCATCGGGGAACGGACGGCTGAAATCATCAAGACAACGATCGGGAACGCATATCCGGACCCCGATAATTATGAGACCATCGAGGTAAAGGGAAGGGATCTCGTGTCGGGAATCCCGAAAATCCTGGCCATCGACTCCGAAGAGATCCGGGTGGCGATCTCCGAACAGATCGACGCGATTCTGGAAACGACCAAGATCGCATTGGAACAAACACCTCCGGAACTCGCCGCCGATATCGTCGACCGGGGGATCGTTTTGACCGGCGGCGGGGCGTTGTTGAAGAATCTTGACAGACTGTTGCGGGAAGAAACCGGTCTGCCCATCACGGTCGCCGATGATCCGTTGTCCGCTGTGGCCATGGGCTCCGGCATGACCTTAAACAGTATCGAGATCCTCAGACAGGTAGTCATCGACTAAATCCCATGTTTTCCAAAAAAACGATGGTGGTGACGGGGGCGATCGTTCTGATCGTGCTGAACGGGATCGTATTCTCCTTTAATTACATCCGGAAATCCTCGTTTCAGTCCCCGGCCGTCCAGACGGTGCTGTTTTTCGTCGGTCCGCTGCAGGATGGCATTTCCCGCACCATTGAATTCGCAGAAGATATCTGGACCCATTATTTCTTCCTGGTTGCGACCGCCAAGGAAAACGACCTGTTGCGCCGACAGTTGGCCGAAGCCGGCCTTCAGATCCATGAATGCCGTGAAATGGCGCTTACCAATGCCCGCCTGAAACAATTTGTCGAATTCCGGTCTTCTACGAATTTTACCATGGTCGCCGCGGAAGTCGTCGGCAAGGACCCGTCCCCCTGGTATCGGACGGTCATCATCAACAAGGGGAAATCCGACGGCCTGCGAAACGGGCTTCCCGTGGTGGTACCGGAAGGCATCGTCGGTAAAGTGACCGGGGTATCGGATGGTTATGCCAAGGTACAGCTGATCATTGACCGCAACAGCGCGGTCGATGCCCTGGTTCAGCGAACCCGCGCCCGTGGTATTAATGGTGGCCTGAACAATACCCTGTGCCGGTTTGATTATGTGCTCCGGAAACTCGATATAACCGTCGGCGATACAGTGATTACATCAGGGTTTGACGGTATTTTTCCAAAGGGGCTGCCCATCGGCGGAGTAACCAAGGTATTCCGGCGGAATGCGGGCATTTTCCAGGAAATCGAGATTACCCCCTTCGTGAATTTCCATAAGCTTGAGGAAGTCATGATCATTTTGAATCTCCCGGAGATAGAAATGACAGGCGAATGATGCGGTATCCGGTTTTCCTGGCCACAACGGTTTTCCTCGTGATTGTACAGACCGCGCTTGTTCCGGAGCTGTCCGATTCTTATCGGCTTTTCGACCTGATCATCCCGCTGGCAATCTATTTCAGTCTGTTCCGTCCTTTCCTTGACGGACTTCCCATCCTTCTGGCAGCGGGGATTATGATGGACATGGTTTCCGGAGCGCCAATAGGAATCTACCTGACCGCATATCTTTGGTTATTTGTGGCATTTCGGCAGACACGCCGATGGGTCCGGATCAAGCAGAGCATTCTTTTTCAGATCATCGTAATCCTGGGGGTTCTTTTCGAGAATGCTCTCTTCTGGATCGCCATCAGCACCCAGTCCGGCCGGTTCGTCTTTTCACCAAAGGCAGTTCAATTGGTTTTTTTTCAGATCTTATGGACGGTAATTGCCGCACCGATCCTGCTGATGATGTTTCATGCCATTTTCCACGCCGCCGATCGCCTGGGTGAGGGGAGCATGCGGGAAAACGGGAAGCCGAAGGCGCCATGAACCAAATCCAAGAACGATTTTTCCCCAAAGTGGACAGCGAGTGGTACCGAAGACGTCTTTTCAAGGCGATGATCATTATTTTGCCGGTATTCTGTCTCATTGCCGCCCGCCTTTTTTACCTGCAGATTCTGGCCGGTGAGCAGTTGCAAGTGATATCAAAAGATAATTGCCTGCGGAAGTTGCGGGTTCAGCCGCTGAGGGGGCAGATCCTCGACCGGAACGGGGAAGTGCTGGTCGACAACCGCCCCGCATTCGATCTGCACATCATTCCGGAGGATGCCAGACCGATAGAAAAGACCGCGGAACGATTGGCCCCCTATATTTCCATGACCCCGGACGAGATCAAAGCCCTGGTCGACAAGGGGAAGGGGCCTTACGGTTACCGGACCATATTGCTCAAAAGGGATATCGGCCGGGACCTTATGGCAAAGCTGCTGAGTCACCGTTACGATCTTCCCGGCATCGTCATCCAGATAAGTCCGTGTCGGGATTATATCCATGGCTCCCTGGCGGCGCACCTCATCGGTTATCTCGGCGAGATCACTTCTTCCGAGGTCGATTCAAAAAAATACCCCAAAAAGCGAAGCGGCGACATGGTCGGCCGTTACGGGGTGGAAAAGACATGTGAAAACGAATTGAGCGGTATTGCCGGGGTTCAGATCGTTCAGGTAAATGCCACGGGTCAGGTCATGAAAGTGCTCGGGTCGGAACCGGCGCAACCGGGAAACAATGTGTCGCTCACCATCGACCTCGATCTTCAGCGGACAACGGAGTTTCTTCTGCAAGGAAAGACCGGGGCGGTCGTCGCCATTGATCCTTCAAACGGGGAGGTCCTGGCTCTTGCCAGCAGCCCCACGTACGATCAGAACGTGTTCGTCGGTGGCATTTCCACGGCTAATTGGAATAAATTGCGCGACGACCCGGAACGTCCTTTGCACAACAAGGCAATCCAGGGGGAATACCCGCCTGCTTCCACCTACAAGATCATCACCGCCATGGCCGCCCTCGAAGAAGGGGTCATCAATGAAAATACCACGACCTTTTGCCCCGGGCATTACCGGTTCGGCAACCGGGATTTTCGATGCTGGAAGCGCCCGGGACACGGAACAAAAAATGTCATCGAGTCACTTGCCGAATCCTGCGACGTTTTTTTCTATCATGTAGGGAAACAAGTCGGTGTGGACCGGATTGCCTGGTATGCCAAGGCGTGCGGATTGGGTGCTGAAACCGGTATCGATCTTCCCAATGAAGCGATGGGGTTGATACCGACTGCAACATGGAAGAAAAAACGATTCGGCACGCCATGGCAGGCCGGCGAAACCCTCCCTGTCGCTATTGGCCAGGGGTATGATCTGGCCACTCCGCTTCAAATGGCCATACTGCTTGCCGGGATCGGCAACGGCGGAACCATTTATCGGCCGCAGATCCTGAAGGCAGTCCATTCCGTCGAGGGCGCCCGGGTATTGACACCCGACCCTGAAATCAAATCCAGAATTCCGGCATCAGAAAAAACCATGGCCCTTATTCAGGCAGGGCTGCACCAGGTGGTGAACCAGCGGAAAGGGACGGCTTATAGTTATGTCCGCTCTCCGGATGTCGAGATATTGGGAAAAACCGGGACCGCCGAGGTGATCAGTCGCAAAGCCGACAGGGATGTATCGAAAGAAGCCCGGCTGAAATATCTCCCCCATGCATGGTTTGTCGGGTATGCACCCGCGGACGCGCCCAAGATCGCTGTCGCAGTCATGATCGAGCACGGAGAGCATGGTTCGAGTGGCGCGGGCCCCGTTGCAAAAGAAATTATCGTTGCATATCTTAGGAAATTGGGACATAGGATCGAATCGGAAAAAATACCCTTCCTGCCGCAACCCGGTCCGGGGAGATTCGACACGGCGACCACCGAGGAGCATTGACATGGAAGACCATAATTCGACACCCGCGGATGAAGGGGGAACCCTGCTGGAGGATGGCGAACGCATCGGGTCATCGAACTTTATCCGGCACATCATCGAAGAAGACAATTTGTGCGGAAAATACGACGGCCGGGTAGTGACACGGTTTCCACCGGAACCAAACGGGTATCTGCACATCGGGCACGCCAAGTCGATCTGTCTCAATTTCGGTCTTGCCGAACGGTACGCTGGCCGGTGCCATCTTCGTTTTGACGATACCAATCCGGTCAAAGAGGAAGTCGAATATGTGGATTCGATCCAGGAAGATGTCCGGTGGCTAGGATTTAACTGGAAGGGGCACCGATATTTCGCTTCCGACTATTTCGACCAGTTTTATACCTATGCCGTCACGTTGATCAAGAAGGGCAAGGCGTATGTGGACAGCCTGAGTGCTGAGCAGATTCGGCAATACCGCGGTACGTTGAACGAACCGGGAATAGAGAGCCCGTATCGTGGCCGATCGGTGGAAGAAAATCTGTCCTTATTTGAAAAGATGGCCGCCGGCGAATTCGCTGAAGGCGAGTGCGTGCTTCGGGCGAAAATCGACATGGCCGCGCCCAACATTGTCATGCGGGATCCGACCCTTTACCGGATCCGCAAGCGGGAGCACCATCGGACCGGAAACAAGTGGTGTATCTATCCCATGTACGATTTCGCCCACTGCCTGTCCGATTCCATCGAGGGGATCACCCACTCCATCTGCACCCTTGAATTCGTCAATAACCGGGAGCTTTACGACTGGGTCCTGAACGCACTCGACGTCTACCATCCGCAGCAGATCGAATTCGCCCGCTTGAATCTGACCTACACCGTTTTAAGCAAGCGAAAACTGATCCAGCTGGTGGCGGACGGGTATGTGGACGGGTGGAACGATCCGCGGATGCCGACCATTTCCGGTTACCGGCGACGGGGGTACACCCCGGCATCCATCCGTCGGTTCTGTGACCGTATCGGTGTGGCCAGACGCGACAGCATGGTCGAAATTGGACTGCTGGAGCACTGTATCCGGGAAGACCTGAACATCACCGCCCCACGGGTGATGGCCGTCCTCCACCCCTTGCGGGTGGTGATCGAGAACTACCCCGCTGACCTGACCGAGCACCTCGATGCGATCAACAACCCGGAAGATCCCGGGAAGGGAACCCGGCCACTGCCGTTTTCACGGGTTCTTTACATCGAGCGGGACGATTTCATGGAAAATCCGCCGAAGAAGTTCTTCCGGCTCTCCCCTGGCCGGGAGGTCCGCCTGCGCTATGCTTACTTTATTACCTGTCGGGACGTTATCAAGGATGATGCCGGAGAAATCGTGGAATTGCATTGTACCTATGATCCGGAAACCCGCGGCGGGGATGCGCCGGACGGCCGCAAGGTAAAAGCAACCCTCCACTGGGTTTCCGCCGAACACGCATTCGAAACTGAAGTCAGACTATACAATCACCTGTTCACGGTTGAAAATCCCGCCGACACCGAAGACTTCAAAGCCCACATCAATCCGGAATCCCTTTCGGTCCTGAAAGGGTGCAAACTTGAACCGAGTCTGTCCGGGGCCCCCGGGGGTACGCACTGTCAGTTCGAACGACTTGGATACTTCTTTGCCGACCCGGTCGATTCAGTTCCCGGCAGACCGGTATTCAATCGGGTGGCGACATTGCGCGACACCTGGGCAAAGCTCCAGAAATCCAAGTGACACACCATGCCATAGACGTATTCGGAAATTTTTAGTCCCAAACGAGGGCAACGGCGAGAGCCATTGCCCTCTTGTTTTCTTCTCGCATACCTTCCCGTGCCTGTTTGAAATCATGGAAATTCCCCCTTATCATTATATATCTAAAAGGTTAAAACTCTCACGATTCTTCAAGGAGGGGGTATGCTTGATTTCCGATTGACCGAACAACAGGAGTCGCTCCGGCATAGGGCACGTCAGTTCGCGTTGGAAAGGGTATTGCCGATTGCGGCCTATTATGATGAAATTGGGGAAACCCCGGTCGATATTCTGCGTGAAGCGTTTGAAATCGGTATCGCCAGCACCGATATACCTGCCAAATACGGCGGAAAAGGTTACGGGATTATTGAAGGGTCCCTGGTCACCGAGGAAATCGCCGCCGCATGCCCCGGAATAGCCACTTCCGTTTTTGACAATTCCCTTGGCATGGAGCCGCTTCTTCTTTGCGATAATGAGGGGTTGAAAGAACGGTACCTTCCCAGGTTCGCCGACAATTTTCATCTGATCAGTTTCGCAACTTCTGAACCGACAATGGGATCGGATGTGTCCGGGCTCCGGTGCAAAGCGACTCCGGATGGTGATGATTATATCCTTAACGGCACTAAATACTGGGTGACGAATGGTGGTATCGCCGATTATTATTCCATATTCGCGACAGTGGACTCCTCTCAGAAGCATAAAGGAATTTGTGCATTTTTCGTAAAACGGGACTGGGAAGGCGTTCGGGTAGGAAAACATATTCCCAAGCTCGGCCAGCGCAATTCGAATACAAGCGCGGTTCATTTTAAAAATGTCCGGGTACCGAAGGACCATATGCTCGCCCCACCCGGCAAAGGGTTCGTGCTGGCCATGAAGACCTTTTCCCGGACCCGTCCGGTGATCGGTGCATTCGCCGTGGGCGCGGCCCGATCCGCCATGGAATTCGCCATCGATTATGCGAAAAAACGTCGTGCATTCGGTTCAAAGCTTGCCGATTTTCAGGCCATTCAATTCAAGCTGGCGGAAATGTATCAGAAAATTGAAACCTCTCGCCTCCTGGTATGGAAGGCCTCCTGGGAAGCGGATAATGGTATGGAGCCGACCCTATCCGCCTCGATTTCGAAATTCTATGCCACCGAATCCGCATTGGAGGTGGCGAATGAAGCCATTCAGATTTTGGGAGGCTACGGCTACACCCGGTTTTACCCGGTAGAAAAATTGATGCGCGATATCCGCGTCTACCCCATTTATGAAGGAACGAGCGAAATCCAGCGGATGGTCGTATCCGGCTACGTTCTGAATGCCTACGAACCGGTCATGCCCCCGTTGGAGGATCTCCCAATGCATCGGGACCGGAATCCGGAAGAGGTCGGCATACCCGGCGAACCGGATACAGACGCCTGGCGATGTCGCTTGTGTGGGTATGTTCACTACGGGAAGGAGCCGCCGGAAGAATGCCCGTATTGCTTCTTCCCGAATTCGGCATTCAAGAAGATCGACGGATAACCTGCAATTCGGGCATAGGCCCTGGCGGTGTCAGAGGGTTATCAGTTCGTATTCCCGGCGGCCCATTCCCAGTTTTTCCGCATATTCCAGCTGAAGCGGCCAGTCAACCTTCGGGTAGACGCCTCTGAATTTATCCGCACCCGCTTCGTGATGGGTGTTCAGACAGCAGCCGGGAAGGGCGGGTTCCCCGTTGACCAGGTCGACACTGGCTTGGTCGATGGCAACCGGATCAGTAGACGCAACGATACCGATATCCCGGACAATGGGGACATCATTGTAGGGGAGGCAGTCGCAAGCTGGCGATACATTATTGATAAAATTGATAAAGAATGCCTTTTCCCCCTTGCTCTTCAACACGCCAAATGTATATTCAACCATTCGTTCCAGAAATACTGGAATGCTTTGGTTCCACTGGATCTGAATCGCCTCGCTTTCACAGATCAGGATACACTCTCCGCAGCCGATGCACCTTTCCGGGTTGATTTCCGCCTTGTTGTTGATCATCTCAATGGCGGATTGAACACAATGCTCCGCGCAGGCAGCGCACCCCACGCATTTCTTCTTTTTCACACTGGGGGCGACATCGGAATGCTGCTCCATTTTCCCACGCCGGGAAGCGCACCCCATTCCAATATTTTTGATTGCCCCGCCAAAACCGGCAAGTTCGTGACCTTTAAAATGGGCCACGGAAACCAGAGTGTCAGTCTGGAGGATTTCGGAGGCAATGTAGACGTTCCGGAAATGCTTCTGATTGATTTCCACGGCGGTTTCGGTCCGGCCCCTCAGGCCGTCCGCAATGATCAATGGAGCGCCGACCACCGCATAATCAAAACCATTGACTATGGCGGTGGAAAGATGGTGTGGCGCATCACCGCGAGTGCCGGCATACAGGGTATTGGCATCGGTAAGAAAGGGGATGCCGCCCGCTCTCTTGATCGCCCCGACGATTTGCCGGATATAAACCGGACGAATAAACGCGGTATTCCCCAACTCACCGAAATGAAGTTTGATGGCTGTAAGATCTCTTTTTTTAATCTTTTTCCCCAGACCGCCTGCGTCCAGGAGACGATCGAGTTTCTTCAAGAGATTTTCTTTGTATGTGGCCCTGAAATCGATAAAAAAAACGGTGCTTCCCATAAACCCTCCGTATCCGGAATTGTTTGATGCTTGAATCGATGTGGGTCGTCGAGCAATGCATTCTGATTTCGAAAAATACTTGAAATGGTCCCGATGATAACATAAATATGGGGCCTCGGACAAGAGCCCGAGGAGGAGACAAACCGCTTAAACCGGAGTATGCTTGTTCGATCGTCGGCTGATCCAACATTTTGACTGGGCGCTTCTGCTGCTGACCCTGATTATGGGGGCTATCGGCATTGCTTTAATCTATAGCGCCGTAAATGCAGGTGACAGTAATCCCCTGGCCGGGTTCTGCGTAAAGCAGTTATGCTGGTTTGGGGGAGGACTGGTCTTGATGACGATCTGTTTTCTTTTCTCGTACAAGAAATTAGAGAAAATGGCGCCGTTTCTCTATGGAACCTGTATCCTGCTCCTGGTTGCCGTTTTCTTGATCGGGAAAACAGTCGGAGGATCGACCCGGTGGCTTGACTTAGGGCCCTTCGCACTCCAACCCTCTGAACCGGTAAAGCTCGCGGTTATTCTGATCCTGGCGCGGTATTTTGCTAAACATGTTAAACCCGGCGGCATGGGATTCAATGAATTGATCCAGCCGGTACTGCTGGTGCTGGTGCCGTTTTTCCTGGTGCTGAAACAACCGGATCTCGGAACGGCCGGCTTGATCGTGCTTATCGCTGCCTCGATGGCGGTGTTTGTCAAAATCGAGCGGCGCGTGTTCATCCTGCTGGTCATCGCCGCGGTTTTGATACTCCCTCTTGGATGGTTCGTTCTTAAGGATTATCAGCGGATGCGGATCATGATGCTCTTTTTTCCGGAAAGTGATCCCCTCGGCGCGGGTTATCATGTCCTCCAGTCTAAAATCGCCGTCGGGTCGGGCATGCTTTACGGTAAAGGATTTATGCAGGGCACTCAAAACATATTGTCCTTTCTCCCCGAACAGCATACGGACTTTATTTTCTCCGTGCTGGCGGAGGAATGGGGGTTCATCGGATCGGTTCTGCTACTCATGCTTTTTATTTTACTAATCGCATTTGGTTTGAATATAGCGCATGGTTGCCGGGATGATTTCGGCACCATCCTCTCGGTAGGGATCACGGCCATGATATTCTGGCAGACCATCATCAATATCGGCATGGTTTTAGGATTGATGCCGGTTGTCGGGATGCCCCTGCCGCTGATCAGCTACGGGGGGTCATCGATCGCCACGACCCTTATTGCTATAGGGATATTGATGAATGTGAGCATGCGGCGATTTATAAAAGCATAGATCGCGACTCAGGTTACCCTAAATAATTCGGTAGTTTGATCCGTTCGCCCGAATTTAGGAAAATAACCAATTATCAAAAAATATTTTGACAAATTGTTGACATTGATGGTAAGGCATTTTGCTTAAATCGATTGAATCGGGATCCAATGAATTTAAAACGTTGCGTATCTTGCGGAGGATTATGGGATGATAAGTATCAACGGGACGCTGTTTATTCAAATTGTTAATTTTTTGATTCTAATCTGGGCGTTGAATTTTGTTTTGTATCGTCCAATCCGCGGGATCCTGGCCCAGCGGAGGGAAAAGGTCAGGGGGCTGGAGAACGGTATTGGGCGATTCGAACAGGATGCCTCCGATAAAGCCACTGCGATTCAGTCCGGGATCAAGGAAGCGCGCGAACTGGGCCAGAAGGAAAAATCAGCCTTGGAGACAGAAGCCAGGGATGAAGAAATGCGGCTGATAGAGAGGATAAACGAAAAAGCCCGCCAGGACATGATGGAAATCAGAGAGAGAGTGGCCAGAGAGACCGACGAAGTCCGTAAGGCCTTACAGCCACAGGTCGATATGTTTGCCGATCAAATCGGTAAAAAGATTCTCGGGAGGGCGGTATAAATGAACATTCGTAAAGTTGGACGAATCGGGATCGTCCTGTTCGCGGTTTCTGGCGTTTTGATCGCCACCGGAGTCGCGATTGCTTCCACTGCGGGCGGGCACGGTGAGGGGGGATGGGCTCCGACGGATACCTATCGCGTCATGAACTTTGCGGTTCTGGCCATCGCGCTCTTTTTCCTGTTGCGCAAGCCGGCCACCCAATTTCTGAACGACCGGATTCACGGCATCCGACAGCAGCTGAGCGACCTTGAAGAGCAGAAGAAGGCCGCTGAACGGAAGCTCGCCGAATACAATGATAAATTATCGGCATTGAACCTCGAAACTGAAAAGATTATCGATCAGTACCGGAAACAGGGGGAGGCCGCCCGCCAGAAAATACTCCAGGAAGCCGAAACCGCCGCCGCCAAACTGGAGGAGCAGGCCCGCCGGACCATCGAAAACGAATTCGCCCAAGCCAAGTTGAAACTGGAGACCGAGATTTTCGAAAAAGCGATCGCCAAGGCGGAAAGCAAGTTGAAAAACCTTATTACCGACAACGATCAGGAACAACTGGTTCAAGAATATCTAAATAAGGTGGTGATAAAGTGAGAAGTTCAGCAATTGCCAGACGATATGCCAAAGCCTTGATCCTTATCGGAAAAGAGGATGGCCGGGCGGAGAAATACCGGGAGGAGCTCGAAGGATTTGTCCGTCTCCTCGATCAGGAGACCGCCTTGGAACAGACCCTCAACAATCCGTTATTCGATTTCGGCAAACGGAAGAAGCTGTTGATATCCGTTCTGGAAACCCTCCAATACACCAGTGTGATGCAATCCTTTCTCAGGTTGGTGTTCACCAAGCAGCGGTTTCTCGAGCTACGGAATGTCAGCGAATATTACGTAAAGCTTGCGGACGAATTGAGGGGCGTGTTGCGGGCCGATCTCGTTTCCGCCACCGAACTCTCATCGGCCACATTGGATCAGATACGCAGTGCCCTGAGCAAGTTGACCGGAAAAGAAGTGATTCTCGAAGCGAAACAGGATCCGGAACTGATCGGGGGCATCGTTACCAGGATAGGGGACCTTGTGTTGGACGGAAGCATCCGAACACAATTGAAAAATATGCGTGAATCTCTAAAAAGGGGTGAGAGTGTCTAATGGAAATAAAAGCCGAAGAAATCAGCCAGATTATCAAGGATCAGATTCAGGAGTTCGATAAGAAGGTCGAGCTGAGCGAAACAGGTATCGTCTTGTCGGTTGGTGACGGTATCGCCCGCGTTTATGGCCTTGAAAAGGTCATGGCCCTGGAACTTGTGGAATTTTCAACCGGTGTCCTTGGTCTTGCCATGAACCTTGAAGAGGATAATGTGGGTGTCGCCGTCATGGGTGAGGACACTCTCATCAAAGAGGGCGACCTGGTGAAGCGGACCGGCCGTATTGCCCAGGTCCCAGTCGGCGAAGGCGTGCTTGGCCGTGTCCTCTCCGCTGTCGGCGAACCGCTCGATGGCAAG
>Ga0209347_1002383_pt1 | contig 25238 bp, 32 predicted proteins | sample AutmiccommuBRH23_FD_187382 | JGI IMG/M metagenome (GOLD analysis project Ga0209347, IMG submission 187382) | Deep subsurface microbial communities from Mt. Terri, Switzerland - Autotrophic microbial communities BRH/23 (SPAdes) (version 2) | ecosystem: Environmental > Aquatic > Deep subsurface >...
CAGGCTATGGGTTATGAAGCAAGCGAGAAGGTAACAGGTCAGGAAGCTTTAGACCGAGAGAAAGAGGCGCGGCAAAAGGAACTTCGGTTCCAGACTCGCAATATGTGGATTGCCTGGCCCTTAGCCAGTTTGGTGATGATTGGCATGTTTCGGGACATGTGGATTTTCCCTTATTTTGTGCCAGAGTTTCTGGGCAATGTTTATGTCCTTTGGGCCTTGACCACACCGATCGCCTTTATTCCCGGTTGGCAGTTTTTCAAACACAGTTGGAACGGACTAAAACGTGGCGCAACCGATATGAATCTACTCTATGCGACCGGGATTGGTGCCGCCTATATCATTGCCACCATTAATACCTTTTGGCCGGATGCCGGTTTTGGCGGGCGGGGAGCAACCTTTTTCGAGTCAGCTGCTTTACTGACGGCGTTCATTGTTTTAGGTCGCTTTCTGGAAGCGCTCACCCGGGGCAGGACTTCGGAGGCTATCCGCAATCTGATGAGCTTGCAGGCCAAAACAGCGCGGGTGATCCGCAATGGTGAAGAAGTGGAGATTGCCGCCGATGAGGTGGAGATCGGGGATATCGTATTTGTGCGACCAGGGGAAAGCATACCTGTGGACGGCGAAGTTACCGACGGTTATTCAGTGGTCGATGAAGCGATGATCACCGGGGAAAGCATGCCGGTGGAAAAACGCACCGGATCACAGGTCACTGGCGCTACCATCAATAAGACGGGTTCTTTTAAATTCAAGGCAACCAGGGTTGGCAGCGAAACCGCTCTGGCCCAAATCATCAAGATGGTGGAAGACGCCCAGGCTACCAAGGCCCCCATCCAAAAATTAGCGGATTTTGTGGCTGGCCATTTCATTGCTGGGGTACATGTCCTCGCTTTGATTGTCTTCTTCTTCTGGTTCTTTGTCGGTTATGGTGCTTACTTTTCACCGACAAGCCAGTTTATTCTCTCGCCGTATAGCTTGGCGGAAGTCGGTGTCTTTGGTTTCGCACTTCTCTTGTCAGTGACGACCTTAATCATTTCTTGTCCCTGCGCTCTCGGTTTGGCTACCCCCAGTGCAATTATGGCCGGTACGGGTAAGGGAGCGGAGAACGGCATTTTGTTCAAAGGGGCCGATGCGGTAGAAGCCAGCAGCAAGCTGAACGCGGTTATTTTCGATAAGACCGGGACGCTGACCAAAGGGGAACCTGCTGTGACTGACGTCTATACGACAGAGGGCTTTGCCCAGAATGATGTTTTAAGGCTGGCAGCGATCACTGAAAAATCGTCTGAGCACCCTCTAGGTGAAGCGATCGTACGAGGGGCCAAGGACAAAGGATTGTCTGTTGGAGATACGGACGATTTTGAAGCGATACCTGGACATGGTGTGCGGGCAACCTATCAAGGACAGACAATCCTGCTAGGAAACCGTCGTTTGATGCAGCAACAAAACGTCGATATCGGAAACCTAAATAAAAAAATGGAGCAGTTTGAGGGAGAAGGCAAGACTGCCATGCTGATCGCGGTTGACAGTAAGGCAGCCGGGATCATTGCAGTGGCTGACATCCTCAAGGAAAACGCTAAAGCAGCCGTGGAGCGCTTGCAGCAGATGGGTGTGCAAGTGGCGATGATTACCGGAGACAACCGGAGGACGGCAGAAGCCATAGCCCGGCAAGTGGGAATCACGACAGTGCTTGCAGAAGTGCTGCCCCAGGATAAGGCCGCCGAAGTAATTAAGCTTCAGGAGAAAGGTCTGAAAGTAGCCATGGTTGGCGATGGGATCAACGATGCCCCAGCTTTAGCTCAGGCTGATGTGGGAATTGCCATTGGTTCCGGTACAGATGTTGCCAAAGAAACTGGCGACATAATCCTCATCAAGAGCGATATCCGCGATGTGGTAGGAGCCATTGAAATCGGGCGAGCTACCATGCGCAAGATCAAACAGAACCTGGTATGGGCGTTCGTTTACAATATCACAGGGATTCCCTTAGCCGCTGGTATCCTGTATCCATTCACAGGGTTTTTAGTTAGCCCGGAACTTGCTTCCTTCTTTATGGCCATGAGTTCGGTATCGGTAACGCTGAATACACTCCTTTTAAAACGCTACCAACCATCGTTCGGGAAGGACCAGTTAAATACCAGTGCGCACTCGGTGCCCCAACCACAAACAGCACGCTAAAGAGGAGGTTTTACTATGAACGAGTTAGAAGCAAAAGCCGCCAGGCAGTCTTTCGTGGTTTACACTGCACTTTCACTGGCGATAACCCTTATATTCCTGGTAATCACATGGGTAAACGGAAATACCTATACTTCCGTGGCCCGAATTGGCGGCATGGTTTGGGTTTTCATCCTGAGTATGATTGTCTTTATGCCGATCGTCATTCCGGTGATGAAGAAAAAGGTCATGGGATAAAGAGCGTGGCTGCTCAAGTGACAGTGTTATTTATGACATCTATCCATGTTTAAGTGGCAAAAACGGGTCATGGAACTGTCCAAATGATTGGGTAATATTTAGTCAAGCGAACTTAGATTTATAAACTGTTCTGAAGGAGGAACAAGATTTGCAGCAAACTTTATTCAGTGTTGGGGGATTTTCTCTTGGATCTTACGGTGTAGTGGTTGCCCTAGCGATATTAATTGGCTTAGCGGTAGCCTATCATTTAGCCTCATCTGAAAAGGAATACCGCCAGCATCTTATCGACTTGGTTCTCTTTGCAGTAATCGGAGCTATTATTGGAGCCCGTCTTTGGCAAGTCTTTTTCTATGAATGGGAGTACTATTCCCTCCATCTCGTCGAAAGCCTCATGATATGGCACGGAGGCATGGCTATTCAAGGAGGCTTGGTTGGGGCTTTCATTGTGGGATGGATCTGTACTCGTAAGTATAAACTTAATTTTTGGAGAATGGCAGATATTGCCGCCCCTGGGATTATCTTGGGTCAAGGACTCGGGAGGATTGCTTGCTTTCTCAATGGGGATGCCTATGGTAGTCCGACGAACCAAGGGTTTGGCCTGGTTTATCCCCAAGGAACACCAGCCTATGCCGCCTATGGTAGCCAACCCCTATGGCCTGCAGAGGTATGGGAAGGGCAATGGGATATGGTTGTTTTTGCTCTGATCATAATCCTTCCGCGTTGGCTCAAACTGCCGAGGGGTATCCTCTTTTTAACCTATATTGTGCTCTATTCACTGGGACGGTTCGGACTAGAATTTTTACGAGGGGATGGCGCACGTTATCTATTCAACTGGACTTCAGCACAATGGAGTAGTATGGGGATGATTGTTATAGCCCTTGTTTCTGCAGCTGTATTAACGTTGTCAACGAGGACTGCGAAAAATTAGATGGATGATATATGAAATTGAAGGAGGCTGAATCGTATATCAATAAGAATAATCGAAACAGTTTATTGCTTCGATAGAGGGATTCTGAATATCAATCAGGATCCCTTCTTCATGGCTTCCTTTAAAGCCTTTTCATGCTTTTATCGAATCTGAGAGTGAAATTCATAACAAATTCATAACTCATTCACAGCATATTCGAATTGATTAGATATACTTTGAGACATGAAGTCAGAGTAGTTGTAAAAATATTCTTGGGTAAAATTAAAGGAGGAAAAAAGATGAATAAGAAAAAATGGATTGTAGGACTCTCAATTGCAGGTGTGATGGCGCTATCGGGTACAGCCTTCGCCCTAACCACTGGGTCAGTTCCCGTGAAATCTGTGGGACAAACCCTTGGATTTGTACAGACTGTTGAAACAACAGCACAGAGTAGTCAGCTTGGAGCACCTCAACCTACACTTGCAACACCGTCTTCCCCAAATAATGAATCGAATGTGGTTACCACTCCAGGACCCAACGGTTACAGTGGTGGTTATAACATGATGGGAGGCCAGGGTACGAATGGATACAGTGGTGGTTATAACATGATGGGAGGCCAGGGTACGAATGGATACGGTGGAGGCTATGGCATGATGGGAGGCCAGGGTGTTAACGGATACGGTGGAGGCTATGGCATGATGGGAGGCCAGGGTGTTAATGGATTTGGTGGAGGTTACGGTATGATGGGCGGTGGCTATGATGCAAAAAGCTTAGGTGTCGACCTCACAAACGGCGAAGTCACCACATCTGATCAAGTAGTAGCCATTACGAAGGCATATACTCAAAAAACTAACCAGGAGGTTGTCGTGGGCGAACTTCATGAATTTGCAAATGGATATGAAGTAGAGCTCAAAGAGGGAGCGACAGGGGCTAAAGTCTATGAAGTTATGGTTTACAAGAATGGTGGACAGATCATAACTGAAATGGGTCCGAATATTATGTGGAATACAAAATATGGACATATGAATTGGGGGAATAACGGGGCGGTTACGGTCAGTGAAGAACAGGCTGCGAAGAGCGCTCAAGAGTTTGTAGCCAAATTGGGCCAAGGATATTCAATTGGAAAACCAGAACTAGCGCCGGGTTACTATGAGTTCATGATTCAGAAAGATGGTAAGGATTACGCGGAACTTGATGTTAATGGATACACAGGTCAGGTTTGGTTTGAAAACTGGCAGGGACCTATTATTAAAACTATTGATGCAAAGTAAAAAGGAAATTAGCCAACGAAAGCAACTAAAGGGCAGTGGCTCCACAGGGAGAAACTGCCCTTTGGCACGGTTATGGGGATTGGACACAAGGAATATATTGGATAAAGTGTGCGCTTGACAAAAGGGGCATAAGAATCTTAAATCAATTTATAGTAATCCGATTTAAATACTACGGGAGTAGAAATACTGGAAGATCTCAAAGAGAAAAGGGTAGGGACTTCTCAGGGAAGTAATTATGATGCGATGGCCCAGAACGTGGGGGCAATCATCACACATTATCCTGGATCAAATGAAATTTTTGCAGATCTCAAAGCAGGGTGTATCGATGCCGCGATTAATGATCGTCTTTTTGTCGCTGAGTATTTGTTAAAACAGCCGAACTAAGGTTTGAAAGCGGTCGGACCAGTTTTAATCCTTCTCAATTGGCGTTAACCATTAGAAAAGGGAATCAGGATTTAGTGGATGCGGTAATGACACGCGTTCAGGTTTGGTTAGAAAGGAAATGGAGCTTATTCTAGTCCAAACCTGTTCAAGGTTATGGTACCTAAGTTTTTATAGTTCGTATTATTGTTTAACGTTTTACGCAGAGATAGCCGGGCTTTGTGTAATCGCCATTTTACTAACTCCACGGAGCAATCTAAAATCTCGGAAACTTCCTTTGTCGAACAACCATTTAGCTCTCTCAAGACAAAGACTTCTTTTTGCTGATCGGGTAAGTTTGCTATGGAAGTGAATATAATATTCCTCGTTGCATTTTTTTGGCAGGCTCGGTCCGGGTCCTGTAAGGTATCAACCTTCGAAAATTTAGGATCGGGTTGCTCTGCGGCCATCTCCTTGCGAACACAGCTCTTTCGTTGATGGTCAACCGTAACATTTACAGCTATCCTATATAACCAGGTAGAGAATTTTGACTTACCGTTAAACGAGTGTCTTGATTGAAATGCTTTTAGAAAAGTTTCCTGAGTTAGATCTTGGGAGAGGTAGTAATCACCCGTCATTCCATAGATTAAATTAACTATTTTTTCTTGATTTTGAGAAATTATTTCTTCAAAGGAAAGATCCCCTTCAAATGAATCAGCAGTATAAAGATTTTCCTTGATTTTCACATTGTTCACTCCTTCGGATTAACCCTAATTTAAGGATGCCCAATAAATTGGATATTAAATTAAACCTTTGGATAGTTATTAATATATTGTAACAGACAAAACCCTCGGATGTGGTGGTCCGACGGGTTTTGCCTGTCACTATTAAATTGTAGCGAATTATCTGCGTTGATATCGGTCCCTAATGAGCCTATCGATAGAAATAGTTCCAGCCCCGTTAACGAATAAGAAGAGTGCGACTAAGAAAAGTACAAAAACATATTCGATTCCGCCTTTATCTAAGAAGAAACCGTTCGGCAGATGAACCGTAAAAGCTGCTCCTAGCGTAACGAGAGCAATTCCCAGAGCAGCAGGTCTCGTTAAAAAGCCTAAGATTAAAGCTAATCCGGCAAAAAACTCAAGTAAAATTACCAAACCGGCTATGGGAGGGGCCAGATGTACTGTCTGAGTCAAGTAGCCCATAGTTCCACTCCAACCATATCCCCCAAACCAACCCAATAATTTTTGTGCTCCATGAGCGAAAAACACGATTCCGAGAGCGAGGCGCAAAAGTAGATCAGTTTGGAATGAAGTGCCTGTAAAGACTTTTTCACATAGGCTTTTTTCATTAGTTAATGCACCAACTACCGGGAAGTTTTTAAAAATGTCTTCTGTATGAGGACCTTTAGCAAAGTCAATGGTTAAATCTCTACCAGCTTTTATTCCAGCATGTTCTCCATCTTTGAAGACACTAGATACATCGTAAACTTTTCCTTGATAACCCACATAGGCGGGCATCTTGATTCCGTTAAAATCACTTAATTGTGTATCTGTGAATTTTCTCATCATAATAACTCCTTATTTTTCGGGTAAAACTTAGCGTTCAACCGATGTAATTTTCTTGCCTAGGCGGTACCAACCTAAGCTTTATATAATTAAGACGGATTAATTTCTATTTGGATAGTCAGGAAAAACGATAATAAGCAATTATTTTTCAGATCTTCAGAGGGACTTAGACTTCGTCTTAGCGTTACCTGAACTAAAATCGTACTTTGTCCAAGAATTTAATCCGCTAAAAGAAAGTGCTGGCTGATTTTTTAGAGGTTAAACAATCGTACCAGATGACGATCACAAATCTGTCTGGTGCAGAGATGTTAAAGGTAGAAAGCGAAACGTTAAGAGCACTTTCTTGGCCTAATGCCTTAAGTAATCGTGAGATACATAGCGTACTTTTCGAAAAAGCTGTTGCATTGGAGAAAGGGCAGATAGCGTTTTCTCCAATTTATTTCGCGACAGAAAAAGAAGGGACTAACACAACGAAGCGGGTATTAATGACACTAGCCTTGCCTTTATTCGATGACAGTGCGACGAAAAAAGGAGTCTCGTTCATCGATCTTGATTTAATCAATGTCTTTGAGATACTCGCCATTGTCAGAGGGGCGTGATCCAGAGACAGGGAAGCATTTAGAAAGATCAAGAGATTATGCCGTGATTTTAGCCCGACAATTAAGCACACATCAAAAGTTTAAAAAGGTTATCACTCGTGACTTTTTAGACAATCTTTATTACGCGGCCACGTTGCACGATATTGGAAAAGTAGCAATACCCGATACGGTCTTATTAAAAAATGGTAAATTGACGGATGTAGAGTTCGATGAAATGAAGCAACACGTATTCACTGGTCAAATTGTACTCAGAGAGACGATAGAAAAATACCATTTAACGGAGTCTTTCCTCGAAATGGGGATGAATATATGTGCATATCATCACGAGAAATTTAATGGCAAAGGATACCCCGAGGGACTTGGGGGGGAGGAGATTCCTTTGGAAGCAAGGATTTTCGCCCTCTGCGATGCGTATGATGCAATTCGAGCTAAGAGGTCGTATAAAGAAGGACTCTCCCATCTAGAAGCGATGAAGAGAATTGTAGCGGATAAAAACCAGCATTTTGATCCGGATGTTGTAGAAGCTTTTTTAGAATGTGAAAAGAAACTTTTGGCGATCACTTAAGATATGGTGGGGAGGAAATAACTCTAATTTTAATGGACTTCGATAAAAAGAACGCCTTAAAAATGGCCGAAAAAATAAGGTTGGAAATAAGTCAACTTGATAATCAGGCATACCCCCAGATAACTGTTTCCTTGGGCGTTTCGAGTTATCCGGACGATGGGCGATATATTCATGAGATTATTGTTGCTTCTGACAAAGCGCTTTTAAAGGCTAAACAAAGCGGTAAGAATTGTACCAGATCCTGCTAACAAATCCCACTATATAAATGTGGGATTATAAGAAGAGCATGAAATTTTCCGACGCAGATAAGGAGACTGCCTGATAAGTTCAAATTTACTTCTGATGGAGTTAATACTCCCTCTGAAGTAAATTTCCTTTATCGTGTTGTTGGAGTTAAGAGATATTGCAATCCATAATTATAGGAGGTGCCCGCTTATAGAAAGCATTATATAATCTAAGCGATTTTGTAATATTTAGTCATGGGATATTCTTTGCACTCCTTGTCCTCTGGTAGCGTTCATATCGTAGTTTGTAATAGGCGAGAGCACTTACGGTTTGAGCTTGTTTGATTCATTTGAAAACAGAAATTATTAACAGTGATTTTAAGAGTAGGAGATGAAATTGTGAATAAGAAAATCAAATCGATTGTGTTTGCAGCTCTGATTTCTATTACCGCGTTAAGTCTAGCCGGTTGTGGTGGTCAATCCAAAGATATGATGAACACCAGCAACATGACCCAATATATGAAGGGCAATCCCACTGAAATGCTCGCCAGTCCATGGTAAAAATAATGGGGAATTCTTATAAAATTATAATATTAAGATATAGAGACAATTGCAATTGTAATAAATGAATTTATAGTAGCAAATAAGGTTAATTCGAAAGAAAGCATTCCTATTGAGTTTTTAAAATATTTACGTAAAGTGAACATGAAAATTGAAGATGGTGTATTGTTTAATGAATTATGTGATTCGATTGAAAAAAAGCTTACTAAAAATGATTAGCGCTAATGAATGGTTGATGTTGGGGGCAGTACTAAACACATAACTGTAGTAAGATTTAAAGATAGCTTTGAGAATATTGGGAGGGAGATGCATCATTATGGAGCAGCGCTTTCTTGTGTTCAAAGACGTGGCAGAAACCAATAATATTACGTTATCAGCTAAGAATCTCCACATGAGTCAACCCAGTGTTAGTTTGCAGATTAAGGATCTGGAATATGAGTATGGCGCCTGTTTTTTCGACCGCAGCAATAAAGGGGTTACTCTGACTAAAGAGGGTAAAATTTTCTATGGATGTGTTCGGACTATCTTGAACATTCTTGCGAGTTTCAAAGAGGAGATAGGCGCTCTGGCAAAAGATCAGAGAAGGGTAATATGCCTCGGTACGAGTTTAACAATTGGAGAATATATTCTTCCCAATATTTTGGCGCTATTGTTTAAGACCCACCCAGGCGTGGACTTCAAAGTGAAGATCTCGAATACGGAGTCAATTACTCAAGCTGTTCTAGAGAAAAAATTTCATATTGGCCTGATCGAGGGGCCAGCTTCCCAGCATAAGGACCTTACTGTAGAGAGTTTCTGGGAAGATGAGTTGGTAGTTGTGCTTCCCTATTCCCACCCCTGGGCCTCAAGGAAAAGCATTACACTAGCTGAACTCCCACATGAACGTCTGGTGACAAGAGAGGATGGTTCTGGGACTCGCAAGGTGATGGAAATAGCCCTAAAAGAGAGAGGGCTTGATCCAGATCAATTGAATGTAACGATGGAGTTAGGAAGTACTCAGGCGATCAAACAAGTGGTTGCAGCTGGACTTGGAATTACCATTATCTCTTCGTTGACTGTCAACAAAGAATGCGACCGAAAAGTATTTAAGATATTAAAAATTCAAGATGCTCCCGTTTCTCGGTCTCTCAGTATTCTCACCAATGCCCGAACTTCACAGACCAAAGATGAGCTCATCTTAATCAACCTTCTCCATGATCACGAGTTAATAGCGAATATTTTAAGAAAGGACTATAATGAGTTAGAGGAACATGCGAGTATGCCGCTTTTTACTCACCCTGCAGTGAGTTGTCCGGAAGGGCAAGAACATTGGCATTAGGGCATATAGTGATGATGAAATTTATATCCCATAAACATCAAAATCTAACCTATAACCTATAACATTCCTCCCTCGTTTGTGGGAGGAATGTTACTTTTCATCGCGTTTACAGAAAATTATCGAGATGTTTTTTAAGGTCAGGAAAACATCTAAAAGCACTGAATTGTACATACACAAGTTTTAGTAAAAATCATAATCTGATCAGAGAAGTGTGAAAGGATGGTTTCTATGAATCCACATCAAATGCGCCCTACTAATATCACAAATACTGTTCAAGACTGTGAAGTAATGTGTGAACACATGATTTCACATCTCCTAATGCATTCCCAAGATCTTCATCTAAGGCATAGACAATTACAACTACTACGAGATTGTGCAGATATCTGTACAGTGACTGCTAAATACCTTGCTCGCCATAGCTCTTATAGTAAATTAATAGCAGGCCTTTGCGCGAGTATATGTGAAGCATGTGGAAATGAATGTGCGCGATTCACCGACAAGGAATCTCAGAAATGTGCCCACGTCTGTTTGCACTGTGCCATGGAATGTCGAGCGTTTGCAATTTAGAGAAGATAACCCGACTCTCAAAAAGTACTGAGTTATCGGGTTTTAAAATTGTAAGGTAATTTTTTTAAAGTTATACGTTGAGACTAAGCTCCACGTTCTAATAAAGCTGAGATTAAGTGCGCCCCAAAAACATAGGTATTTAATCCAATGCAAGCTTGTATTGATGCTTGCATTGCCTGTATGCAGGTATGTGAAGAATGTTATACTGTGGCATTGGTAGCAATAGGCATTAAACGAACCTCCTTCCTTTCTTAAATTTCCTATCTAGTATCTATCTTTTTAGGAATTCAATATTAGTATTTTAAGGAAACTGCAAAAACATGTGATTCATATCATGTTGGAACGAGGAGGCTTGACAAAATTATTGGGCATCTTCAAGGTAAGAGCGAAAATAACAAGGCTCAGAACATTTGAGAGTTCTGAGCCTTGTTATTTTCGCTCTGGAGTTCAATAATCAGGGTCCTTTCTTCATGAGAAATTCACAACTTTTTCATGAGATAATCGTATCCCAGAGTTATACTAAGGACATAGAAGAACGCAAATCAAACTTCGTAAAGCTGAAGAATGAAAAATAAGAGGAGGAACATAAAAATGAAGAAGCTTAGTAAAAAAATCACTGTCATCTTAGGAACAGCAACCTTAGCAGTAGGACTCATGGCTTTACCGGCATTGGCAGGAACAGACCAACAACAAGGTAACAAATGGTTCGGCCAAATGCAGGGATTTATGCAAAAAACCTTTTCATCGGAGCAACATCAAACCTTTATGAATTCGACTGATATGCAAAATCTCCATAATTCGACGGGGATGCAGAACGCCATGCTAACCGGGGATGTTAAGGCGATGCAAGAGCTTATGAATTCAGACCCCAATGTTAAGGCCCTTATGGGGCAAGAAAACCTTGATAACATGAACCAATTCATGACTAATTCTGGCGGGAATATGATGACCAACGGAAATGGTATACCGGGTTCGCAAGGTACTATGATGAACGGGAGTGAAAGGGGAGATCTAAAATGATGTTTGCTTTGATCCTATTAGTCATCGTAGCTTATTACTTGTTTAATTCATCAAATTCTGGCGCATCATGCTGTATGAACCACCAATCTCATACGCATACTGCACAAGATATATTGAATGAACGCTATGCAAGTGGTGAGATTGATCGAGAGGAATACCTTGATCGGAAACAAGAACTGTCGGGGCAAAAGAAGCTAATATCCATTAAAAAGGGATAACATAACGGTTGCTTTATGGATGAAAGTCAATACTCAGGCGGTATTTATTGAAAATCAGTTTAAAGGAGGAATTCATATGATGGGCGGTTGGGGTAATATGATGGGTGGATGGGGATACGGTGGTTATGGAAGTGGCGGATTTGGGTGGATGGGTATGGTTATGCCACTCATTTTAGGGATTGGGGTTATTCTACTGGGTATCTATATATTTCGTCGAAGTGCTTCGCAGGTTCATACAGGAACGATAGGTGAGCATAGTGGAATGGACATCCTGCGTGAACGGTATGCTCGTGGCGAGATAGATTCTGTCGAGTATCAAAGCCGGAAAAAGGATTTAGAGCGCAGTTAAGTAGAAGTGAATCTCATCAAAAGGGCAGTGGCTTCACAGGGGAAAGCTGTTCTTTTGACATTGTTATATAAGTGGCTGAGGACAAAATCTCAGTCGCTTTTCGTTCGTGCGCTCATTTATGTTTAGGCGGTTTGCTTGTAGTGCAGGTAAATCATACTCCAATTTTGGATCAAGAAAATGAAAATATTTTTCTTCTTGAGGAATTCGGCGACAAATCTCCGGTCTGAGGAACACGAATCTCATATAAGGCTCTTTAATAGTGGATGAGTCTATAACCCAAGCCGAAATCTCACTGCCGAAACTTTCAGGGAGTAAATGAGGTATTCAGTCCGTAGATGGTGCTGTTTAGAAAGTCATAACAGTTTAGAAGATTAACAAATCATGTTCTAATAAAAGTGGCCGAGGATTTTAATCCTCAGCCACTTTTAACTCGTTTGGAAGTCGAATGATGAATTCAGTCTCTTGTCCGACTTTACTCTGTACGGTGATCGTGCCTTGATGGAGGTCCGTAATCTGGCGGACCAGTGCCAGACCAATTCCAGTTCCCCCTGTCTCACGGGTCCGGGATTTGTCAGCACGGTAAAAACGCTCGAATATTAAAGGAAGATCGTCTTCCGAGATGCCTATACCTGTGTTTGTAATCTTAATTTCAGCAAAATCCGGTGTTTCTGTAAGCATGACGGTAACCTGACCGCCTGCGTTAGAGTACCGATAAGCATTATGCACCAGATTGTAAAAAAGCCGGGTCAGAAGGCGCTCGTCCCCGGACGTAGTCACGGATTCTTCCGAGGCGTTCCAATTTAGAGTTAATTCCTTTTCCTGGATGAGGGGATAAAGGCTGCGAATGATTTTTTCAAGCAGAAGCTTTAAGTCCACAGGTTCGAGGCTTAGCTGTAAAGCACCGATTTCTGCTATATTTAAGTCTTTTAGATCGCTGGACAAGTCTACTAATCGGTCAATCTCCTCATGAATGGAGGAGAGATTTTCTTGATTAGCTGGAAGGACGTTGTCTTGAAAGGCTTCAATATAGCTTTTGATCGAGGTCAAGGGAGTGCGCAGTTCGTGGGCGATATCGGCGGTAAACTGTTTGCGGAGAGTTTCTTGTCGATCCAAATTGTCGGCCATCATATTAAAAGCGTTCGCCAGTTGCCCTACCTCATCTTTGGAGCTAACGGAAACGCGTTCGTCAAGGTGCCCATGACCAATACGATCAGCAGCTTTCGTTAATCGTTTGAGAGGAGCGACGAGTCGACGGCTTGTAAAGTAACTGAGAATAATCCCAAATAGAAGCGCCAATCCTCCAGCAAAGAGTAGAGAGCGAAAGACTGCGGATTGGAAGCGGACATCTTGGGGATTGAGAATCTGGGCGGTTGCTGGATAGCGTACATGGGCGATGGCTAAAGTCCCGAGGGGTCCTGTCACCGTAAAGTCTTTAGTTTTCCAATCTGTAGTGGAATAGGAGGACATACTCATATCCATACCCATACCCATACCCATACCCATACCCATTTCGCCATGCATCATATCTTCCATGGTATTGCTTAACGTGGCTATAAGCTTACCGTTTGGATCTGTCAGAGTAACAACGGTTCCCATTGGGAGGAAGTGAGTAACTTCATTCAAAGACGTAGGATCCCAAGTACCCTTGGTCTGATAAAGGGCACTCAGACGAGAGGATAACTGTTCTAAGATTGTTTCATTCGCCTGGGTTAAATAAACACTAAACTGTTGCTTGAAGACGAATTTCACGGAAAGCATGCTGAAGGTTAGAGTAATTATCGCAATGATCAGGGTGGAGAGAAACAATTTAGTGCGCATTCTTATCCCCCCGCACTTGGATTGAACTTGTAGCCGATACCGTATACGGTCAAAATAATTTGTGGGTTGCTGGGAGTTGTTTCGAGCTTTTGCCGAATCTTCTTAATATGAGCATCAATCACGCGGTCATCTCCGTCAAAGTCATGCCCTTGAACAATTTCCACCAACTGACCTCGTGATAACACCCGTCCAGGGTGTTTCGCTAAGGCTCCCAGAATCTTAAACTCAGTTGGAGTTAACAAGATTTCCTGATCGTTAAGCCGGATTTCATACTGTATGTTATCTATGGTGAGGCCATTATCATAGGAAATTACGTCAGCAAGGGGTGCAGTTTCGTTATTGGTCCGTCGTAGAACGGCCCGAACACGGGCAACCACTTCTCGTGGGCTAAAGGGTTTCGTAATGTAATCATCGGCACCAATACTTAATCCTTGGATGCGGTCATCTTCTTCGACTTTAGCGGTGAGCATGATAATAGGAACAGAGGAAATTTTGCGAATCTCGCGGCATATTTCTGTCCCAGACATGCCAGGGAGCATCAAATCAAGAATGAGCAAGTCAAAGGGGTTTTCTTTAAACATGGTTAAAGCGATTAGTCCGTTAATGGCTGTACTTACCTGAAATCCTTCTTGTTGAAGATAGGCTTTGAGCACGGTCGTGATTTTTTTTTCATCATCGACTAGTAAAATTCTCATTGGTAGACAGGCTCCTTTCAATACCAAAAAACTTATCTAAGATCATTATTTAAGGGATCGACTGACCCCGGCAATCCTGTAGGTCAGTTGTTTCCTGCTTTTATCATAAACCTGTTCGTATGAAGAAGTATAAACCCAAGACTATGAGTACGCTGAAGTGATAAAACCTTTTGTTTTAGTAGGTTTTGCCAAGCCACCGATATATCCTAACATGACTGGTAACATCGACAAGATACAGGGACTTAGACTGGTCATTAATCCCCCTAAGAAAACTAGAATTAAGATGGATAACCCGCCTTTAGCCAAAGCATTAGGGATAGTATCTTTGAAGAACGATTCGTACCAGCTATCGTTGGGATTACCGGAATTGAGGGCCTTTTCTAAGGTATCTTTACTTTGCGGGCCTGTATCGTTGTAAGTGATTTGACCCTGTTGATCTAGCACAAAAAAGGCAGGGATATAGTAAACGTCAAATTGCTTTGCAAGAACCTGTCCTTGCGGGTCATCAATATCAACGATAATAAAATTTGTGTTTTTGCTATACTTTTCCTCTAGAGCCAGCACCACGGGCTCCATGCTCCGACAGATGGGTCACCATTTAGCATAAAACTCTAAGAAAATGGGTTTGCCAGATTTCTGCGCTTCTTGGAAAGCAACTAATGGCTGATTGGTTACCTGAAATTCAGAGGGGCTAGCGTATCTAGGGATAACTAAAGCCATAATGGATAAAATTGCAACCGTTAGGATCATAAACACTTTCGTTTTTGTCTTCATAATTCACCCCTTTATTAGATATAGGAAAGTGCATCTAAAGGATCTAGCTGAACGGCCCGCCTAGCCGGGAAAACAATAGAGACAATCCCGATTAAGACAGAGGCGCTTACTGCAACCAAAGCCATCATGGGGTGAAATTGAAACCGATTTCGGCAACCCGGTCATTAATGTTACCCATCGTCGTAACAAACACAATCAAAACACCAATAACCCCTAAGAGCGTGGAAGCTATAAGGGAGAAACTTGAAAAGCGATCGACACTTTCTTTGCTACCCTGAACCAGTTGGGATATTTCAGCGACTTTGGCCTCAGGTAAAAGTTCACTTAAATAGGCCGCAGCTCGCTCGGGTTGAGCCGTATTAAGTTCAATCATGGACCAAGAGTCTTGTCCGGTAATTATTCGAAAGGTTGTAAAATTCGTGAATATTCCATTGTCCTCTGAACCACCTGTTTCCTGCATCACCCCGACAATGGGGTATTTGTGGTGGTTGAGTTCTAGAGTACTCCCAACCACCAGATTTTCTTGACGGGCAAGATCAGCACCGATAATAACTTCTCGGTCAGCGGGCGATAGTCCTTTAATATGCCACCACGGCTTCATTTTCAGTTCACTGGGAAAGTCGACTCCAATGATAAGATAACGCTTATTAATCCCTGAGACAGAACCGATTATTTTGGGCGCAACTCCACTGATCATAAGATCTTGACTAGTTTCGATTTTAGTTAATACGTCATAATTCAACTGTTTGATCTCGTAATCAACTCCAGGAACAGAGAGGCCACCATAGCTAAGCGTAAAATGTTCGGACTTGGGGGTAATGACGACGTTGGCACCATATTGAGTTAAACTTTTTTGTAAATCGCACGACCAGAACCTCGTGGATCGTGCTTCCTAAGATCGTGCATCGAATATCGAATATAAACCACGTTCTGGCCTTTGGCTTCTGATCTCCGACCTCTGGTATCACATATAACGCAGAGATTCAGTTGGGTCAAGTCTAGCTGCTTGCCAAGCAGGATTAAGACTTGCGATTAGACTTAATAATATTGATGCAAGTATTGCATAGACGAGCAAATTAGCTTGCCAAGGGATATGAACCTGGGTCTTGACTAAAACGGATCCGTACCGCACTGCCGCACCCATCCCAAGCAGGTAACCCAATAACCCACCCAAACTACCTAATAAGCCCACCTCAGTAAGAATGATCTGGATGATATGGCGTTTCCGGAACCCGATCGCCCTCAAGATGCCGATTTCCCGGGTCCGCTCCTCAACAGAGGCTTTCATAGTCATAGTTATAACCAGACTACTGGCCAGGAAGAGTATCAAAGAAACGATCCTGGCAAATAGGTTGAACCTATTGACTGTATCATCTCGAGATTCTAAAGTCGATTTAAGTGCAGTAACTTTGGTACCCGGTAGTTTGGTACTTAACTGCTGAGTAACTTCTTCGATCGGACAGGTATAACATAAAGCGGCAGTTTCTATGAGGCTGATGGCATTTGGCCGATTAGCCAGTTTTTGGAGAACAGTTAAGTCAATAAAAATAGCCTGGTCATTTTCCGTCGACCCTGTAGGTTGGATGATCCCTGCCACCCTAAATTCCTGTTCTTTGATCGTTATAGTTTGATTAGGACTAAAGCCAAGGGAACGAGCAACATCACTTCCTAAGATTACTTCGTTGGTTGATGGGATTTGGTCTTTGGCGAGACCATTCAGCTTCCACCACTTTTTAAGGCGCAGTTCCTGTCGGAAATCGACTCCCAGTAACAAAATAGTTTGTCCATTTATTTTAGTATCTACTAAAAGTTTCGGGGCTATTGTAGCCAATGTTTCCTTGTTTTTTATAGTTTGCATAAGTGGTATAAGAGACATGTCTAGTTCTTTGACCTGTGTCGGAGCTTCAACCGTTATCCCGCCAAAGTTCATGGCTGCCCCGGAGTCAGGAAGGATGAGGATATTGGATCCAAATTGATCAAGTTTGTTGGCGACATCTTCTTTCATGACTTGGGTAGTCGAATAGAGGAAGATAATCGAGGCTACCCCAATAACGACACTGAGAACTAATAAAGCAGAGCGCATTTTACGGCGGCGTAGGTTTTGAAGCGTTATATCGGTTAAACGCATATATTTTTCCCCCTTAGGCCTCTTCAGGAATTGGAACTAAAACCCCATCACGGATAAAAACTGAGCGGGAGACCCAATTGAGGTTTTCTTGGTTATGAGTCACCATAATAATGGTTAAACCGCCTTGGTTAAGAGTCTGAAATAGTTCCAACAGCTCTATTGCCGTTTTCGAATCTAGACTGCCTGTGGGTTCATCGGCAAAGATAATCGCTGGTTTATTAACAATTGCCCGAGCAATCGCCACTCGATTTTGCTCACCGCCCGATAATTGATTGGGTAATCGTAGAGATTTGGTACCTAAGCCGACTTTATCGAGGACAGTTTGAGCCATATCTCGTTGCTCTTTAGCAGTGTGGGAGGTAATTGCCAGTGGGAGCATGACGTTTTCCAGGGCTGTAAGATAGGGTATTAATTGATATTGTTGGAAAACAAAGCCGACGTACTCATGACGAAAATCGGCTAACCGTTCAGGTGCTAAGGCGTAAACATCGATATCGTCGATGATGAGTTTACCAGAGGTAGGCGGATTTAGCCCGCCCAGAACACTTAGCAAGGTGCTTTTCCCGGAACCGGAAGGACCCATCAAGGCTAAGAATTCCCCTTCAGCAATCTCTAAATTAATAGTCTTAAGGGCCTCAACAACCCCGTCCCCACCTTTATAGTTCTTGGTAACCTCGCGGATCTTTATTAAAGACATTTAGCTATTCCTCCTAAATCACAAGTTTATAAGTAAGGTAATTGGCGAATAGAGCAACCCTACACTTGTTATAATGAACGCACTCGTAAAACGAGTGCGTTCATTCTTATTCATACCATGATCAGTGATATCTGAAACTAAACTCTAGGTGCCCACGCATCTAATACGGTTTGCGGAATCTCAAGATTGTCACCGTTTAAAGAATAGGTCAGTGCATCCGGGGGATATGCTTGGCAACCACCACTTAATCCTTTGAGTGTCTGAAGATCCCAAGTCGTTCCACAGACGTTGCAAACTATTTGGTTACCAGTGATGTGAAAAGTTTCTCCCTTGCAAGGTTCACAGTAACTAACTGCCACCATGACTTTTCCATCGGGTTGAATAAAGGCTGTTAAGGGGATCCTTTTACCGTTTGCTTTATACTCTGTCCAAATAAATTTTTTCTCTTTTACTGTACTAAGGGTCGTAACGATTGCCTTTCCGTTTTCAACTTTGCTTTCGACGATCGTTTGCTGTAGTTTATCGTTAGGGCTATAATTCACTTTTTGTCCGATGTCCGCAGCTGCCTTGACAGAGGAACTAGTACTATCGTTGTTAGCAAATAAGAAATAGGAACCTGTCATTATTATTACAACTAAAAAACCAACTATACCGAGAAGCGCTGTTTTGCTCTTTTGGGGTTGGGTAAACTTCTGGTTTTTATCCGAACGGTTATTTTCCAATGGAACTTCCTCCTTGTAAAAGTTAATTTAGGACTACATCCGCATTCCCATTCGCACTGTAAACGTAAGGAAATTCAGAATACCGAAGATCAAGATGACTACTAAATATGGCATAGCGACGGATAGGGCTTTACTCGTACCATAGTTCTTTTTAGCTATCCTATAGGCAGTGTACATAGAACCGAAAGTTCCGGCGATGACTAAGACGTATTGCATTATTTGAATCGGCGGATCAGAAACGAAGTTGGTTGGCCCCTCAAGATGCACTCCAAATAGCCCCATAAACGTGTAGTAGATTGACTTTCCTTCGGCCAAAAGGTGGAACAAGTTATGGGCCATGTGGGATGCGAGGTCAAGTGGAATGACTGCGTAACCAAAACGTGCGAAAGCTGTTCGTAGAGTTTCACCAGTATAACGCTTAGAAACTGCAGTCGCTGCGAAAAGTAGTATTACCGGGGTGGTCATCGCGATTATAAAGATGATTGTAAAGGCTATATCCTTACTAAGACCAAATGTCAGCGCTGCCCACTTAAGGTAGGACTGGTAAAAGTCCAACATGGTAATATTCTGCACAAAGACAATTCCGACGATAACAATCGCTAGGAAAGACTCTTCGAAATGCGCCCTAGTCATAGACCAAAATTCACTGGTTGGTTTGCGGGATGATAGTCGGATAGAATCATGGGGGCAGCTTTTGATGCAGTTCCCACAGAGATTGCAGTTGGCATTGTTTTCCATAGCCATCGGAAACTCAAACATAGGACAGCCCGGTGTTTTTGTATTACCCTTGTAACAATCTCTCGTAGTACAAGTTTTGCAGATGTCTTTGTCTGCCCGAAGCTCTAGCATCCCAGCTCGGGAATAGTTACCGGACAAACTACCGAGGAAACATAAATAACGGCACCAGGTACGGCGTTCAAAGAACATTGCGGTTACCATTACACCGCCTAAGATGAGTAACAAGAGGGTGCCAGATCCTCGGGGAGATTCCACTATCCCCCAGACGTGGTCGGACCAAGTGATGAAAATGAAGGTGATATCAATAATCCATAGTCCATATTTCCTCAGAAAATTCGGGACTTTTCGTTTGGCCCCAAAGAGCTTCTGTGTCAAATCGCTCACCCAGCCAAAGGGGCAGACGCCACACCAGAACCGACCGAATAGAAAGAAGAAGAGGGGTAAGAGTGGCCACCAAAGAACCCAAGTAGCGGCTGTACCGAAGTTATCGTGGGCGCTTGTGGGTCCCGCTAAAGTTTCTACCATGATGACTGCGAAAACAAGCACGGCAGCCCATTGGAAAATTCGCGGATATAGGGAACTTTGCAAAAACCACTTGAGTGGTCTAAACTTAAGAAAATTTCTATTTTGTGGGGATTTAGGTTGTATTGATTGACTCATAATTAAACCACCTCCGAAGCGTTTTGCTTACGTTTTAGGATTTGGGCAAAAATACCGGCCAGTACGACTGCTCCGCCAACACTTCCGATGAGGATCCAGTTCGGGCCAGTCTTGACAACGTTAAGTGGCACAGTGACAGTGGTTTCTCCAAGTGTAGGAGAAGTGATATAAATTTCCTGGCTCCATTCCCCTTGTTTCGTTGGGGTGAGAGTGATGGTGTACATTCCTGGTGCCATGTTGTCTAGTTTAGCTTGTCCTTCAATGGAACTGTCTGAGGACATGCTCATGCCTGGCATACTACTATTCTTATCACCGTCCATGAGCATCATGCTCACATTCACTGAAGCATCAAGGACAGGTTGTCCGGTTGCCTTATTTTTAACGATAATCATGAGGTTGACAGGTTGATTCGGGGCAGGGTGCTCAGGGGTAGACTGTACATCTACTTGGAACTTGCTGTCGTTGGAAATGGTAGTATCCATTGAAGTATCCGTAGGCATATCATCATGTTCTGAAGTAGAAGAAGGGGTGTCAGACATGTTCATGCCGGGCATGTTGGATGAGGCCGGTTTTGAATCAGCTAATGCGGGAAGAGTAAAAAGCAATAAAGAGAATAGGGTTAAGACTATAAGTGATAATTTCTTTTTCATAAAGCACACTCCTCGTAAAAATATATTCAGGATAAGTTTATATGCAAAGTCTGTGCCAACTTTATAACGAGTCCCAAATATCCTTTGTTTTATTCGATGACTAACCTCCCAAAGTGAGGTTCTAGGTTCGTAATCCGTCATTTAAATTTCATCTTAAAGAAAGAGTTTCAATGATTACTAATGGATGTATGATGAAATAATGTAAGAGTCGGATTAAAAAACTGTGGTATTTCCCACACTATGGTGTGGGAAATCACGCAATCGAGGAGGGTGAATATGCGAAGGGTTCTCATCGCAGATGACGTAGCAAATATGCGCTGGATTTTGGAACGGGCCTTGAGTAAAGCTGGTTATGAAGTGGAAACAGTGGAGGACGGGCAACTCGCCTTAGATCGAAGCAATGCAAAAGGTTAGGCACTTAGTGGAGCGAGTCGCCCTCACGCCAGCTACGGTACTTATTCAAGGGGAATCGGGCACGGGGAAGGAATTGGTAGCCAATGCGATACCATACCTTAAGATCCGCGCGTTGGAGGACCTTTTATTCGGGTGAACTGTGCCGCTTTAACGGAGACACTACTGGAGACTGAACTGTTTGGACACGAAAAAGGGGCGTTTACAGGTGCCCATGCCCGAAAGACGGGACGTTTCGAATTAGCCGATGGGGGTACTCTCTTTCTCGATGAGATTGGCGAGTTGTCCTTCAACGTCCAAGCTAAACTTTTGCGGGTACTCCAAGAGCGTACGTTTGAGCGAGTCGGGGGAGTGAAAACCATCAAAGTAGATGTCCGGATTATTGCGGCGACGAATCGGGATTTGCTTAAAGAGGCTCAAGAAGGACGGTTTCGGGAGGATCTGTATTATCGTCTCAGTGTCTTTCCAATTTCGATTCCTCCCTTAAGGGAACGTCAGGAGGATATTCCTTACCTTGCAGACCATTTCTTGAAGAAACTTAGAACTTATGGGCAAGGCAAGACTCTTGGTCCGGGAGTCCTTGCTCATCTCATGGCGTATGAATGGCCGGGAAATGTGCGTGAACTGGAAAATGTCATAGAACAAACGGGTGGGAACCAAAGCCAGGCGGCAAAACGTTTAGGGCTTTCCAGACATGCCTTTTTATACCGTTTAGAAAAATACGGAATAGATCCTCATTGGGGGATTTGAGTCATTGGATGTGCTTTATTTCAGGAACCAAGGATAGGGCGGTGGTTTTCTTTTGCTGAATCTCGATGTTGAATACACTACTCAAAATCGTGACCGAATTCTCTTTGATCTTATTTCGATCGGGCTTGTCGTGGCAATTTTGACAGCTATCCACTACACGAGTTACCATTACGAAATGAATTTTCATATCCTGTTACAATTCGGGTATTACCTCCCCGTGATTTATGCGGCCATGCGTTTTGGACCTGCAGGAGGGATTGTATCCGGCTTGGTTATAACTCTCCTCATTCTGCCCTTCATGACAAATTTTCCTGCGATGACACCATCGGCCATGTATACACAGTGGGTAGAAGTCGGCTTAATTAACATCATTGGCTGGTTAACAGGTTTCCTGACCGAAGAGGAGCGAAAAGCGAAACGCAAATACAAGCTGGCCCTAACAGTTCAAAAAGAATTGGTAGAGAAGTTAAAGCGAGAAGGGCAGGAACGCGAACGATTAGAGTGTGAGATAAGGCAAACGGAACGAGTAACCGCGCTAGGGCATATGAGTGCCGGTTTGGCTCATGAAATACGCAATCCCTTGGGAATTATGAAAGTGAGCATCCAAATGCTGGCCCAGGAAAAAGGCGACGATGGAGTCGTTTCGGAATACTGTCGGGTACTTCTGGAAGAGTGTGAACGGTTGAATCGTTTAGTGAGTGAGTTCCTGAGCTTTGCTCGGCCCAAAGAACCAGTACGGGGAAGGATTACGTTGGGGAAACTTTTGGATGAAGGAGTCACGTTGATCCAGCCTGCTCTACGGCAAAGCCATATTCAGTTAGACCAAGCTCGAGATCCTATTGACGACCAAGAGGTTGAGGTGGACCCGGATCAAATTAAGCAAGTCTTTTTAAATATCTTACTTAATGCCATTGATGCTCAGGGTGAGGGCGGTGTGATTCATTTAGAGGGAGTTCAGCAAGACGGCTTTGTAGGCTTCGCCATCAGTGACGAGGGACCTGGGATTTCTCCAGACGCCCTGCCCTATATATATGATCCCTTTTTTACGCTGAAAGAGAAAGGGACTGGATTAGGATTATCCGTTGTCCACCGTATCCTTGATCAACACGGGGGGAGGATTTCTACTGTGAATCGGAGGGAGCGAGGGGTTCGGGTAGAAATACTGTTGCCTTCCATTTAAATGACATGTGCTCTGCTACGACTAGGCGCTTGCAAACTTACCCTTAATATTTGAGGTACTATAACCAAAAAGAAAAAGGAACTAGCCACTGTGTAATGAACGGCGTTTTGGAGTTAAATTACAGTATTGCGTATAAAGATGCTAATGGTAGAGGTTTTTCTGAGTTTGAGTATAGAATGTATGATCTTGTAACAGGAAAGGATATAGTGCTTTTCAAGCGCTCCGATGATTTCTGGCATTTTCTTGATGCGGATGAGAATACTGTCATTGCAGATGCTAGCCTGCAGGACGATTCCGGGCTCTACGCAATTGACCTTGCAACGGGAATAAAGAAAAAGCTTTTAGGCTTGCGGGTGCATGAGGGTTATATAACTAACGGGAAATTTTATTATACCTCGCATGCGGAAAAGGACTTACGGTCAATAGATTTAAACGGTGACGATCCAGAGGAAATACCTTTACCAGACATGGGTCAGGAAAACTTCTTCGTCGACCGCATTACAGGTTTTGGCGATTTCCTGTACGTTGCAGCCTATTTGGATGGAGAAAACCGCATTATACGTGTGGATTTACAAACACGTGAAACAACTATACTTGCTGATGGTTTTGGCAGGGTATGGAGGATATGCTCAGATGGGAAAACACTTTATGCCTATGACACAAAGTCTCCTGCCGATAGGAAAGGAAATATTACGGCGATTCCTCTTGATTTGATCTGGGTGAATTAAAGGCGGCAAAAGATATTGAAGTTAAAATGACAATGATATTCGCAACCGCTAATGTAAAGTAAATGGCAAGAGGAGAAAAGTGTATGCTGATTATTTTTGCTGCGACACAAAATAAGGAAAACCGTAGCATCCTAGAAGCTTTGTATGAAGAACATGCTTCTAGGATGTATAAGGTAGCATATAGGATTTTAAATGATGAACATCTGGCTCAGGACGCTGTTCAGGAAGCTTTTATCAATATTTCCAATAATCTTGAAAAGATCATTGGAACTGACTGTAACAAAATAAAGGCTTTATTCGTTATTATTGTTAGAAACGTTTCGCTTGATATCTATCGACTGAGGAGAAAGCAATACAGCCTTTCTATTGAAGAGATTGAAGAAGATTTATCCGAATCGGGACCAAGTGTTGAAGAAATTCTCATAAATAATGAAACTTTTACCAGAGTGGCAGAAAAAATTAAGGAATTACATCCGTCTTATGCCGATATTCTTTCGCTTAAATTTTTTTATCACTATGAAGATGAGGAAATATCCCGGATTTTAAATATTACACCAAGAGAGCAGCAGTGCTCGCCCTGTCACTTTTAATTCTTTGCATGGTTCCCATGCAGGCGTTTGCCCTCGGGACAAATCAAGCAACCAACTCAGAAAGAGGAACATTATGGATCAGCATCACGGAATTCACAAATTCTTTTGAAATTTCCGGCAGCGGACTAGCTCAATTTGATACAAGCCTTTATGCACGCAGCAACATCAACAAAGTAGTCATTAATGCCGGCATCCAACAATACATCAATGGAAACTGGCAGACAATTAAAAGCTGGACAAGCACTTCTTACAGCAACAGCGGCTATCTGAATCAAGAGTGGTATCTAATGAGCGGTTATCCAAATTTAACTTTCCTTGAAATACAAGAAACCCACAGTAGGTCATCAAGGTTTCCCCTGGTGTCGGAAAAGCTATAAGTTCCAGCATGAGTGCAACAAATAATACGATATATCCATATTGATTGAATAGATCCGTCCTACGAATGCGCATGATAAATAATTACAGGTTAAACTATTACACAGCTTTTCTCTTGGATGGGATGTACACAAAAGGGCAGTCAAGGCACCTTTGAACCTTAACTGGCGTTTCATCTTAAAATATCTCCCTCACTTCAACCCCCGTCTTAAACACAAACACCGCTCCGACCATCGACTGCACCTTGACCTTCTCAATCAGCCTACGAAATATTTCCTCGTCGAATTTAATAAGGTTGGTTCTTCGGATTATCGGGTTGATCCTATAACCATGGTTTCCATAAATAGTTGAAGTAGACGCTGGAACAGTCTGTTATTTCTGTGCAGCATATT
>Ga0209347_1002384_pt1 | contig 25238 bp, 17 predicted proteins | sample AutmiccommuBRH23_FD_187382 | JGI IMG/M metagenome (GOLD analysis project Ga0209347, IMG submission 187382) | Deep subsurface microbial communities from Mt. Terri, Switzerland - Autotrophic microbial communities BRH/23 (SPAdes) (version 2) | ecosystem: Environmental > Aquatic > Deep subsurface >...
AGCCGGTATACAGCCCCGTCCATAGTGCGAAAGACTCCGTGGTAGATATTCAGCCAACCTTTTTCAGTCTTGAAAGGTGTGGCGCCGGGGCCTATCTTCATTTCATCCCAATGGTAGCCGGCCGGCTTTACAATGACCTTTGAGTCGCCCCAGTGAACAAGGTCGGGTGAGTAGGAAATCCACATAGACCAGGGGCTGATTTCGGAATGGGGGCGGTCCAACCGGACGTAACGCCCGCCGAACTTCTGCGGGAAGAGCACCACATTGCGCAGGTCAGCCTGGGTGATCATTGAAATTCGCTCGATGGATACAAAGTCTCTGGTCCTGGCCAGTCCGATTCTCACCCCGTGCCTGGAATAGGCGCTGTAGGTGATCAGAAAATCACCGTTAATCTGGCAGATGCGCGGGTCCTCAACGCCGTACTCCTCGTACTCGCCCATGACCCCGTCCCGCGATGGGGTCATGAAAGGCTCGGGCCGTACTTTAAATGAATAGCCGTCTGCACTTTCAGCCAGGCCCAGAATGGATCGTCCGTTTAAGAGGTGCGAGCGGAAGACCATAAAATAGCGGCCATTTGCTTTCACCACACCCGCGTTGTGAACCGTGGCCACGGGGTATGGCACATCGTCCCTGGTCAGTATGGGGTTCCCGGCGTACCTCTTGACAACCGGCTCCAGCTTTTTAGTACCCATTGCAAAGCCTCCCCGTATTTTTACTTTGTTTTGTCGATAATTTTATGATAAACGCTCAGATAATCCTCCGCCATGCGCTCTCTTGAAAATCTCGCCTCCACGATCTTTCTGCACTTCCGGCGTGATATCGAATCCAGGCTGCGTACCGCCTCTATTGCGGAAGAAACGTCGGAAACCAGGAAACCGTTGGCGCCGTTTTCTATGATCTCGGGCATGGAGCCCCTGTTGAAGGCCACCACAGGAGTTCCGCAGGCTCCCGCCTCCACAACAGAGAGTCCAAAGGGCTCATTGAAATTTATCGGGTGAAGCAGCGCCCTCGCTCCTCCAAGCAGCTCATTTCTGAGTTCCGGCCCAGCCACACCCACATACCTGACCCTGACCCCGTCGAGATGGGGCTTGACCGCCGATCTGTAATAATCTCTGTCCTGGATAACACCGGCCAGAATCAGCCTCATCCCGGTCTGCCTGGCAATTTGGACAGCCTCCGCGGCCCCCTTGTCCTGGTGAATGCGGCCAAAAAATAACAGATAGTCACCTGGTGTCTCCTGAAAAGTAAAGTTTTCAAGGTCGATTCCGTGGTAGATAGTGGCGATATAGTCAAGCTCCGGCGAGCGGTCGGCGTTGCTTATGGATACGTAATAAGTCTTGCGGTTGTATTTTCTGTATACAGGAAGGATCTTGGGTGATGAAAACCCGTGGATGGTGGTGAGCAGCGGGGTGTCCGTCAGGCCTGAATAAGTAAGGGGCAAAAAATCAAAATTATTATGGATTAAATCGAAATCCCCAGCCCTTTCAAACAGCTCGGATATGTGAAGGCACTCCCAGACCTTTGGGTCAAGGGTCTGGTCTTCCTCATAAGGCGCCGGTGCGATGGCGTGGAGCTTCGCCTGTGTTACAGAGTCGGCCGTGGCGAAAAGGGTCACGTCAATTCCCCTGACGGCGAGCCCCTCGGTCAGCAGCGACACCACCCGCTCCCAGGGACCGTACCCAAGCGGGGGAGTCCTCCAGGCTATGGGAGAAAGCATGGCTATCTTCATCTAAACCTCCAGCTAAATTTTTAAATGCCTATAATTACTAGTACTTCTTTTAATTACCGTAAACACCTCCAATATGGTATAATAATATTTTATGGTATAAATATTTATTTTTGGAAGGGGGGATACTGTGCCTTTAATCTGCCACAAAAGCCGAACCCAAGAGATAAATAAGGTCGTACAGGCTTTGAGTGATAAAGGGTTTAACAGTGTGCTATAAAAAAGCTTATATAAAATTAAAATACAAAAAGGAGGTCGGCAATTACGTTAATTAGCCCGCAAATTTTTCGCCAGTATGACATCCGCGGCGTAGCTGAAAGGGACTTGTCAAACGAAACAGTAGAACTGCTTGGAAAAGCTTTCGGTACTTATGTTAAAGAGTCCGGCTCCAGCAAAGTTTTAGTGGGCAGGGACAACCGGCTCAGCTCCCATCGGCTGCGGGACGCTATTATCAGGGGCCTTCTGTCCGCTGGCTGTGATGTCGCCGACATCGGGCTGGTTGTCACACCAATGCTCTACTACTCCAGGGTTCACTTCGGCATAGACGGGGGAGTTATGATCACCGGCAGCCACAACCCGCCGGATGAAAACGGTTTCAAGCTTGCCCTGGGAAACGGGACCATTTACGGAGATGAAATTCAAAAACTGAAAGACATTATGATTTCAGGGAATTTCACTTCAGGCTCAGGCTGGCTGGAAAAACTGGACGTGGTACCCCCCTACCTTGCCATGCTCAAAGACAAAATCCGACTGGACCCACGAAAATTAAAAGTTGCGGTGGACTGCGGCAACGGCACAGCCTCGCTGTTTGCCCTGCAGATCCTGGAGGCGTGGGGCTGCGAGGTGATCCCGCTGTACTGCGAATCAGACGGCTCTTTCCCTAACCACCAGCCGGACCCGGTCAAAACAGCAAACCTGGCGGAGCTAAGAAAAGCCGTTATGGAAAAGGGCGCCGACGCTGGACTGGCCTTTGACGGCGACGCTGACAGGATCGGCGTGGTGGACGAGTCGGGCGGAATAATCTGGGGAGATTTGATAATGTGCCTGTACTGGCGGGAGATTATGGCCAAACACCCCGGGGCCCAGGCAATCATCGAGGTAAAGTGCTCTCAGTCACTGGTTGACGAGGTAGTCCGGCTGGGGGGCAGGCCATTCTTCTACAAAACGGGTCACTCTCTGATCAAGGCCAAGATGAAGGAAATTGGGGCTATCTTCACCGGAGAGATGTCCGGGCACATGTTTTTCGCCGACGAGTTCTACGGCTTTGACGACGCCTTTTACGCAGCCGGCCGCCTTCTGAGGATTCTTACAAACTCCAAAGAGCTCCTCTCTAAAATGCTGGCTGAAATACCCAAATATTACTCCACGGCTGAAACCAGGGTTCCCTGCCCCGACCAGGACAAGTTCAGGGTGGTACAGGGGATGGTGGAACAATTCAGAGGCGAATTCGAGGTTATCGATGTGGACGGGGTGCGGGTGATCTTCGGTGACGGCTGGGGTCTGGTCCGGGCGTCCAACACCCAGCCTGTTCTGGTGGCCCGCTGCGAGGCCAAAACCCCGGAAGGGCTGCAGAGGATCTGCGACACCATGCAGAAAGCTCTGTCCGGGTTTTCTGAAGTTGAAAAATTCAATTGGGAGTACTAGAAAGTACGAATTATGGGGGAGGTTACAAAGTGATTGACCGGGAAATAATGCTTAACGACGCGGAGTACATGTACCAGGCCGATACTAAGGAGATGTTTCAGTCCCTGGCCACGCTGGCGGGCCAGTGCAATACAGCCTGTTGGGATCTTCCCGGAAACATTGACCTGCCCGCTGTGGAGGCAATATCCAACGTAGTGGTGACCGGGCTGGGGGGATCGGCAATCGGGGGAGACCTGTTGCGGATCTATTGCCTTGATAAATGCCTGGTGCCTGTGGTTGTAAACAGAAATTACGTCATGCCTGAATTTGTCGGCGAGGACACATTGGTCTTTGCTGTAAGTTATTCCGGCAACACAGAGGAAACCATCAGCGCCTATCTGGACGCAAAGAAAAGGGGCGCCACCATTATAGCCGTCACCACCGGCGGCAAATTAAAGGAAATGGCTTGCAGGGACGGGGTGACCGTGATACCCGTGCCTGGAGGTATATCACCCAGATCTGCCTCCGGTTTTCTTTTTATACCCACCCTTCGCATTATGGAAAGGCTGGGTTTTTTGTCCGGCATTGCCGAAGAGGTTGAGAAGCTGGTGGACCACCTGAAAAAACTGCACGAAAACCTTAAGCCGGAAATACCGGTTGAAAAAAATTCAGCCAAACAGATGGCACTGAAACTTTATAACCGTATACCGATCATCTGGGGGTCCAGCGGCACCACGGAGGTGGTTGCCCAGCGGTGGAAGGGACAGATAAACGAAAACGCAAAGACGCCGGCCTACTGGAACGTCTTCCCGGAGCTAAACCATAATGAACTGGTGGGCTTTAAATTTCCGGAATCTCTGCTAAAGCAGCTGCACATTGTAATTCTGAGGGATGACCAGGACCACCCAAGGGTGCAAAAACGTATTGAAATATCCAAGAACGTCATAAGCAAGTCCGTTGCCGGCATCACTGATGTTCGGGCCAGCGGAGGAGGTCTCCTGGCCCGGACTTACTCCCTTATTTACAGCGGAGATTACACAAGTGTGTACCTGGCCTTTCTTTACGGAATAGACCCCGGCCCGGTGGAAGCAATCGACCATCTCAAAAATGAACTGGCAAAGTATTATTAAAGAGATTTTTCATACAGTAGGGGGGGGAATTAACCAATTCTTTTTCCTGTGCAACTTAATCATTGCATCATAACCCTTGTAGTCATCGGAAAGAATTTCCCAGATAATCTCTCTGACGTCATCCCTTGTTGACTCTGACAACCCATTCATATCTAGTGATAAGCCGAATTTATAAATGTCTTTTACGGTGTTGGCAATCTCATCATCTTGGATGTAAGTATTTGGCTCATCGCTTTTTCCGATAATATCGAGGTTTTTCCGCTGGGGTACTGCAGGAACTTCCAGCCCTTCTTTATGCATAAAACCTTGGATTTTTTCTATGTGGGGAACAATTAACATTTCTACCCCCAAATTTAGTGATTTTTTTAATTCAACGTCTTTTGCCTGAGCTAAAAAAAATTCGGTTATGGCCAGCCCAATAATTTTAAAGCGTCCAATATTCCATAAACTGAGGGCTTCCCCCCAATTCATTTTGCCTTTCGGCTGCTGACCTGTTAAAAGGCTTGTTAGATCCAAAATCAAGTACCCCCTATAAATAATAGTATGCTTTAATTATTTTCTATAGTTTGGCATATTATGCACGAAAATAACCAGAAGAAAATACTGCGGTTAATTAAGCGGAGACTACCACCTTGCCCAGCGCAACGTATTTTCTCAGGAGGCACGTAGTATATTTCCCTGAGGATCTCAACGGCTTTGTTGCTCATTACCACTACCCGCCGGGAGCGCTGGATAACCTCGATGAGGGAGGTGTAATAGCCCAGACTGGGGCTTTGCAGTACAGTATGGATGGTGGTGACCACCGGTTTTTTCAGTTTTTCCAGCAGCGGTGTAATCGGAAACTTTATTCTTATCAAAGACAAAATTAGGATTAGGTAGCTGCAAAAGCTTATTTGATCAGAGCGAAATTCTCACAAAAAAATTACTCCAAAGCAAAGGGGATTGCCTCAAATACTGAGCAACCCCCCGGCTTTATCAGACAAAAACCCGCCCACCGCCTGGTTTCCCACCACCGGGCGGACCTAAGTATTTACCCCGCCAATTTTACTCTAGTCCCTCCCCGCGCCGGGGGCTTGCAGCTTCAGGCGCAGGTAGAGTTTTTCCTTCCAGCGGTTTAAGGTCAGAAAGATAATGGGTATGATCACCAGGGTAAAGAAAGTGGAGGTGATCAGTCCGCCGATGAGCACCCAGGCCATGCCCACCCGGTTTTCCGCCCCTTCGCTTAAGGCCAGGGCCGTGGGCAGCATGCCGCAGATCATGGTGATGGAGGTCATCATGATCGGGCGCAGCCTGGTCTTGCCCGCCTCAATGACGGCTTCCCTGACGCCTTTGCCCCGGTCGATCAGGGTCAGGGTGTAGTCCAGGAGCAGGGTGCCATTTTTGGCCACCAGCCCGTCCATCATAATAATGCCCATCATTGAGAATAAGTTCAGGTTGTTGCCGGTCAGGGCCAATGCCACCAGCGCCCCGATAAAGCCCAGGGGCAGCGAGAACATGCGGATAAAGGGCGTCAGGAAAGACTCGTAGAGCACCACCAGCACCATGTAGACCAGGGTTATGGCCAGGAGCATGGCGCCAATCATCTCTTTGAAGGTATCGCCCATGCGCTGGGCCTGCCCGGCGAAGCGGACGGTGTACAGGGGGTCGAATCCCTTGGCCCGGATCTTGGGCTCCACCTCCGACATAAAGTCCTGCAGCGCCCGGTCGGTAAGGTTGCAGGTAACGGTAATGGCCCTTTGCTTGTCAACCCGGCGGATGGTGCGGGGGCCCACCCCCTCCTTGAAGTCCACCAGGTTGCCCAGGGCGATGGCCTGCCCCCCGGTGTAGACCGGGATAGTTTTCAGCTGGTCGGGCTTTATTTTGTCGCCGTCTTTAAACCGCACATTGATATCTATTTCCTTGCCCTGGTCCACGAATTCGCCGGCTGTGGACCCGCTGACACCGGTCTGCAGCGCCCTGGTAACGTCCGGCAGGGAGGCGTTGTAATAACGGGCCCGCTCCCTGTTGATGGAGGTCTGTATTTCAGGCTGGCCCAGCCGCCAGTTGGTATTGATATCCTTTGCCCCGGGAACCTCAGCCAGGAGAGCCATCACTTCCCGGGATATTTCCACCAGCTTGTCGTTGTCCGGCCCCAGCACCTCGATCTGGACACCGCCACCGCCGCCTCCGCCTCCACCCCCTCCGGGCATCCCGGCGATGGTCATGCTGGACTCGGACACCCGCACCGTGCCGGCGGCAAACTGGGACTTGCTCCACTGCCGGACCTCGTCGGTGATCTGCCAGATGGTTCTTTTACGGTCCTTTTTGTCCTTCAGCCTGACACTGACATTGCCCTGATTGTTGCTGACCCGGGACTGTATATTGTCAACCTCCGGTATTTGGATCAGGTATTTTTCTATTTTCACCGTGGCCTCATCGGCTTTGGCAAAGGGGGTGCCCACCGGCAGCTCCACGTTTACCGAAAATACCCCCTCATCGGTTTTGGGCATAAACTCCGCCCCCACCACCTTTAGCGGAATGAGGCTCAATGCCGCGATTAAGAGCGCCAGGGCGGCGGCCACAACCTTCTTGGGGTTCTCCAGGGACCAGAGCAGGCTGGTCTCGTACCGATCCTTGAACCAGATGCCTATTTTGTCCGTCTTTTGCCAGACCAGCCATTGTTTCTTTTCTTCTTTGCCGTTGTATAGCCTGGATGCCAGCAAGGGGGTCAGGGTGAAGGAGACGAAAAGTGAAAACAGGGTGGCAAAAACAACGGTCAGGCCAAACTGGCGGAAAAACTGACCCGCCATGCCGCCCATAAAGGCGATGGGCATGAACACCACAATGTCACAGAGGGTTATGGCCACGGCGGCGGTGCCAATCTCCATCCGGCCATCCATGGCGGCGGTTTTTGGATCTTTGCCCATACTGCGGTGACGATGAATGTTCTCCAGCACCACGATGGAGTCGTCCACCAGTATGCCGATGCACAGGGCCATACCCATCAAAGACATCATGTTGAAGGTGAACCCCGCCACATACATGGCAAACAGGCTGGCAATCAGCGAGGTGGGTATGGCAATCAGCACCGTCAGCATGGACCGCCACTCCTTGAGGAAAAACAGCAGTGCCAGGGCGGTGGTGATAATGCCCTCAAAAATGCTTAGCTGGGTGTTGTTCAGTGACTGATGGACATACTTGGACTGGTCGTTGGCGATGAATATGTTGTAATCAGGAAAATCCTTTCTCAGCTTTTCAATCTCTTTATTCACCGCATCTCCAACGTCAACCACGCTGGCATCGCTTTGCTTGAACACCTGCATGCCCACGGACTCTTCCTGGTTGAGCCGGGTGCTGTTCCTGGCCTCCCTTATTTGCCGGGTTACTGTGGCAATGCTCTTTAAAGCCACCGCACCCCCGTCGCCGGTGGGGATCTGCAGATTTTCAATGTCTGAAATGCTTTTATACTCACCCAGTATGCGCAGGTCGTATTCCTTTTCCAGGTAGAGCTTGCCGGCCGGATTATTGGCGTTTTCAGACCCTATTTTATTGACCACCGAATTGATCGAGACATTGTGGAAAAGCAGCTTTTCCCGGTCGATCTCCACGGCTATCTCTTCCTGCCTGCCGCCATATACCTGCACCTCGGACACCCCGGTGACCTGCTGCAGCCTGTCCTTCATCACCTCGTTGGCGATGGTGTAGGTTTCCACCTTGGACTGCGGGGAGCTTATCCCCAGGTACATGATGGCCGAGGCGTTGATATCCCTTTTCACCACCACCGGGTCGTTGGCCCCGTCCGGAAGGCGGCCCTTGATGCTGTCCACCTTTTTGCTGACGTCCATGGCGGCCTGGTCGGTATTGGCGCTCAGGTCAAATTCCAGCACGATGAAGCCTGAACCATAGTTGGCCATGGCCTGCATCTTGTTCAGCTTGGAAATGGAAGACAGTCCCTCTTCAAGGGGCTTGATCACCTGTTTTTCCACTTCCTCGGCCCCGGCCCCGGGGTAAGACACCTGAACGGTGACGATGGGGGTGTTGATGGCCGGCAAAAGCTCCACGCCGATGCGGTTATAGCTGTATATACCCAGCACCACGAAAAACAGCACAATCATGGTGATGCCCGCCGGGCGCCTGATTGAGAATCCGGTTATATTCATAATCTGCCCGCCTGTCGGTTTTAATTGCTTTTATTCTGCACCTTAATCTCCAGGCCGTCCTTCATAGATGAAAGCCCGCTGGTGATGACCGTCTCGCCTCCACTCAGGCCTTCAGTAATCTCGGTTTTACCGCCTTCGGTGACACCCGCCGCCACCTTCCGCTCCACCGCCTTGTCAGCCTGGGCCAGGTAAACCACCTTCCGGCCGCCACGGTCCAGCACAGCCTCGGCAGGCACCGTCAGGACACCCTCCCGCTTTCGGGCAGCCAGTTTTATTTCAGCAAACATGCCGGGCTTCAGCAGGCTGTCCCGGTTGTCAATGGCCACCCAAAAAGGATAGGTTTTAGTTTTCTGGTCTGACGTGAGGCCTATTTTGGCCACCCTGCCCTTAACCGGGGCGGGTGAAACGGCGGATACCAGCACCTCTACCTCCTGGCCCTGCCGGACATAATTTATCTGATCCTCCAACAGGCCGGCGCTGACCTCCACCGTGCTGATATTTACCACCACCATGGCCGGGGTGCTGTTGGTGGCAAATTCCCCGGCATTGATGCTCCTGGTGCTGATAACCCCGCTGATGGGGGATCGCACCTGGGAGTTCTCCAGATCCACCTCGCTCTGGCGGAGGGAGGACAGGCTCTGCTCCACGCCGGCCTGACTGGCGGCAAGGCCGGCGGCATTCATGTCCACGTCCTTCTGGACGGTTTCAAAAGAGCTTTTGGCGGCCTCGTAGTCAGCCAGGGAAATGGCCCCGGCATCAAAAAGCGCCTTCTTCCGTTCCAGCGCCCTTTTGGCATCCTCCATTTGGATCCCTGATTTTTCAAGCTGCAGGCGGGCCTTTTCCAGGTTGGCCTGGCTCACGGCCAGGGAGGCCCTGGCGGAATCCAGCCTGGCCTTGATATCGCTGTTGTCCATCTCCAGCAGCAGGTCCCCGGCAGACACCACCTGCCCCACATCGGCCAACACCCTGGCCACTTTGCCCGAGGACTTGGGCACCACCTTGACCTCTTCCACGGGTGATATCTTGCCGCTGGTGGTCAGCCCCGCAGAAAGGTCGCCTCTCTCCACCCGGGCCACCGAGACTGTTTGTGCCCTGGCCTCCGGCCGGGCAGGCTCCTGGGCCGCCTTTTGACCGCAGGCGGCTGTCAATGTTATCAGGGCAACGGTCAGCATGCCAAGGGCTATCTTTTTCCTCACCTGCTTGTCCCACCTCAACTGTTGATCTAGTTAATCTAAAAAATGGGTTAAACTGTGATCGGAGCACTTTTTTATTATAAAAGAGAGATGTTAAGAACTTTATAAGATTGTGATCCGAATAAAAAAAGATCCTGGAGGATCTTCAAAATGATTTCATTCCCATCAGAGAGGTATTGCTGCCGCAGGATCAGTCATCAGCCCGGTGTCCGTCCGGCAGGAAGAAGGCAAACAGGCTGCCGCCACCCTTACGGTTGCAGGCGGTAATCTGACCGCCGTGGGCCAGCACGAACTCCCTGGCTATGGCCAGGCCAAGACCTATGCCGCCGGTCCCCCGGTCCCGTGATTCATCGGCGCGGTAGAACCGGTCGAAAACGAAGGGCAGTTTTTCAGCCTCAATACCGGGCCCCTGGTCAGCCACCCAGACCACCACCCCTGTTCCCGGCCCGGCCTCCCGGCAAGGGTCTATGCCCGCCGGCCCGGCAGTGGCCGTCTCCACTTGATCCCGGCACCAGGCAGCCAGGTCGAAGCCCCCCGCCGGTATTCCCACAGAGGCAAGTCCAATCCTGACAAACCTGCCGGGAGGGGTATAACAGAGAGCATTGCCCAGTATGTTGACCACGATCTGAGTAAAGCGGTCGGGGTCAACACCGGCCCACACCGGAGATCCCGGGCTGTCCAGCTGCAGGTCGATGCCCCTGGCCTCTGCCTCCAGCTGAAAGTTGTCCACTATTTTAAGCACCAGCCGCAGCAGGTCGGCGCTCTCCCGCTGCAGCGCGAGCCTGCCGGCCTCGGCCAGGGTAAGCTGACGAAGGTCGTCAACCAGTCGGTTAAGCCTGATCACCTCGTCCTGGATGGGCAGCACCGTCTCCACCGAAGCCGGCAGAACACCCTGCTGGATTGACTCCAGCTGGCCCTGGATAATGGACAGAGGGGTGCGGAGTTCGTGGGCGACATCGGCCACCAGGTTGCGGCTGGCCTGCTCGTTGCGCTGAAGCTCCTCGCTCATGTTGTTGAAGGCCTGAATCACCACCCCCACCTCGTCCCTGGAGGTCACCGGCAGGCGCAGGTCAAAGCGCCTCCGGCCCACCAGCCGGGCGGCCTCAGCCAGGCCCTTGAGCGGTTTTGTGATCAGTCCGGCCATGATAAAGCTGACCCCAAAGGCCATCAGGGCGCTAAGCAGGCTGGCGATGATCAGCGATTCAACCAGCGACTCCGAGACCCGGGAGCGGATCCCTTCGAGGTGCATCGGGGGGCCGGGCGGCAGCCACAGGGTGCCCACCTGATTGCCGTTCAGAACAACAGGCACTTTGATGCCGCTGCCGCCCTCAACGGCTTCCCGCCAGAGTTCCTCGGCGCCTCTGGGCCAGATCAACACGGGCCGGTCCTTTTCATCCAGCAGCGCCAGCAGGATCTTCCGGGGAGGGTGTTTTTTGGGCGGCATAAAGGGCTGTATGTATTCCTCAACCCCTTCCCAGCTCTGACCGTTCCGGGAGTAATAAGAGGCGAAAATGCCTTTGATCTGCTCACCCAGCTGCCTCTGGGCATACAATTCATAGCGCCCGAAAACCATGTCGGTGGCCGCCAGGGACAGGCCCAGGTATAGACCCGAGAGGGCCAGGATGATGGCCAGGGAGCCTATGATCAGTTTCTTTCTGAGACTCATCAACCCACCACCTGTATGCGGTCGGCAAACTTGTAGCCAACCCCGAAAACAGTCAGCACAAACCTGGGATCTCCCGGGGAATCGCCAATTTTTTTACGCAGGTTGCTGACGTGGGTGTCGATGGACCGCTCGTAGTTGACGTAGGCCTCGCCCATGGCCACCCTCATCAGCTGCAGCCGGCTGTAGACCACCCCGGGCCGCCGGGCCAGGGTCTGCAGTATTTTAAATTCGGTGGCGGTCAGATTCAGACGGACATCGTCCTTCCAGACCTCAAATTTGGCGTTGTCGATGGTTATGGGACCCCGGCGGATAATGCCGCCTCCATTTCCCCGGGCCTCGGCCGGGGAAACGGGGGAGCACCGCCTCAGCACCGAGCGGATGCGGGCGGCCAGTTCCTGCAAGCCGAAGGGCTTGGTGATGTAATCGTCTGCCCCCATGTCCAGTCCCAGCACCTTGTCGCCCTCGTCCACCCGGGCAGTAAGCATAATCACCGGTAAATTGCCCAATTCCCTGATTTCCCGGCAAAGGTCGATGCCGCTCTTGCCCGGCAGCATCCAGTCCAGCAAAACCAGGTCCGGCCTGCAGTCCGAAATAAGGGTCAGGGCCTGATTCCCCTCCGCCGCCTTATAGACGGTAAACCCCTCGGACTCCAGAAAACTGGCCACAACGTCCAGTATTTTTCTTTCGTCATCCACCATTAAAACTTTATGGCCCACGCCGTCACTCTCCGGTTAATCTTTTATGCGCCTCACTCAATTGTAACAGAAACTGTCGATATTTTATCATCAATAATGCTTGTTGACACCAGATAATGCCAATGGTAACATTTATTATAGATACTGAACAAACTTTCAGCTGTACTGAACTTATTCAGTAAGGAGGTGATTTATTAGTCGGTGGCCTGCCTGTACCATATAGGCAACTATATACGGAGGTGATCATGACTTGACAACCACCGTCGGCGATCAGCCCAAAACCAAATTCACCCTTACCCCGCGGCAAAAAAAGATGTGGCCCATTCTGATCCTGGGAATTTTCTTTGAGGGTTTTGATGACGCTTGTATTAACATTGTTTTACCCTTTATTTCTAAGGACTTTCAGCTGACCTCCCAGATGGCCGGCTATGCCCTGTCCGTCATCGCCATCGGCACCATGTTCGCCTTCTTTATCGTCCGGATGGCCGACAATATAGGCAGGCGCCCAATATTTCTCTGGAGCGTCTACCTCTATTCAATATGCAGCCTGCTCTCAGCCTTCGCGCCAAATATGTACGTACTGGTTGCATTGCAGTTCCTGGCCAGAATATTCCTGATCGGCTGCTGGTCCGTGGGCTACGTTATAATTTCCGAGGAATTTTCAACCGAACACCGGGGCAGGGCTGTAGGGTTGTTTCAGCTTACGGCCGTGTTCGGCGCGTTATTACTGGCCCTGCTGCTGCCCGTGGTGAACTCACTGGGGCTCAACTGGAGGGCTTTTTACGTCATTGGCGCCCTTCCTCTGATACCCGCACTGATTTTTAACAAAAACCTGCCCGAAACCCTCAGGTTCTTAAAGCTGCAGGAGGAAAAGAAAGCGGGCATAAAGCAGCCCAAGACCGACTTCTTCGCGGTCTGGCGGCATCCCTACACCAAGTACGTGGTGATCATGTCCCTGGTCTGGGTGTTCCTGTACTTCGGCATCAAGGGGTCCCTGAACTTTTTCACCCTGCGCATGGTCAAGGAACTCTCCTGGACCCCCAATATGATCAGCCTGGCCCTGGTGACCCAAACCGCCATGAGCCTTCTGATTATCGGCTTTAACGGACGGCTGATGGACAAGATTGGCAGGAAACGCGCCGCCCTTCTGATCATTACCCTTGGATCCATCAGCGCCGCCCTGGTCTTTACCCTGAAGGATTTCACCGCCATACTTATAGTCGGGCTCTTTTCCGCCGGATTTGTCAACTCCTTCCTGATTGTCGCGTCCACCCTGACCAATGAGCTGTTCCCCACCGAGTTGCGCAGCAACGCCATGGCCTGGACCAACAACATCATGGGCCGTATGGGGCAGGTCATGGTACCTACCCTGGTGGGCACTATGACCCTGTGGATGGGACTCGGTCAGGCAGTGACCATCGCCGTGCTGATGCCCTTCATAGCCCTGGTGCTGATCATGGTCTTCCTGCCCGAAACCAGCACCCTGGCCAGACAGGCAGACCTGCAGGAGGCAAAGCAGGGCGCATCCCAGTAAAAATTAATCTGCCGAACATATACATGGCCCGCAAAACAACTGGTTTGCGGGCCTTTTTATGAGACCATGAGCCTGTAATGTTTCCTAAAGGATCACGGCGTTTACATAGTGAACGGCGCCGCGCCGTCAAATCTTCCGGTGGGACTGTATCCCTCAATCCCGTCAATTCAATTTACTTAATTGCCCTAATATTGCGCCTTTTTATTCCGCATCTTCAGCACAGGCACGGTAGTTGCAGATATTGAACCTTAGGGGGTGGTATGATGAGTCTTGATCAAATCAAACAAAGTGTCATACTTGGTAAAATGGAGGCGGTCAGGGACCTGGTGGCCAGTGCCCTGGAACTGGGGATCGGTCCCGGGGAGATTCTGGACCAGGCGCTGATTGCCGGCATGGTGGAGATCGGCCAGCGCTTTAAGGAGGAGGAGATTTACCTGCCGGAGGTGCTCTTCTCGGCCCGGGCCATGAAAGCCGGGATTGAAATACTGGAGCCGGTACTGGTTGAAACCCGGGAGAACACCGCCGGGACCATCGTGCTTGGTTCGGTCAAGGGAGACATCCACGATATAGGCAAGAACCTGGTGGCCATAATGTTTAAAAGCCACGGATTCGAGGTTGTCGACCTAGGGGTGGACATTCCACCGGAAAAGTTTGTGGCCGCCATAAAAGAGCACCGCCCTCTTTTGCTGGGCATGTCCGCCCTCCTGGGAACCACCGTGGGCCAGCTGGAAAAAACCATCGAAGTTATCAAAGAGGCCGGTTTCAGAGAACAGGTGAAGATTATGGTGGGCGGGGCCATAGTCACCGAAAGCTACGCCGCCAGAATAGGGGCCGACGGCTACGCCGCCGACGCGGTCTCAGCAGTGGAAAAGGCCAGGGATTTATTGGGATAAAGGGGGCAAGAGCGATTATGCCGTTAAATTACAGTGACAAGGACCATGTCCTGGCTGCCTTTGAAAGGCGGCTTACCAGCCGGGTTCCGGTCAGGGTGTGGTACAGGCTGGGTGACTTCGATGAGTCATCCGGATTGAGCCGCAAGGAGCTGCGGACCAGCGGGGAGAAGTTTGCCCAATACCTGATCTGGAATCATAAAGAGCTGCCCTCGGACATACTGACCATTCCTGTCGGCGACGCGGTTATGATCGCCGAGGGCGCCGGCAGTGAACTGAAAATAAGCATGCAGGAGATTATTGAGAGAGCCCGGAAGGGACTGCCCCTGCTGGAGGACAAGTCTCTTTTCCGGAGTTTTAATCTTTCCGATCTGATGGCCGGCAAACGCCTGCCCTATTACTGCCAGGCCTCGGGGATAGTGGCCGGAGAGGCCGCCGGCACCGCCATAGAGGCCAGTTCCTACGCCCCCTGGACCATGGCCGGGATCATCCGGGGCAATGAAAACATGATTTACGACACCGCCGACGACCCGGAGTTCGTGCACGGCCTGCTGCGCTTTACCACCAACCTTCTAAAACAAGCCGCCCTGGAAATAGGCAAGACGGGCGCCGACATGTTCACCTTCAGCGACCCGGCCGCCGGCTGCAGCGTGATCTCCCCGCCCATGTTCCGGAACTGGGCCATGCCCTACCTGGTGGAAGTGGTGGAGTTTGTAAAGAAAAATTCAAAATTGAAGATAGGCCTGCACGTCTGCGGCAAGGTGGATAAAATAATGGAAGACCTGATCGCCACCGGGGTTGACGCCATCAGCATCGACAGCCCTTCCTCCCTGGAAAAAATGGTGGAAATAAACCGGGGGCGGGTGGTGATCATCGGCAACGTGGCCACCGAACTGTTCCTGGACGGCAGCACGGAACAGATTGAGGAGGCCGTGCGCCAGTGCGTAGACACCGCCGCCCCCGGCGGAGGTTATATACTTTCCTCGGGCTGCGACGTACCTGGGACAAAGCAAAACATCCTCCATTTTCTCCAGTACGGCAGGGACTACGGGAGGTACAAAAAACCGTGACCTGTTTGTGGCGGTGAGTGTACTGTTAAGAAATCCAGACTTTCGTGGTCTGGCCTTTTTTTATTTTGGGGAAAGGGGTTCAATATGAGCGATAAGGAAATTTCTTCCTTGCTTTAAATGTAATTGAAATTTTTTGTATTTTTTAATAATATATATTTATAGATCTGAACACTTGTCAATTACCCGGGATTTTTTTGGAAAGGGGAAATGAACGATGACATTGGTAACCGATAATTATACTCTTCTTTCCGGTGTAACCAATAAGTTTGATAAGATACTGGAAATGATTTCACACGACTTTTACCAGCAGAAAACCAGACACCTATCGGAAATAATAAGGCTCAGCGAAGAAATAAGAGAGGACATGAGCAAGGCCGGCAGAGATAACGATGTGTTCAGAGATATGGAAAAAATCATGCTCGGCGTAGAAAGGCTGTCATACTCCATAAAAAGCAAAGTCACCCGCAGAGTACTCTTCAGCAAGTGGGCTGTTAACGAAATGAATGTGCTTATCAGCAATGCCAGGGAGTGTATGGATAAATTGTATTACTTCGTGACCAGCGGGGACGGTGAAACTGGAAAATGGCTCAGCGACAGAAGCGCCCGCTGTTTATTCCTCTGTGACGAGTACAACAAAAACCACATAGAAAGGAAAAAAAAGGGGACCTGCTATATGGAGGCATCAATAGTTTATCAGCGTATTCTGGACTCTTTCAGGGATATATTCCAGCATATAAATTGCGCCAGCAAAGGAATTCTTGCCGATATCGACAGACCGGCATCTGGACTGTGGTTCCCCGCAAAAGAATTGCCATTGACTATAACCCGCGATTAAAAAACAGCTGCAATGCTAAATACCGTATACCGCCATTTAGTCCGCCGCCCTCACCGGTGAAAGAGGAAAAAAGCAGGGGCGGCTCTTTTGTTTTTTAAATACTATATTTACTTGGCTCTGTTTACCTTTTTGATAAGTGCAATTAATTGGCTGTATTGCTTATTTTTAGCAGAGTGGGGCAGCAAAATATTAACAGGACGTTAACGCAATGAGGCGCTTAAGGAGCGTATAGTAAGTCCCCCAAAGGCCTGCTCATGGATCAAAACAAGTTCCATGAAGGGGGGCAAGGGGGGACAGTTCTTAGGGTAGCACTTGGAAGTTTTGCGCCTGATCGATCAAAGGACTTCTATATTCGACATTCGATTTCCTGCTTCTTGTTTTGCCAAGTAAAAAATGGCATAACCGCCATAGGTGCTGGTTTCTGGCATTGATAACTTCGTTTCAACCCAAGCCCCCGCGCTGGGCGACGGCCCGGACAGCTACGACCACTAGCCCGGTACAAGTGTTTCAATCCACGCCCCCGCACGGGGGGCGACGAAAGCAGCCGCCTGATCCCATCATCACCAACACCGCTTCAACCCACGCCCCTGCACGGGGGGCGACGAGGGGGAGGGGGTAAAGAATATAACACGTACCCCCTTCCCATGTCACCTAATAATACAAAGTAAAAATATTTATATTTAAAGTACTAGTTCATAAATTTTCGTCTCAACAGTGCTATGAGCTTTAATTACTTCATTGAGTTCTAGTAAAACAACTAATAACAAGCTATACTTTCTTGCCATTTTAATAAACACGAGCACTGCCGCTTATAACCCTTCATTAGTGCCAAGATTAAATTGTCTATAGTAATAATGTGAAATTATGGTAAGTTTTTCATTTCGGCAGCAATATGATCTTTGGCTTTGCTCATCACCTCATGTATGCTTTTATAATTTAAACTAATAACTGCTATGGCGTCTATCGCTGGTTGTTCACCAGAGTATATGGTTTCACATGCCTTATTAATTATATTCTGGATGCCTACACCAAAACTATTCGATTTAATAAGTATGTCTCGATATTCAACAAAACGAAGTTCAATATGATCAAGTAAATTAATAATACCATTCTCAGACCAGTCTCTAGCTTGATAAACCCCATACAGAAAAGTTCTTAAATATCTGCCCGCTTTTATGCCGCCTGTTTCTTGCAATAGAATATCAATTGGTGTTAAATAGAGGGACTGTATTTCAATTAATAGGGCATTGCGTATATCAGTAAGATTATTAGATTTTATTGATACTGGCCACTGCTTTGGCTCGTCAGGAAATCGTTTATTTGAAAAATGCACTTTTAATGTTTCCTTAGGTATTGATGCAATTATCGCATTGAAATCTAAGTCTAATAAATAGTTAACAGTTAATGCCTGTCTATGAAGAACGATATCAAATAATTGAATATATAACTCTATGCTATCATTTTTGGATTCCTGTAATTTTTTGTCAATACCATTTTTAACTAAGATATTTCTAAAATGATAATATGCAGTTTCCAAAATTTCAACTACCCTATTTACATTGACGCTGCTTAATGACGTTTCAATATTTAATGTTGAGTTTATAAATAAGTAATGCCAATGTATTATATACTCTTTTGAAATTGGAAATGTTGTGTATATTCGCTCTAAATTCTTATATAATGCCACACTATTATCATTGGTCACTATACATTTGAGTATTTTTTCTGGGGCAAATAAGGTATTATCAATATCTAATATAAATTCCTTGTCCTGTTTTAAGGTGTTTAATAGATATATTGCAAAGAAAAAAGGAATATATCTATTATTACTGCTACTAATTCTACCTATATGTTTTTTTATCTCAGAGATAGGAGGATTATTTTCAAAGATTAAGTCGTTAATAAAAGCATGGGTGGTGACACATGCAAGCGAGGCAATCATAGAATTAACATCAGAAGAATTTTGGGATTCTGCATATAGTTTTTCTATTAATATTTGCAATGGTTCTCTTATGTTTGTATTAAATTTATAGATGTTTCCTGATATTGCATCTAAAAAACCCATGATCTATACCCTCCCGATATTAATATATTATAACTAGATCAAATTTTTAATTTACTAAAAATAATATGCCTCCTTCCAGTTACTAAAAGGAACTTGAAAGCATCCATATCTTCCTGTATATTCGTCTGTAACTTATTTTTGTCCTAAAAATAAGTGGGGATGACTTAATATGGTCTTAAAAACCTCGAAATTTCTGGTCTAAAGCAGCCTTTATATGGTCGATACCATCCCCAATACCATGTTTTCTAAAAGATAAAAATATAATTAGGGCAAAAACTTCCCAAGTACAATCTTGGTCATTTGAACTCATTCTCTTAAACTCACCAAACAATCCACATCCAAATGCATTCTTTCCTTTAATAATCTCTGCTACTTCACAAAAACAGGAAAACGTTCTGTCCAAAAAATATAGTCTTGACGGGCTTGAATTAATTCTATTTCAGATGATTGATTTACATGAATATCAAGTTGCAACAGGAACCCTGTCCACCAATTGACGGTACGTGATGGTAGTAGTTCCAACGCATGCGTTCAGAAGCCTGTTGAACAACTGCCCCTTAAACCAACGGCGATTAAACCGATAGCAATACTCGTCAAAGTATGCCTGTAAGTGCTTTGAGTCCAATCCGTGATAAGTTCCTACAATCAAAGCTTTAAGGTTTGAAATCACGGTATGCAGCCATTTTAAATGGTCGGGATTCTCCTTCGGATTAAACTGCTTGCTGTATAATCCATATCCTTCGCTTTTCAGGTAAGGATAGCTTTTGTGTAAATCCAAAGAGATAATTGATTTAGGCTGTATCATTCCTTTTACAGTTTCAGCCAGGGTTTTCGCTTTAAGGTTTTCAATTACACTTACTTTCATGAACTGTGGGCGGCCTTGGACATCCAATGACAGACCAATGACGGCCTTTGTTTTGTCCGTTCCCCGCCCCCGTTTACCACCTTCAGTGGGGCCACCAAAAAATGCGTCATCAAGTTCAACAATACCAGCCAACAGATAGTGGGCATCGCGATCACCCATGGCCTTACGGATTTTGTGTAGCATTAGCCATGCGGTGGGGTAACTGACTTCGAGGTCTTGTTCTAATTTCTTGGCTGATATACCCCTTTTATCATGGGCAGTCAGGTATATAGCCAAAAACCAAACATCCAGTTTTATATGGGATTTGTGCATTACTGTGCCTGCAGTTGCTGATGCTTGGTATCTACAAGATTTGCATTCATAGAGTTTTCGTGTACCAATGAAATAAAACTTGTCGTGATTGCACTTTGGGCAATGATACCCGTCTGGCCACCTTAGATGAAACAAATGGTTCCTGCAAGCATCCTCATTTGGAAAGTGCTCGTTAAATCTTCGTAGCCCAACTTTCGGCAAAAAAGCCTAAAACAGACCCAAAATCAGCTCATTAAAACCTGGAAGCCGTGAGAATACTGGGTCGTGTTTTGAAAAACCCGAAAGTAGTGACCTAATATTTAGCCGCACTTACTAAAACATATTGCATCCCGCTGGATTTCTGCTACAATTAGATTATGTTCATTCGCGAATACGTTACATACAACAAGAAGGCAAACGCCAAGTATATCACCCACCGCCTGGTTGAATCCTATCAGACGGATAAAGGGCCGCGCCAGAGGATCATCATGCACCTCGGCACGCTTTCCCTGCCCAAGTCTGAATGGCGCAAGCTTGCAGCAGTGCTTGAGGCACGGCTGGCCGGGCAGATATCGTTGTTCGAAGAAGAACTTCCCTCTATAGTTGAGGCTGCCGACAAAGCCTTTGAGCACTATCAGTTTACTCAGTCACGGCGCAAGGAACGGGCATCACAGCAGGAAAGCCGTGAAATTGTCCCGGTAGATCTGAAAAGTGTGGTCACCGGTTATTCCCGCTCCCTGGGACCCGAACTGGTGGCAAATACAATCTGGGAACGCCTCAACTTCGATAAGATTCTGATATCTTGTGGCTTTGATCAAAAACAGCTATCCCTGGCCAAAGCCGTAATTATCGGACGACTGGTTGCCCCGGCAAGTGACTACGGAACATGGCAGTGGCTACGCAAAAGAACAGCCTTAATGGAAATGCTCCCGGTTGATCTGACAAATGCCGGTAAAGACTCTTTCTATGAGATCGCCGACCAGTTATACGCCCGGAAAGAACTGCTGGAAAAAGCCCTGCGGAACCGGGAAATAACGTTGTTTTCCTTAAAAACCACCCTGTTTCTTTATGACCTGACCAACACATATTTTGAGGGTAACTGCAGGCAAAATGACCTGGCAAAAAGGGGTAAATCTAAAGAAAAGCGTTCCGATTGTCCTCTGGTCACCCTGGCCCTGGTGGTTGACCAGCTTGGCTTTCCGGTTTTCAGCCAGATATGCGGAGGCAAACAGTCCGAACCCAAAACCTTAAAGGATATTCTGGATGAACTTTATCAAGAGGGAGGCCTTCATTTTAAAGAACACCTGCCCACCATTGTTATGGACCGGGGTATAGCCACCAAAGCGAACATAGATTTGTTAAAGGACCTGCACTACCCATATATAGTGATTGAACGGCGCCAGGTTGAAAAGGACTACCTGGAGGAATTCGAGACCCTACGGGAGACCTTTGAACGGCTCGACCTTTCCCGTAAGGATACCGCCGACTTAGAAGGAAATGGCGGTTACCAGACAGCACAGGCCGTTTACGTAAAGAAAGTTCCATGCGCTGAAGGCTGTCGTGTACTCTGTTACAGTGAAGGCCGGGAGCAAAAAGAGCAGGCCATTAATGACCTCCAGGAAAAACGCTTTCTCGAAGCCTTTACCCGGTTACAAAAATCAGTTGCCAAGGGCAGCATCCTGTTGACCAAAAAAGTTGCTGAGCGGGTGGGCCGGTTAAAAGAGCGCCATCCCGTGGCTGCCCGTCATTACGAGATAATTATGGAGGTTGACGATAGCCAGAACAAAGTTAAAAGTCTAACCGCCTTTAAAAAACAAGCCCATGAGGCACCTGCCAGTTTAAATGGGTGTTATGTGATCGAAACCAGCCATAAAGAACTAACGGCAAAAGAGATCTGGGAATACTCCATGACCCTGACCCAGGTTGAAGGAGCTTTCAGGGCTATCAAGACCGACCTCGGCATGCGCCCGGCTTATCATCAAGCTGCCGGGCGGACTAAGTCACATTTGTTCGTTTCTGTTTTGGCTTATCACCTGCTGGTAAGTATTGAGCATAATTTGCGCAGCTGCGGAGATAGCCGCCGCTGGTCTACGATTCGGACACAGCTGTCAACCCATCAGCGGAACACTGTAATATTAACTGATGCGGACAACAAAATCCATCATATCCGGGTTTCCGGCATGCCGGAAAAAGAACACCTGGAAATCTACCGTTTGCTTCGGGTGAAAGACCCCTTAAAAAGGAGGCACAGCCTGGCTGGATCGAGGTTGTAGTGACCGAATAAAATTGAAGAATCCAAGCGTGGCAATCCTTTTATGGTTTTAAATCGAAAGTTGGGGTAGGCTCATGGTTTCTTGCCGTGCCATAATATCACCCCGAACATATATTTGCTCTAATTATAGCAAACTGGTGTTCTGTGGGGCAATAGTTTTCTGAAACAAATTGATACTCATGTTGATTTAAAACCTTTTCTAAAGTAGCTAGGAGAGGGTTGCAAAAGGGCTGTTTTTTTGCCGTTTGCAAACCATTATTTTTTAAAGAACAATATTTAGAAGCACCTGTCAACTGCAAATGGGTAATTATGCCAATAATATGTAGCAATCTGCTGTTTACACTCTTTTTTCTATTTAACTTGCGTTTGGACATACAGCCCCCCATGTAATTACAGGCGGAGGTGTTGTGGTAATTATTGGAATGACATTGAATCCGGTAGCTTCTTTTCCTGTAGTTAATTTTTCGTTTATCAGCTTCCAGTAGCGTTTGAAATTTACTATGGTTCCAATTAGTAAAGACTGAAGGTATACTTTAGCCATTCCAATATAACGGGCCTGGCGGAGGCCGTGATGCACCATCTCTGCCTGCTTTCTTTCTATTTTGCTGCGCTCGGGGTATTCATTTTGAAATTCTTCGGTTTTCTGAAAGACACGGGCTTCCTGGATGTATTTTTCATACTGGTTTACTGTGACTGTCCGCCTGCCCCTTTTGCTTTTGGTGCACTGATTTAAAAATGGGCAGTCCTGGCATTGCTCAGGGGCAAAGGCAAATACTTTTAGCTGGTTTGTTTTCCTATCGTATATTTTTTCAGCTGATAGTTTACCAGCAGGACACTGACAGGTTTGAGTTTCTAAATCTATTTTGAAGGCCGATTTTGGAAAGCAACCATTTCGCCCGTTATCGTTGGGCACGGGACAAATCAGCTTAATTTGCCTGTCTTCCATGTCTTCTCTGTTTTTGCCTGTGCCGTAAGCCATGTCGCATAGTATTTTATCGGGCTTTTGTGCTTCGGGTTGCTTTTCCAGTAACGGAGCCAGTAGTTTATTCACTAAAGGTGATATTTTGGCGCTGGAAAGATGAAAGCTGTATACATTTCGCACCACATGGCGAAAGCCTCTGTATTCATCCAAAATATTTTTTGTTTCTTTTGAAATAACGTGGGGTCGTACCAGTTCAATTCCAACCGCCATTTGGCGCAATAATTCCTGGTGCCAGTTATCCCCTTGCGGCCTTGTCTGGTCAACGTTGGCGGCAATTAATTCAAAAATCCTTTCCAAACGCCACACTATACAGGTAAAATTCATCACCTGTTCGCCTGGAGCGCTCCCATCCAGCCTGTGAACGCTCAACAGCCTTTTTAACCTCAGATAATTCTTCGCGAATTCTGCTAACAAAGGTGAGATACTTTTTATTCATATTTCAATTCCATCAACTTCAATAGCTTCACGTAAGGATTCGCGGCATGCCCCGGCATCGACCAGGTCAACTTTGAAATCTGTAGTCAGGCCGGTTACAGCTCCCACCGCTGCATAGAACCTATCGTTAGGGACACCCCATACTGCCAAATCAACATCGGACCAGCGTGTAAACCAGGAACGATTGATCAAAGAGCCAAATACCACGACTTTCTTAGCCCCAAAATTTTTTTCAAAAGGGCTGCAGATCTTTTGGCCAGTTCCCATGCTTCCCGATATCGTCCAGTTAATGCTGTATCATCTTCAGAAGTATCCTCCGAAAAAGTTAAAGGATACTTATTTGTATAATAGATAGTTAAGTCCTCGGGTTTTGTACTCAATTTAAAGCCCCCTTCCGTCTGGTAACGGGACCTCCGTATGAATCACCGCGCCTCTATACTATCTATCTCTTCAAGGCATCGGGCGTAAAGGAACTGTAATGATTAATTAGACGTAGATTCATCTTCTCATTTACCAGCAGGTTAACCTTCATTTATCATGTGCAGATAAACATCTTTTGTAAGATTATACCATGTTGAATACTAAAGCTCAACTGGCACTCTAAGGCAAGTGGGGACTGTTCTTGCTTGCCAGCTTATCTCCAACAGTATCCAACAACCCTTGACTCGCTTAATTTTCGAAGCATATCTGGTCTGGCTTGACTTATCAATACTTTATATCACCGTCCACTGACCAGACAGCAGGACGCACTCAGAAGGGCCTTCAAAACCATAACGGTTTTGAAGGCCCTTCTTTTAGATCCGCTTACAACCTGTCCAGGGCGCGAAGAATGCCCTTTATGATTAGAGCCGGGGTGGGCGGGCAGCCGGGGATGGCGACGTCCACCGGGAGGTGCTTGGCGACGCCGCCGCCGGCGGCGTAGGCGTCCTTGAATATGCCGCCGCCACAGGCGCAGGACCCCGCCGCCACCACCAGGGTGGGGCCGGGGCAGGCCTCATAGGTTTTCCTGAGGGCAATCTCCAGGTTCCTGGTGACCGACCCGGTGACCAGGAGCATGTCTGCGTGACGGGGCGAGGCCACGAAGTCCACCCCGTACTGCTGGATGTCGTAAACCGGGTTGGTCATCGAGTTGATCTCGAAGTCGCAGCCGTTGCAGGCCCCGGCATCCACGTAGCGGATGTGCAGGGACCGGCGGCAGATTTTTTTAATCCTCTCCCGGAGGGCTGAACCTGTTTCCTCCGGGCCGGCCAGGCCCTGAATCAGCGGTATCCCGGCATCACCCATGGCCCCGGCCGGGCAGGCCCGGCGGCAGCTGTGGCAGTATATGCACAGCCCGGGGTCCACGGTTTTGCCCGAGATGGCCCCGGTGGGGCAGACCTCCCGACACCTGGCGCAGCCCTCGGGGCAGGCCGGCGGATTGATCACCGGCAGCCCCCTCCCCCGGTCTTCTCCCCGGTTGTCCGGCCCCTCGGTGACGATCCTGGTTTTGGCCAATCCATGCAACATCTTCAGCATCTTTAACACCCCCTACCTGTCCAGGCAGGCATAGCATAATTCAAAGCTCTTGTTGATCAGCGGAAAGTCCGGCACTATATTGCCGGGCAGGCACAGAGACACCACCGGCCAGTTGCAGTGGGAGGCCGATCTGACCATGTAGCGGTAGATGGTGCTGTCCGGCCCGCTCATGACCCAGTGCACATTGGCCCCCCTGGCCGATTCGGTGCAGCCGGAGGCGGTCCGGTAGGGCGGCAGGTCAGGCATCTCCACCGCCAGATCGCCCCGGGGCAGCCTTTCAAAGGCCTGCCTCAGTATGGCGAAGGTTTCCCA
>Ga0209347_1002387_pt1 | contig 25223 bp, 24 predicted proteins | sample AutmiccommuBRH23_FD_187382 | JGI IMG/M metagenome (GOLD analysis project Ga0209347, IMG submission 187382) | Deep subsurface microbial communities from Mt. Terri, Switzerland - Autotrophic microbial communities BRH/23 (SPAdes) (version 2) | ecosystem: Environmental > Aquatic > Deep subsurface >...
CGCATTCACTATGGCGGCAGACCAGCTCCCCATCCTGCGTAAAGGTGACGTCGCATTCGACGATGCCGGCGCCCATGCGTGCGCCTGCCCGGTAAGAGACGTCGGAATGTTCGGGGAACTGCATGGCGGCGCCACGATGCCCAATCGAGAACGCCGTGCGATGGAAAGGGCCTGCTTCGCACTGCATCAGGCGGTCCTTCAGCGCACCTTCATCCATGCCCTGCACCAGGTAGAAGGGACGCGGCCCCAACTGGATACCGTCGTTTTTATTCGCAGCGCTGTTGCCGTATTTGCCGGCTGGCGCGCTGCGATCGGCATGGGCCAGGGCGGTCCACGCCGCGGTCAGGGTCATGACGCTCACCAGGGCCAGATTAAGGCATTTACGCATGGGACTACTCCTGTCAGGTTGAGGGCCACTACCGGCCAGACCTGAACTTTGCGCCGCAGACATGTCGCGCGCATGGCGGACGGATTGCGTTTTGATGAAATCGGGAATCCCGCGCCCATTCCAGATTCGTCGCCGCTCGCCGTCGGGGGAAGGCAAATCCGGGTATCAGGACGAAATCGCGTCGCAGCCAATATAATAGGCAAGGCCCGACCGACCGATCCCTTAATTATTGATGTGAAGCAGCCATGTCTGACGCAAACCCTGAATTACAAAACGAAGTCGCGGAACTCATTGTCACCGCGCTCAACCTCGACATCAGCCCCGCCGAGATCGAGGCCGATGCCCCGCTGTATGGGGAAGGACTCGGACTCGACTCCATCGATATTCTCGAGGTGGCGCTGGTGGTATCCAAGCGCTTCGGCTTCCAGTTGCGCGCCGACAATGCAGACAATGTGAGCATTTTCAGTTCGCTGGCCAGCCTGACGCGGCACATCGCGGCGAATAAAACCACATGAGTTTCTCCCTGCGACGCGCGGCCCGCTGGACGGCCATCGGCGCCGGCGTCATCACCTATCCTGTCCTGGCGCATTACAGCACGACACCCGTCGCGGTGAGCGGCACGCCCTGGCTTGGGGTCGGCGTTTCCCTGGCGCCTTCACTGGCCATTCTGCTCTGGCTGACATGGCAGTCCAGAGCGAAACTCCCGATGATGCTGGTGTGCGCGGTCGTAGGCGTGCTGCTGTGGGAATTCTGGGATACGCTGGAACGCAATTTCAGCTGGGTCTACTTTATTCAGCATGCGGGCACCTACCTCATGCTGGCCAGCGTGTTCGGCGTGACGCTGGCACGTGGACGGCAGGCGCTGTGCAGCCGCTTTGCCGAAGCCGTTCATGGCACGCTGGCGCCGGAAGTGCTTCGCTATACGCGCCAGCTTACCTTGGCATGGACGCTGTTTTTTATCGCGATCAGCCTGCTATCGGGCCTGCTGTTCTTGTTTGCCCGAACCGAAACCTGGTCGGTGTTTGCCAACTTCCTTTCGTTCCCGCTGGTTCTATTGATGTTCGGCGTGGAATACCTGGTTCGTCTGCGCAAGCTGCCTGACCTGGAAAAACACAGCATCCTGGACGGCATGCTCGCCTTCTGGAAAACGCCGGTGGCGCGTCCGGGCGCATCGCCACCCATTCGCTAGAACGGTCGCGTGCCGCTGCCCATGTCAACGCTGCCGCTCATTGCCCACGCCACGCTCGATGCCATCGTGGCCTGGCGCAACGGCGCGCCCATTACTGCGCGGCAGTTTCTGGGCGAGGTGCGTCAGGTGGCGGATCAATTGCCGTCAGGCCGGCATGTGCTCAACCTGTGTATCGACCGTTACCGTTTCGCGGTTTCGCTGGCAGCCTGCATCGTCAGCGGCCGGATCAGCCTGCTGCCTTCAACGCGCACGCCGGAAACGGTTCGACAACTGCAGCAGGGGAATGCCGATGTGTTCTGTGTCAGCGACCAGGATAAAAGCGGCGTGGATCTGCCGGTGTTCCGTTATCCCGACGCGCTCCCCCCGCTTGCAACCGATACGGCGATCCCGGAAATCGACAGCAGCCAGCTTGTCGCAAACGTATTCACCTCGGGTTCGACAGGGCTGCCGGTACCGCACCCCAAACGCTGGGGCAGCCTGGTGCGAAACGCACGCGCCGAAGCGGAGCGGCTGGGCCTGGATGCCCGCTATGCCATTCTCGGCACGGTGCCCCCGCAGCACATGTACGGGCTGGAGTCGACGGTGCTGATGGCATGGCAGAGTGGTGCGGCCCTGCATGCCGGCCATCCGTTTTATCCGGCGGACATAGGCACGCAACTGGCGGAATTGCCGCGTCCCCGGCTGCTGGTGACCACGCCGTTCCATTTGCGCACCCTGCTTGCCGAGCCCATTGTCATCCCGCAGGCGGACCAGCTGCTCTCTGCCACCGCGCCCCTGCTACCCGAACTCGCTATCGAAGCCGAGGCGCGTTTTGGCGCACCCCTGCATGAGATATACGGATGCACCGAGACCGGGCAGATTGCCTCGCGTCGTACCGCCACCGAACTTGAATGGCAGACCCTGCCCGATGTGAGGCTGGGCTGCGATGGCGAACACTGCTGGGCCGAAGGCGGGCACATCGAGTTGCCCACCCGCCTGAACGATGTGATCGAGCCCGTGGGCGACGGGCCGGCATGGACGCGTTTTTTGCTGCATGGGCGCCATGCCGATCTGGTCAACATCGCCGGCAAACGCACGTCGCTGGCCTATCTGACGCATCAGCTGAATGCCATTCCCGGGGTGCTGGATGGCGTATTCCTGCAGCCCGAGGCTGAAACGTCTGTGGGGATCGGGCGCCTGACCGCGCTGGTGGTCGCGCCCAGCCTGACGCCGGCCGCCCTGATGCAGGCGCTGCGGGATCGCATCGACCCGATTTTTCTGCCGCGCCCGCTGAAGTTTGTCGACCATCTGCCCCGCACCGCCACCGGCAAACTGTCTCACGCGACTGCGCAGGCGCTGTCGGCGGCCTTGCCGGCACCCGCCGCCGGACGGGTGCCGGCATGAGCGCGTGCAGTGTGCCCTTGCCTATCCCGGCCGATCATCCGGCCTATGCGGGGCATTTTCCGGGGCAACCCATTCTGCCGGGGGTGGTGCTGCTCGACGCCGCCTTGCATGTGCTGGCCAGCCTGCAAGGCGGCGTGGCGGGGCAAATCAAATCGGCAAAATTTCTTCACCCGGTTGTGCCGGGCGAACCGCTGACGCTGCACTACACGGCGCTGGCCGGAGGCGACTTCCGCTTCGAAATACGCAGCGCCGCGCATGCAGTGGCGAACGGCGCCGTGGCCTTCACGCAGACGCCAGCGCAATGACGTTCCCTGACGCCCCCCCGCCATCGAATCCCCCCCAGGCGGAATGGATCCAGCGCCCCGAACGCAGCAACCGCACGATGCTGCAGGTGATGACCTGGATTTCGCTGCGCCTGGGCCGGCAACCTGCCCGCTTCGTGCTCGGGGGAATCAGCCTGTATTTCCTGCTTTTCTCGCCTGCAGCCAAAGCGGCCTCACGCATTTATCTGCGGCGGGTACTGGGCCGCGAGGTGCGACGCGCCGATCTGTTCCGGCACTTCCACAGCTTCGCCTCCACCATTCACGACCGGCTGTTTCTGCTCAACGGACGCCACGATCTGTTTGAGGTCGAAGTGCACGGCAATACTGTCATCGATGCGGTGCTGGCGAGCGGCCGCGGGGCTTTCCTGATGGGCGCGCACATGGGCAGTTTCGAAGTGGCCCGCGCAATCGGACGTCAGCAGGGCCTCAAAGTGGCGATGGTCATGTATGAAGACAACGCCCGCAAGCTGAATGACGCGCTCGCGGCCATCAACCCGGCGGCGGTAATGGAAATCATCCCGCTGGGACAGCTCGATTCGATGTTGCGGGTGAAAGATCGCCTCGACAGCGGCGGGGCGCTGGGCATGCTCGGCGATCGCACGCTCAGCGGCGAACCGACGGTACGGCTGCCTTTTCTCGGTGAGGAGGCCGAATTCCCGCTCGGTCCCATGCGTCTGGCCGCCATGTTGAAACGGCCGGTGCTATTCATGAGCGGCCTGTATCTGGGGGGCAACCGCTATGCCCTGCATTTCGAGCCGCTGGCCGATTTCAGCGATCTCGAACGCACCGGGCGCGATGCGGCCATCCGCACGGCGGTGGAAGCCTATGCGGCGCGTCTTGAGCAGCATTGCCGCGCCGCACCTTACAATTGGTTCAACTTCTACGATTTCTGGCGTCCCAGGGACGCCGCGCCGCCATGACCTCATCCTGCCGCCCTTTATTTCGTGTCTGCCTGCTGGCCGGGTGGCTCGTGCTGTTCAGCCCGGCGCTCCAGGCCGCACCATTGAGCATTGCGCAATTGATGACCACGCTGGCCAGACAACCGCAAGCTGCGGCCACTTTCACCGAAAAGAAAACCCTTGCCATGCTGGAGCAGCCGCTGGAATCTTCAGGCGAGTTGCTGTACACCGCGCCGAACCGGCTGGAAAAACGCACGCTGAAGCCTCGCGCCGAAACCATGGTTCTTGACGGCGACACCCTCACCCTGAGCCGAGGCCGGCGCCAGCACGTCCTGCAATTGCAGGACTATCCTGAAGTCGCCGGCATGGTGGAAAGCATCCGCGCGACCCTGGCCGGCGACCGCCACGCGCTTGAGCGTTTCTATACGCTTGCGCTCTCAGGCGAGATGGAAGCCTGGACGCTGCAGCTGGTGCCCATCGATCCCCGGGTGGGCAAGCTCATCGCCCGCATCCAGGTCGCGGGCGGGGGGAACGAAGTGCGCAGTGTCGAAGTACTCCAGGTGGACGGTGACCGCTCGCTGATGCGCATCACCCCAACGGGCGCGCAATGACCCTGCGCGGCCGCATTGCCGTCGTACTCTGGCTGGCATTCATTACCGTCTGCGCGACACTGGTCAGCCGTGCCCACTTCACCGCCGATCTTTCCGCCTTTTTACCGCGCGCGCCCACTGCGGAACAGCAACTGCTGGTCGACCAGCTCAAATCCGGCATCGCCTCGCGCCTGATCCTGATCGGGATCGAGGGCGGTACGGCGGCGCAGCGCAGCCAGGCCTCCCGCGCCCTGGCCGAAAAACTGCGGACGGATCCGCAGTTTCTCCATGCCGCCAACGGCGAAACGACGAGTCTGGAACGCGACCAGCAGGTGCTGTTTGACAATCGCTACCAGCTGAGCCCGGCAGTCAGTCCCGCACTGTTCACGGTCGAAGGGCTGGAGGCCGCCGTGGCCGACAGTATCGACCAACTCGCTTCGTCCACCGGATTGCTCGGCAAGCGCCTGTTTCCGCATGACCCGACCGGCGAGTTCATGCACATCCTCGACAGCCTCGGAGGAGGAAGCCAGCCCCGCACTCGCGACGGCGTCTGGGTCTCGCGCGACGATCAACGCGCCCTGCTGCTGGTACGCACCCAGGCCGAAGGCTCGGACACCGATGGCCAGGAACGTGCCCTGCATGCGATCCGGTCGGCATTTGAAGCCAGCGCGCCCGCGTCGCTACAGCTTGTGATGACCGGCCCCGGCCCGTTCTCGGTTGAAGCGCGCGACAGCATCAAGCAGGAAGTCGCCCGCCTCTCGGGACTGGGCGTGCTCATCATCATGAGCCTGCTGCTGCTGGTCTATCGCTCACCGCGCGCATTGTTTCTGGGTCTGCTGCCGGTGCTCTCCGGCGCACTGGCGGGGATCGCGGCGGTCAGCCTGGGGTTTGGCACCATCCACGGCGTCACCCTGGGTTTTGGCACCGCCCTGATCGGCGAGGCAGTGGATTATTCGATCTATCTGTTCATGCAGTCGGAGCACACCAGGCCGATCGCCGGCGAACCCGAGACCCGCTGGATCCGCACGTACTGGCCGACGATCCGGATCGGTGTGTTCACCTCGGTTTTCGGCTTCGCCTCGCTGCTCTTCTCCGGCTTCCCGGGCCTCGCCCAGCTCGGCCTGTATGCCGTCGCCGGCCTGACCACGGCCGCGCTGGTTACCCGCTTCGTGCTGCCGCATCTGTTGCCCGGCAATCTGCATATCCGCGATGTGACCGCACTCGGCAACCGTTTACAAGGCTGGCGGCAACCGCTCACCCGCTTGCGCTGGCCGCTGTTTGGCCTGTTTCTCGCTGCGATCGCCATCGTGACCCTGCACCGCGAGCCCATATGGAACCAGGAACTGTCAGCCCTCAGCCCGGTGTCTTCAGCAGATCAGGCGCTCGACGCGTCGATGCGCGCCGACATGGGTGCGCCCGATGTGCGTTATCTGGTGGTAGTCACCGCGGCCGACATGCAGGCCGCGCTGGCAGCCAGCGAACGGATAAGCCAGCCGTTGCGCAAACTGGTCGATGCCGGTGTGATTGCCGATTTCGAAGGTCCGGCAACCTATTTGCCGAGCATGGCCATGCAACAGCAGCGGCTGGCCAGCCTGCCCAATCCGGTAACGCTGCGGCTGCGTTTTCAGGCTGCAATTGCCCATCTGCCATTGCGGCCGGGCCAGGTCGAAGCTTTTTTCAGTGACGTCGAAGCGGCCCGCCAACGGACGCCCTTGCAACGTGAGGACATCGAAGGCACCTCGCTGGCACAGGGCCTGGACGCGCTGCTTGTAAAGACCGGCACGCGCTGGGCAGCATTAATGCCCCTGCGGGCGCCCGCCGCCGCTGCCGAAATCGACGCAGATACCCTGCGCACCGCGCTTGCGGCGAGCGGGGTGGCCGACGTGTATTTCGTCGACCTTAAAGGGGAATCCGATCGCCTCTATACCGGCTATCTGCGCGAAGCGATTCTGCTGTCGCTGGTCGGGCTGCTGGCGATTGCGGCTGTGCTGTTCGCCGCCACCCGCTCGGCGGCCCGCGTGGTGCGCATCGTCATGCCACTGGCGATGGCTGTGGTGGTCGTCGTCGCGGGCCTGGTGCTGGCCGGACAGGCCCTCACCATCCTGCATCTGGTGGGAATGCTGCTCATCGTCGCGGTCGGGTCCAACTACGCCTTGTTTTTTGATCAGGACAATATTGCATCGCGCACGCTTGCAGCGCTATTGCTGGCAGTGACCACCACGGTTGCCGGTTTCGGGCTGCTGGGGTTTTCCAGCGTGCCCGTGCTCAATGCCATCGGTACCACCGTGGGCCCGGGCGCCATACTTGCCCTGCTGTTTTCGGCCATCCTGGCGCGCCGCACATGAGCCGACCCGCGCATCCCGATGCGCGCGTCTGGCAGCCCTCACCCGTGTTATGGCTGACTGCCGCCCTGCATCTGGCCGGGCTGGGCCTGCTGGTGTGGCGGCCGGCGTGGTGGCCCGCGCTCATTCTTGGACTCGCATTCAATCACCTGCTGCTGGCCGGGGCCGGCATCTGGCCACGCAGCCAGTTGCTCGGCCTCAACTGGCGGCGTCTGCCTGAAGCTGCCCTTCGCGCTGGCCAGATTGCCATTACCATCGACGATGGCCCCGATCCCGATGTCACGCCGCGGGTGCTCGATATGCTGGACCAGCACCAGGCCAAGGCCACCTTCTTCTGCATCGGCATCCAGGCCGAACGCCACCCTGCGCTTTGCCGCGAAATCATCCGTCGCGGCCATGCCGTGGAAAACCACAGCCAGCACCATTACCATCATTTTTCCCTGTTCGGTCCCTGGCGCATGGCGCGCGAAATTTCCGCAGGCCAGGCAACACTGGCCCGCATCGCCGGCCAGCCTCCGCTGTTTTTCCGCCCCACCGCCGGCCTGCGCAACCCGTTTCTGGAACCGGTTCTGGCGCGCCAGGGCCTGATTCTGGCAAGCTGGACCCGGCGTGGCTTCGATACCCGCAACCGACGGGCCGCCGACGTGATTGCCCGCCTTACCCATCGGCTGGCGGCGGGCGACATCCTGCTGCTGCACGATGGCCATGCCGCCCGCACGGCTGAAGGCCAGCCCCTGATTCTGGCCGTCCTGCCGGCGGTACTGCAAGCCTCGGCGGCGGCCGGGCTTCGCCCCACCACGCTGCGTTCCGCACTCGATGCCGCGGCCTCATGAGCCTGACCGCCGATGCGCTACGTCAGCGCCTGACCGACCGCGCCAGCCTGCTTTACCGGGGTGCGGGCCGCTTCGCCTACCATTTCGCGCGCGGCAAGCTCGGCAGCGACCCCATGTTCCTGGCCATCCTGCAGCGTGGCCTGCTGCCCGATAACGTCCGTATTCTTGATCTGGGCTGCGGCCAAGGCTTGCTGGCGGCGTGGCTGTTTGTCGCCCGCCAGACATGGGAGGCCGGCGACTGGCCCACGGGCTGGGCGGCGCCCGGACACGTCGCTGCGCTGCACGGCGTCGATGTATCAAGCAACGCCATCCGTCGTGCCCGGGCCGCAATGGGTCGGCGGGCCCGGTTCGAGAAAGGGGATATACGCGAGATCGACCTCGGCCAGGCCGATGCCATCGTCATCCTGGACGTATTGCATTACGTCGATCGCGCGGCCCAGGACGACGTGCTGCGCCGCGCGCACAAGGCGCTGTCGCCTCATGGCCTGTTGCTGATCCGGGTCGGCGACGCCAGCGCCGGCTGGGGGTTCCGGCTGAGCAACCGGGTTGACCGCACGGCGGCATTGTTTCGTGACCACGCCCTCCCGCACTTGTATTGCCGGCCGCTGGCGGACTGGATCCGCACCCTGGAAGCGACGGGTTTTGTCGTCGACAGCATTCCGATGGACGGCGGTCTGCCCTTCGCCAATGTCATGCTGGTCGCACGGGTAAACCGCGCCTCGCCCGCCGCGGATATTTGGTAAAATGCGGGGCCAATCCGTGCGTACCTGTCCCGTGTTCTCCTCTTCGTGAATCCGCTCCACCTTGCCCATTTCACTGCCACGAGTTGCCTCGGCCACGGCCTGGATGCGCATGGGTCGGCCCTGCGTACGCAACGGGGCGGTCTCACGCCGTGCCGGTTTGAAACGGTGCGCGACCTGGACACCCATATCGGCGAAGTCGCCGCGCTGGACGACGTGACCCTGCCCGCCACCCTCGCCAGCCATGATTGCCGCAACAACCGGCTTGCCCTGCTGGGGCTGCGCCAGGACGGTTTCATGGCTGCGGTCGAAATGGCGATCAGTCGCCACGGCCGGCGACGGGTGGCCGTCTTGCTCGGCACCAGTACCGCCGGCATCCTGCAGTCCGAGCAGGCGTACCGCCGGCGCGACCCGGCAACCGGCGCGTTGCCGGACGACTTCCTTTATCGCCCTACCCACAATGCCTATTCGGTGGCCGACTTCGTACGCAGCGTCTTCACACTGGAAGGCCCCGCTGCCGTGATCTCGACCGCCTGTTCGTCGAGCGCCAAGGTGTTCGCCGCGGCCGCGCGCATGATGGAAGCCGGACTCATCGACGCTGCTATCGTCGGCGGCGTCGACTCGCTTTGCCTGACCACGCTATACGGCTTCAACTCGCTGGAATTGTTGTCGCCCACGCCATGCCGGCCGTACGACACCGCGCGCGATGGCATCTCCATTGGCGAAGCCGCGGCCTTCATCCTGCTCGAGCGCCCGGCCGGCACCCTTGATTCCGATGCCGTGCTGCTCTTGGGCGCGGGCGAATCGAGCGATGCCCACCATATGTCCTCGCCGCACCCCGACGGGCTGGGGGCAAACATGGCCATGGCCGCCGCGCTGAAAGCCGCCGGCCTGCAGCCCGGCGATATCGACTACATCAACCTGCACGGCACCGCAACGCCGAGCAACGATGCCGCCGAGGGCAAAGCCGTCGCGGCCGTGTTCGGCAACCGCGTGCCATGCAGTTCGACCAAGGGGGCCACCGGCCACACGCTGGGCGCAGCCGGCGGGCTTGAAGCGATTATTGGCGCGCTGGCACTGCAACAGGGATTTTTGCCGGGCGGCATCAACACCTGCACCGTCGACCCCGGCATTCCGCTCCCCTATCTGACTGCCAACCGCGACCGCGCACCGCAACGGATACTGAGCAACTCCTTCGGCTTTGGCGGCACCAACTGCAGCCTGATCCTCGGGCGGGCAGGCTGATATGGCTATCCCGCTGAGCGCCTGGATTGAGAGTATTGGCCTGCTCGGCCCGGGCCTGCCCGACTGGCCCACGGCGCGTGCCATTCTGGCCGGCGATGCCGCCTACACCCCGGGTCTGACCTCCGCGCCGGCCCCGCCCGGCTTGCCGCCCGCCGAGCGGCGTCGGGCGGGCCTCGCGGTCAAGGTAGCGCTGGCAGTGGCGCACGAAGCCATCGCCGCGGGCCAGCTCGATGCGCGCGACCTGGCCACGGTGTTCACCTCCTCCGGCGCCGATGGCGACAACTGCGATGCCATCTGCGCGGTGCTGGCTTCCGACGACCGCCACATTTCGCCCACCCGTTTCCACAACTCGGTGCACAACGCGCCGGCCGGTTACTGGGGCATCGCCTCCGGCGCCATGGCGCCGGCCACAGTGCTCTGCGCCTATGACGCCAGCTTCGGCGCCGGCCTGCTGGAGGCACTTACCCAAGTGGCCGTCGAGGCCAGCCCCACCCTGCTGATCGCCTACGATGCGCCCTACCCCGAGCCGTTACATGCCAAACGGCCCCTGCCCGCCGCCTTCGGGCTCGCCCTCGCGCTGGCCCCGCAGCAAAGTGAACAATCGCTGGCGCGGATTGAGGTCACGCTCTGCGATGCCGCGCCCGATATGCTCAGCCATGACGAACTCGAGGCCGTGCGCCACGCCATTCCTGCGGCACGCGGTTTGCCCTTGTTGCAGGCTTTGGCGCGCGGGGAGACTCGCCCGGTCGTCCTCGATTATCTGGCGCCGCTCAGGCTGGCAGTCAGGGTTGAGTTCTAAAATGCGGCTTCACCCTTGCGCAGTCGCGCGCCCCCCATTGTGCATTCCGGGCGCCCCTGCATGACGCTCGACCGTGCCTGGTTGCTGGCCCACATTCCACATCAAGGGACGATGTGTCTGCTCGACACCATTACCGAGTGGGACGCGCAACGCATCTGCTGCACCGCACGCAGCCATCGCGCCGCCGACAATCCGTTGCGCGCGCACGGCCGGCTGGGTGCGGCGTGCGGGATTGAATATGCCGCCCAGGCGATGGCTGCGCATGGGGCATTGCTGGCAGACAGCACCCATCCGCCGCGCGCCGGCTATCTGGCGAGCGTGCGCAGCGTGGATTTGCAGGTGACGCGGCTGGACGACCTCGATGCCGATCTGGCGATCGAAGCCGAACGCCTGTCGGGCGACGACAACACGATCCTGTATGGCTTTCGTATCCACGCAGCAGGGCGCGAAATATTGAACGGCCGGGCGGCGGTGATTCTCGACGCCGACAAACTGAAAGGTACGCCATGAAACATGCTTTGGTCACCGGCGGCAGCGGCGGGATCGGCTCCGCCATTTGTCGACGGCTTGCCGCCGACGGCTATCACGTCTACGTCCATGCCAACGCCCGGCTCGCCCACGCCCAGGCGCTGGCCGATGACATTTGCGCCAGCGGCGGCCACGCAGAAGCCATCGCTTTCGATATCACGAATGCCGAGGCCACCCGCGCGGCGCTGGACACCTTGAGCACGGACACCCCGATCCAGATTCTGGTGAACAACGCCGGCATCCACGACGACGCCGTGTTTCCGGGCATGAGCGCGGCGCAGTGGCATCGCGTGCTGGACGTATCGCTCAACGGCTTTTTCAACGTGACCCAGCCGTTGTCGCTGCCGATGCTGCGCAGCTGCTGGGGTCGCATCATCAACATCACCTCTATCGCCGGCATCACCGGCAACCGCGGCCAGGCCAACTACGCGGCGGCCAAGGGCGCCTTGCACGCCGCGACCAAGACGCTGTCACTGGAAATGGCGAGCCGCGGCGTCACCGTCAACGCGGTGGCGCCGGGTATCATCGCCACCGCCATGATCGACGGCGTATTCGATGAAAAAACGATCGCCGGCATGGTGCCGATGAAACGCGCCGGCCGGCCCGAAGAAGTGGCGGACCTGGTCGGCTTCCTGGCCTCCGAACAGGCCGGCTACATCAGTGGCCAGATCATCTCGGTCAACGGCGGCATGATCTGATGTCGGCCTCGCCTGCGCAGGCTCTCGCCGTGCATCAGGCCGAGGCCATGCTGTTCTTCACCCTGCTGCAGCTGACGGTGATCGTGCTGGCTGCGCGGCTGGGCGGCGTGGTGGCGCTGCGCGTCGGCCAGTCGCCGGCGGTGGGCGAAATCATCGTCGGCATCCTGCTCGGGCCATCGCTGTTCGGCCTGATCGCGCCCGATCTGTTCCAGACCGTATTTCATTCGACGCCCGCCGAGCCGATGCAGATGCTGGCGCAAATCGGCCTGATCCTGCTGATGTTCCAGATCGGCCTCGAGTTCGATTTTGCCCATCTGACCGAGCGCCACAATCGCCGCGCCGTCGCCTATGTCGCCAGCGCCAGCATGGGGGTGCCGTTTGCGCTCGGTTTCGGCTTCGGCTATCTGACTGCGCCGATGCTGTCGCCCGGCGTCGACCCGCTTGCCACGGCCCTCTTCATCGCCACCGCGTTTTCCATCACCGCGCTGCCCATCCTCGGCCGCATGATGATCGAATTCAAAATCACCCGCCTGCCCCTCGGCGTGATCGCCATCAGCGCGGCCGCGATCAACGACGTCATCGGCTGGCTGCTGCTCGCGCTGGTGACCGCGCTGACGCTCGCCCAGTTCAGCGCCGCCGCCTTCGCCGGCAAGATGGTGCTGGTGGCCGGGTTCTTTGCGGTCTGGTGGTTTGCGGTGCGGCCGCTGATGAAGTGGATCATTCGTCGTTGCCAGGCCGGGGCGGTACCGGCCGGCGAGAAGGCGGGACGGGGCAGGCTCACCCACACCCTGCTCGGCATCCTGCTGGCGGCCATCTTCATCTCGGCGATGACCACGTATCAGATCGGCATCTTCGCCATCTTTGGCGGTTTCATGATGGGCGTCATCCTGCATGACGAACACGCACTGATCGACGCCTGGAAGGAACGCATCGGCCACTTCGTCATGGTTTTTTTCCTGCCGATTTTCTTCACTTATACCGGCCTGCGCACCCACGTCGGCAGTCTGGACTCTGCCGCAGCCTGGGGCTGGTGCCTGCTGCTGATTGCATTGGCCACCCTCGGGAAATTCGGCGCCAGCTACGTCGCCGCGCGCTGGGCCGGGATGTCGCATGTCGAGGGCAAACTGCTTGGCATCATGATGAACACGCGCGCCCTGATGGAACTGATCGTCATCAACGTCGGCTACGACCTCGGTGTGATCTCGCAGCAGGTGTTCACCATGCTGGTGCTGATGGCCTTTTTCAGTACGGTGATCACCACCCCGGGCTTGCGTGCCTGGTTGCCAAAGATCGGGGTTGCCATTCCCGCACGCCGTTAAGTCCTGTCCGGCACCTGACCTGCTGGGCCACGGCGGTACGACGACGCGTTACGCTTCTGCTGCCCGTGCTTCGCGGTACGTGTTTTTGCCTTCACGTTTTGCCGCATAAAGCGCCGAGTCAGCCTGCTTGAACAAATCGTCCAGCGACGCCCTGCCTGCACAGCCCAGCGCAATGCCGACCGATGCGCCAATATGTGCGGTGGCGCCGCAAACCAGCGGAATGGGCTGGCACAGGCTCGCCACGATGCGACGCGCAATCTCCCGCGCGACTTCGGCATCCTCGACCTGACCCAGGACAATAACGAACTCATCGCCGCCGAAACGGGCGATCACGTCCGACTCGCGGAGCAGCGGCTTCATCCGCTCCGCCGCGGTCACCAGCACCGCATCGCCCGCCGCATGGCCGTATCGGTCGTTCACCGCCTTGAAGTCATCCAGATCGACAGCGAGGACAGCCAGCTGCTTGCCCGCACGCTTTGCATCCGCGATCAGATGGGTTTCGTTTTCGTGCACAAACCGCCGGTTGGCCAAGCCCGTCAGCGGGTCGCGCAGGCTGAGTTTCCGGATCGTCTGTTCGGCACGAATGCCCGCCCGGATCAGGCGTATGGTTTCCCGGTACAGTCCGAGCAGCGCCATTCCAGTCAGCACACCGGCGAGAACCAGCAGCGCCGAGGACAGGTTCTGGCCGCGGATGCGCGCCTTTTCCCGCATCTCAAGCTGGGTCAATTCCTCCGCGCCGACCTCAATCAGAATTCTGTGGATTTGCTCGATGGCAGATTTTTCGAATCCGCCCAGCTCACGGTCGCGCGGTGGGCGCAGGCCGCCCTCCGCCGCCCGTTGCTGTAGCGCGCCAAAGCCCGCTTCCAGTGCCGACTGCAGCCCCGGCAGGGGGGCGAGACGCGCAGCCTGGGCCGTGTCCGGCCCGATCAAGGCAATCAGGGCCTCCGCGCTGGGACAGCGCGACGCCCGGCAGATCAGGCGGGAGTCGAGATCGGCAGGGTTTTTCGTCTCGGCGTATCTGCGTGCCGCCGTGTCCAGGTTGAGCAGATAGGTACGCAGCGCGTCGATATAGGCGACGACCTGCCGGGTGTGATCCACGGAGCGGACGGCCGCTTCCGACCGCAGGTGCTGATAAAAAATCAGCGCGAGCAGAATCGCAATGATCAACGCGAAAATCAGCGCGCCCTTGTGCAGCAGGCGCTTGAATCCGGCAAAGTCGGAGCCCTTGGTTTTGGTCAGCATGTCGTAACGTCGTCAAAAGAAGTGCACAGGCTGCAAACGGGCGTCGCGGCCTGACCGGAAGCGTTCCGGGTATCCGGTGCAGTATTTCATAGATTCAATCGTCGCGTAGCCGTCGCACGATCAACACGGGCAAACGCAGCAGAAACCCCAGCATCAATCGCAGGTGCATCCAGCTCAACAGCGCATTGTCCCGCAGGTAATTGAAGTGGGAGACGCCGCCCTCGTCCGTGCGCAAATATTTTACCGGCGCCGGCAGATTGACCGGCCGTACGCCGCGCCAACACAGCCGCACGACCGCCTCGGGATCGAAATCGAAGCGGCGCATCCAGCGCTGCCTGCGCATCACCTGCCGCAGCGGGTCGACGGGATAGACGCGAAATCCGTACAGCGAATCCCCGATACCGGCCCACAGGGTTTCCAGATTGGCCCAGCCGTTCGATACTTTGCGGCCCTGTACCCGCAGGTTGGGCGCGCTGGCATCGAACACCGGCACCCCGAGCACCATCGCGCGAGGCGCCTGTTGCGAGGCGGCCATGAATTCAGGGATCAGTCCGGCGGGATGCTGACCGTCCGAATCCATCGTCAGGACATGGCTGAAACCCTGCGCTGCAGCCTGCTCCAGGCCATGCAGCACGGCAGCGCCTTTACCCTGGTTTTCAGGCAACACCCACACCTTGAGTCCCGGATCGTGTGCCGCCATGTCCAGCAGGCCGTCTGCAGTACCGTCGGTACTGCCGTCCACCACGACCCACACCGGCGACCACTGTGCCCGTGCGGCACGCACGGTCGCGTAGACCTGTGGCCCGGGGTTATAGCTGGGGATCAGCACCAGATGGCTGGCAGACAAAAGGGGGCCGTCCATCACGAGGGCTGCGCCGCGCCGCGTTCCTCGGCTTGCGGCGCCTCCGGCGGTAAAAAGCGGGGCGCATCGCGCAACTGCGCAATGAAATAATGCTCCAGTGCCGCTGTCAACACCCCCGCCTTATCCTGCGGCTCAAACCGCCGTCCCAGGCGGATGCGGTAGGTCACAGGGAATGCGGGACAACGGGATAACGGCCAGTTCTTGCCAAGAAAAGCGGAATCGGTTTCGATGAAAAGGGTCTGAATGGGCACCTTCGCCCGGCTCGCGATGAGTGCGGGGGTGCCCTTGCACGGGTTGACCGGCCAGCGGACAGTGCGCGTGCCTTCAGGAAAAACCAGCAAATGGCTGCCGTTTTTCAGTTCTGCCACCGACTGCTTGATCATGCTCAGCCGGGCGTCGTTGCGAATGTAGCCCGCCAACCGGGCACCGGCACCAAATAACACATTGTCAACGATGTCGGCCTTGACGATGCAGGCCACGTTGGGGAGACGTGAAATAACCATCAGCGCATCGAGCAGGCAGGGGTGGTTGGGCGCGAGGATCAGCGGCCCTTCAGCACGCAACCCGTCGAGCTCCGCAAGCTCGAAACGGCATGCGCCCATCGCCGTGAGCGCACGCAGATAGAAACGGGTAAACCCGGTGGTCGCCCGACGCCCGAGCGTACGGTGCCAGCGTTTCGGCAAGACATAATGCAGCGGTACCGCAATCACCGTCCACCCCGTGCAGATCACGCCGAGCAATCCCAATCCCAGACCCAGCCTCAGGTCGTCACGACGACGCTGCAGCCAGCGCCGGGGGCGCGGAACCGTCTCAACAGGCATGAATCACCTGGCCGCACGGCAGCGAGAGGCGCAAGACAGCGCGGTGTCGGCGCAGGCTCATGGGCACCGACCCTGCCGCGAAGAAGCGGCGCAGACCATGGCCCCCCCGTACGCCTCGATTTCCACCAGCAGGTCTGCACGACAAATGTCAGCCCTCAAAAAAACTGCGGACACCTGCTCCCCCAAAAAAACGGCCATTTCACTGCGGATGGCGGCGATGTTTTCAGGATGGCGGACGTAAACCTTGTACACAAGCTGGTCGAGCCGGAACGGTGCGGCTGCGGCATGACCATTGGCTTCATCGACAACCGCCGCGATATTGTTCAGGCATTCCCGCGTTTGCGCGACCACATCGCCCGCGTGCAGGGTCTGATGACCGACGATGCTCGCGGTGCCGGAAATGAACAGCATGCCGTGCCCTTCGAGGTTGACGAGCCCTGCACGCGCGAACGTGGGGCTGCGTGGCCCGTACTGGGCCGGATAATGGCACGCACTGACCTGGCGCGGATTCTCGATGGCAATGACGCGGCTGCGCGTCGCCAGAAACGCAATATTCAGGCTGCCCGCCGCCGTGCCCAGCGCGCAAGCCGCCGGCACGTTGTCGATCACCGACCGGCCGTGGGCGGAAAAGGCGGCCTGCCGACCGATATTGAATTGACGATAGCGTTCCATGTCGCCGCCATCCGCATTGATACCGGAAAAATAATTCCACACCCGCAGCAGCGAGGTATAGCCCCGCACCTCAAGCAGCCTGAAAATGGACTGATACGCCGCTTCGGTTGCCGCCTGCAGCGCGGAACGCCCCGGCTGCGCGGACTCGAACCCGGCCTCATCGAAGCTGAGGCAGCCAAACAGCAACGACGCACTCTGGCGGTAGCGGATCGCGCCCGCTTGGCCTGCCGTCAGCGGCTCGCGGCTATGCCATATTTCGCACTGCGGCTCGCCCGCGGGCAATACCGCCATATCGACGGCGAGCACCGGCAACGCCAGGGAATCGACCCGCGCCGCAGGATGGGAAAAACACACGCCCCCCAGGATGTGGCTGGATACGCTGGGCGGCAATCCGGAAAGCGGGGCCGCCGACCCATATTCCAGGCGCAGCATGGCCTCGGCCGGCTTCATCGGCTTCTGGCTCCTTCAGGGTTTTCCGTATAACGAACGTCCAGCCGGTGCTGTTTCCAGGCCCCGACAGTCTGCTTGAAGTTGGCCAGGGAGGCAGCGTAATAAATGATCTTGAACGCCCATAGCGAAGGCCAGATCGGGGTCCTGCCGAAAATGTCGCCCGCCAGCACCGACAGCAGCGCCTCCTTGACCCGAAACACATTGCGCGGCGACATGAAAAGCTCGCGCATGGCCGGATTGGTCACGCGATAAATAAACCACGAAAACGCCTTGGGCCCATGTTTCATCATCCTGTCGAATCTTTTAAGCGCAGCTGCCGATTTTTGCGGCTGGCGCAGGCAGGTATCGACGACATCGGCCCCCATGAACGCGCTGTTCATGGCCAGCATCACGCCGGACGAAAACACCGGATCGATGAAGGCATAGGCATCGCCCAAAAGCAGATAGCGGTCGCCGTGCGTACGCGCGCAGGCATACGAGAAATTCCCGGTCGCTTCCACCTCGGATATCCGTTCGGCATCCGTGAGCCGTTCGGCCAGCGCCGGACACAGCGCAATCAGGTCCATCAAAAAATCCGCGGCCGGTTTTTTGCGGCGTTGCAGGACCTGGGGCCAGACCACCGCCCCGATACTGGTGCTGCCGTCGGCCAGGGGAATAAACCAGAACCAGCCATGGGCGAACCAGAAGATGCTGATATGCCCTTCCTGCCTGCCTTCGAGCCGCTTGGCGCCCCTGAAATGGCCATACAGCGCCGCACTGTTGTGGCGCGGATTGCGCTGTTTGATTTTCAGCTGGTTGCCAAGAAAGGTGTCGCGGCCGGATGCATCGATCAAAAACCGGCAGTGCCAGGTTTCGCTTTCGCCGCTGTCGTGCTCCGCCTGCACGACCACCCCCGCATCGCCGGGCAGAAACGCCACATCGCGCACGCGGCAGCCTTCCATAACGTCTGCCCCCTTGCGGCCGGCATTGCGGATCAGGATTTCGTCGAACTCGGCGCGCCGCACCTGAAACGAGCGCGGCATGGATTTGTCCCAGGCATCGCCAAACTCAAAGGTCTGCCGATGCGCATGCCAGGGCGAAACAAATTCCGCCCCCCACTTTTCCATGCCTATCGCCTCGATTTCCGCGCGCACCCCCAGCTTGTCAAACAGCGGCACGTTCGCCGGCAGAAGCGATTCGCCAATATGGAATCGTGGATGGTGGGCCTTTTCCAGCAACGCCACCTTGTAGCCTTTTTCCGCCAGCAGCGCGGCGGCGGTCGAACCGGCGGGCCCGCCGCCAATTACCAGCACATCGCAGCGGCGCGGTGTGCTGCCTGCAGTTTCGTTCAGCATGGAATTTCCCTGATTTGATGACAGCACGGCGCATAGGGCTGCCCGGCTGAACAGCACAATAGGGAAATTTTACCCAAACAACCCGCCTGACGGTAAGTCCTGCGTAGCGCCCGTTTCCCGCGCTGCGATGTCTGCCTGTGCGGCGCGGGCTGCCGATCCGGTTCCCGTCGTATTGAGAAATGGGCTGTGATTATAGTTCCCGCATATCCTTGCGGTTAGAATGGCCGCCTTTATCAAAACTGCGCTGCGCAGCCGCAACCCGGTCGGGGCGAATGACCCGGCCTTGAAACGGTTTATTCCCCTGCATGCCCAATCCGGTTTGGCAACGCGAGGATGGGATGCGTGCGCGCTTCACTGGCCATCAGGAGCCTGAAACAATCCATGAGCATTCTTGTTACCGGCGGCGCCGGATTCATCGGGGCGAATTTCGTGCTGGACTGGCTGGCCCAGTCCGACGAAGCGGTTATTAACCTCGATCTGCTGACTTACGCCGGCAATCGCGAAAGCCTGGCCTCGCTGGACGGCGACGCACGCCATGTTTTTGTTCAGGGCGACATCGGCGACTCCGCGCTGGTGGCGCAACTGCTCGCCCGGCACCAGCCCCGCGCCATCGTCAATTTTGCTGCCGAGAGCCATGTCGACCGCTCCATCCACGGCCCGGAAGACTTCGTTCAGACCAATATTGTCGGCACGTTTCGCCTGCTGGAAGCGGTGCGTGCCCACTGGAACGGCCTGCAGGGCGACGCCAAACAGGACTTCCGCTTTCTTCATGTTTCCACCGATGAAGTCTATGGCTCGCTCGGCAAAGGCGACCCGGCCTTTACCGAAGCCCACCGCTACGCGCCCAACAGCCCGTATTCGGCGAGCAAGGCCGCCAGCGACCACCTGGTGCGCGCCTACCATCACACCTATGGCTTGCCGGTACTCACCACCAACTGCTCAAACAACTACGGGCCGTATCAGTTTCCGGAAAAGCTTATCCCGCTGATGATCGTCAATGCACTCGCGGGGAAACCCCTGCCGGTGTATGGCGACGGCCAGCAGATCCGCGACTGGCTCTATGTCACCGACCATTGCAGCGCGATTCGCCGCGTGCTGGAAGCCGGCACCGCCGGCGAGATCTACAACATCGGCGGCTGGAACGAAAAGCCCAACCTCGACATCGTCCACACCATTTGTTCGCTGCTAGACGAACTCCGCCCCCTCCCCACTTCCCACTCCCCACTCCCCACTTCCCACTCCCCACTCCCCACTTACCGTTCCTTAATCGCCTACGTCACCGACCGCCCCGGTCACGACCGCCGCTACGCCATCGACGCCAGCAAAATGGCGAACGAACTCGGCTGGAAGCCCGCTGAAACCTTCGACACCGGCATCCGCAAAACCGTGCAGTGGTATCTGGACAACCCGGACTGGATCGCCCACGTCCAGTCCGGCACGTATCGCGAATGGGTCGAAAAAAACTACAGCGGACGCGCCGCGTGAAGATTCTGCTATTCGGCAAGAATGGGCAGGTTGGCTGGGAATTGCAGCGCAGCCTGGCGCCGCTGGGCAAACTGGTGGCGCTGGCGTCCGACAGCCAGGGACTGTGCGGCGACCTCACCGACCTGGCGGGCATCGCCCGGACGATACGCACGGTTGCCCCGGACGTCATCGTCAATGCCGCCGCCCATACTGCGGTCGACCGCGCCGAGAGCGAACCCGAACGGGCCCGCACCCTCAATGCGCTGGCCCCGGGCGTGCTGGCCCAAGAGGCCCAGAACAGCGGCGCCTGGCTGATTCACTATTCCACCGATTATGTATTTGACGGCAGTGGCGACGCGCCATGGCAGGAAACCGACGCCACCAGCCCGCTGAATATCTACGGCCAAACCAAACTCGAAGGCGAAGCCGCCATCCGCGCCGCGGGCTGCCGCCACCTGATTTTCCGCACCAGTTGGGTCTACGCCGCGCGCGGCGGCAATTTCGCCAAAACCATGCTGCGGCTGGCCCGGGAACGCGACAGCCTCGCCGTCATTAACGACCAGATCGGCGCGCCCACCGGGGCCGACCTGCTGGCAGATGTCACCGCTCACGCCCTGCGCGCCGCGATGCAGCGCCCCGAGCTTGTCGGCCTGTACCACCTGGCGGCCGCCGGCGAGACGTCCTGGTACGACTACGCCCGCTTCGTGATCGACTGTGCCCGGCAGGCCGGAAGCGAAATCAAGGTGGCGCCCGAAGCCATCCAGCCCGTCCCCACCAGCGCGTTCCCCACCGCGGCCCGGCGTCCACTTAACTCGCGCCTGGACACGCAAAAACTACAAACCAGCTTCGGCCTGCACCTACCCCCTTGGCAAGACGGCATCACCCGCATGCTGGCGGAAATGGAAAGTCGGGAGTGGGGAGTGGGGAGTGGGCGCAATGACTAAGCCGCACGAACAGTTGGACGCCTGGAAATTCTCGATGGAATTGGCTAAATCAGTCTATCAGATGACCGCTGCGTTCCCGGCAGAGGAGCGCTATGGATTGGCGCAGCAAATGAGGCGGGCGGCAGTATCCATTCCCAGCAATATTGCAGAGGGTGCCGGGCGCAATGGCGTGAAGGAATACGTTCATTTCATCGGCATTTCACGCGGCTCACTCGCGGAACTGGAAACACAGATGCAACTTGCGGTAATGCTCGGTTTTACAACGGCCGACCACGCCGCATTCGACTTTGCCGACCGCACCGGCAAACTCCTTACCGGCCTGCACAAAAAATGGAACACAGCATGACCTCCGCTCCACTCTCCACTCCCCACTCCCCACTCCCCAGAAAAGGCATCATCCTCGCTGGTGGTTCCGGCACCCGGCTGCATCCCGCCACGTTGGCCATCAGCAAGCAATTGTTGCCGGTGTTCGACAAGCCCATGATCTACTATCCGCTTACCACGCTGATGCTGGCAGGGATACGCGATATCCTCATCATCTCCACCCCCCAGGACACGCCGCGCTTCGCGCAGCTGCTGGGCGACGGCAGCCAATGGGGCCTGAACCTGCAATACGCCGTGCAGCCTTCGCCCGACGGCCTGGCACAAGCCTTCCTCATCGGCGAATCCTTCATTGGCGATGACCTTTCCACCCTGGTGCTGGGCGATAACATTTTCTATGGCCATGACTTCCACCTGCTATTGAACAGCGCGGTGACACGCACCGAAGGCGCCAGTGTCTTCGCCTACCACGTGCACGACCCCGAGCGCTATGGCGTAGCCGAATTCGAGGCCAGCGGCAAAGTGCTGTCGCTGGAAGAAAAGCCCGCCCACCCCAAATCCAGCTACGCCGTGACCGGGCTTTATTTTTACGACCGGCAAGTCGTTGATCTGGCCAAAAGCCTGAAACCTTCGGCGCGCGGCGAGCTGGAAATCACCGACCTCAATCGCCTGTATCTGGAACAAGGTACGCTCAATGTCGAAATCATGGGCCGCGGCTACGCCTGGCTGGATACCGGCACCCACGAATCGCTGCTCGAAGCCAGCCAGTTCATCGCCACCCTGGAAAACCGCCAGGGCCTCAAGGTGGCTTGCCCGGAAGAAATCGCCTACCGGCACCAGTGGATCGATGCCGCCCAGCTTGAAAAGCTGGCGCAGCCGCTGAGCAAGAATGGCTACGGCCAATACCTGATGCGCATCCTCAAGGAAAAGGTCTACTGATGAAAGCCACGCCGCTCGCCATTCCCGACGTGATTTTGCTCGAACCCAAGGTATTCGGCGACGAGCGGGGCTTCTTCTTCGAAAGCTTTAACCAGGCAACGTTCGAGGCTGCTATCGGCAGGCACGTGGACTTTGTGCAGGACAACCATTCGCGCTCGGTCAAAAACGTGCTGCGCGGCCTGCACTACCAGATCCGCCAGCCGCAGGGCAAGCTGGTGCACGTCGTCCACGGCGAAGTGTTCGATGTGGCGGTCGATGTCCGCAAATCTTCGCCCACATTTGGGCAATGGGTCGGTGAAACGCTGTCGGCTGATAACAAGCGGCAAATGTGGGTGCCGGTAGGCTTTGCGCACGGCTTCGTCGTGCTGTCGGATACCGCGGAGTTTCTCTACAAAACCACTGATTACTATGCACCGGAACACGAACGCTGCATTGCCTGGGACGACCCGGCCATCGGCATACAGTGGCCCCACGTCGGCGTACCTGCACTTTCCGCCAAGGACCAGCAGGGCAAAGCGCTCGCCGAAGCCGAACACTTTGCATGACACCACCCCGGCCCGAACGCCCAGCCAGCGCCCTGGCGATATTCTAACAAGCCCAACCTGGCCGGAATTATCCGGGGTTTCTGAACTCCCATTCTGGGCTCCTCGCGATGCCTATTCCTTGCTGAAACAAGGGGCACACGTTGCCCCAACCGCCAGACGGGATTAAAATGCCGCACTTTTCGCGTTAATTTTGCGGCTTGCCTGAGGGCAGGCCGCTGTTGCCTGAGCACACAGAATATGGAACGACAACGCTGGCTGGACGGGACGCTGTATTCGCCCGATTTCGAACAGGATAGCTGCGGCTTTGGCCTGATTGCGCAGATGGACAATCAGCCCAGCCACACGCTGGTGCAGAACGCGATCGGCTCGCTGGCCTGCATGACGCACCGCGGCGCGATTGCGGCCGACGGCTTGTCGGGCGACGGCTGCGGCCTGCTGTTCAAGAAGCCGGACCTGTTTCTGCGGGCGGTGGCTGCCGAGGCCGGTTTTGCACCGGGTGCGCTGTATGCGGCCGGGCTGCTGTTTCTTTCTCGCGACGAGGCGCCGCAAGCCTTCGCCCGCACTACGCTGCGTGCCGAACTGGAAGCCCAGGGCCTGACCGTTGCCGGCTGCCGCCTGGTGCCCACCGATGCCAGCGTATGCGGCGAATCGGCGCTGGAATCGCTGCCGCATATCGAGCAGATTTTCGTCAATGCGCCTGCGGGGCTCTCGGAAGACGATTTCGAGCGCAAACTCTACATCGCGCGCCGCCGCGCCGAAAAAGCACTGGAAACGACCGACCCGGTGTTCTACCTGCCGACGCTGTCGTGCCGCGTCATCAGCTACAAAGGCCTGGTGATGCCGGACAACCTGCCGGTGTTTTACCCCGACCTCAACGACGAGCGGTTTGCGTCGAGCCTGGTCGTGTTCCACCAGCGCTTTTCCACCAACACCTGGCCGCAGTGGCGGCTGGCGCAGCCGTTCCGCTATCTGGCGCACAACGGCGAAATCAATACGGTGCAGGGCAACCGCAACTGGAGCCGCGCCCGCGAGCAAAAATTCGAGACCCCGCTGATCCCGAACATGGACGACATCCGTCCCATCGTCGGCACCAAGGGATCGGATTCGATGAGCCTCGACAACATGGTCGAAGGTCTGGTGATGGGCGGCGCGGGGCTGTTCCGTGCGTTGCGTCTGGTGATTCCGCCGGCCTGGCAGAACGTCGAGTCGATGGACCCGGATATCCGCGCGTTCTACGAATACAACTCGATGCACATGGAGCCGTGGGACGGCCCCGCCGGCATCGTTTTGACGGATGGTCGTTATGCGGCTTGCACCCTCGACCGCAACGGCCTGCGCCCGGCGCGCTGGGTGCTGACCAAGGACCGCATCCTCACCATCGCCTCCGAAGTGGGCGTGTGGCAGATTGACCCGGCCAACGTTGAGCGCAAGGGCCGCGTCAAGCCCGGCCAGATGATCGCCGCCGATCTCGAAACCGGCCGCCTGCTGCTGTCGGCCGACATCGACAACGAGTTGAAGGGCCGCCATCCGTATCGCGAATGGCTCCAGTCCAACGCGGTCAAGTTCGACCTGCCGATCAATCAGGACGCCGATCTGGCGCTGATGGACACGGCCACCCTGCTGACGCACCAGAAGCTGTTCAACGTCAGCTTCGAGGAGCGCGACCAGATCATTCGCGTGCTGGCCGAAAACGCGGCTGAAGCCATCGGCTCGATGGGCGACGACACCCCGATGGCGGTATTGAGCCAGAAGGTGCGTTCGCCATTCGACTACCTGCGCCAGCAGTTTGCGCAGGTGACCAACCCGCCGATCGACCCGATCCGCGAAGCCATCGTGATGTCGCTCAACACCACCTTCGGCCCAGAGCGCAACCTGTTCAACGAAACCCCCGCCCACGCCCACCGCGTGGAAGTGCATACCCCGCTGCTGTCGAAAAAAGCCTTCGACACGCTGCTGAACCTGGACGACCCGGCCTTTACCCACGCGGTGCTCGACCTGCACTACGATCCGGCCACAGCCACGCTCGACGCCGCGCTCAAGGCGCTGACCGCGCGCGCCATCGACGCGGTGCGCGAGGGCAAGGTCATCCTGGTATTGTCCGACCGCAACCTTGCCCGTGATCGCCTGCCGATCCACGCGCTGTTTGCCACCGGCGCGGTGCATCATGCGCTGATCGCCGCCGGCCTGCGTTGCAACGCCAACATCGTGGTGGAAACCGGCACCGTGCGCGACCCCCATCATTACGCCTGCCTGATCGGCTACGGCGCGACGGCGGTATACCCCTATCTGGCTTATCAGGTCATCGGCGAATTCGTCAAAACCGGCGAGATCAAGCCCGGCTTCGACAAGGCGC
>Ga0209347_1002390_pt1 | contig 25196 bp, 20 predicted proteins | sample AutmiccommuBRH23_FD_187382 | JGI IMG/M metagenome (GOLD analysis project Ga0209347, IMG submission 187382) | Deep subsurface microbial communities from Mt. Terri, Switzerland - Autotrophic microbial communities BRH/23 (SPAdes) (version 2) | ecosystem: Environmental > Aquatic > Deep subsurface >...
CGATAGAAACGGCTTTCAGCCCATTTATCGGTTAGGGAGCGTTGGCGAAGAGAGGCCGTATTGCCCGCTACACCTGGGACTGAAGGTCCCAGGCTGCGGAAAGAAGAAACCCGTTGAAACGGGTTAAAGAGCTTTTAGTGCACTTGAGTGCACTTTTTAATCACTAGCCCGGCACCTTCAGTGCTGGGCGTGGGATCGCGGCTTTGGCGCAAGTGTGCAACCTGATCTTGATCATTACAAAATACGTGTACTAGACCCATTATCCGAAATGTTAGCACCATTGGCCACCCTTGGCGGCTTTCTCGTGGGTTGCGGAGCCGGCAAGGGTGCCGGCGGTCCGGGCAGCGAGCATTGACGGGTGAAATAGGGGTGGCTATACTGGGCCTCATAGCTCAACAGACTCGATAGAAAGGGATACAGCGATGCGTCAAAGCAATTGCCTCAGGCTATGCGCGGTTCTGATTCCCCTTTTGGCTTTTCTGAGTTGGAGCGCCAGCGCCCAAGCCCCTGGGCAACAGAGCACTTTTCCAGAACTGACTGTCTTGCTGCTTCCCGACCGGGGCGAAGTGATGGTTGCCCCTGCGCTCTCTGCCTCTCCCACCGATGTACTCTTGCAGGAGGATAGCGGCATCTCCAGCGGTTTCGTGAACAACTGGGCGGCAGGGGATCACCTGGGCGTTGTACTGCAAGCGTCCATCCTGCAATATCCCCTGACCATCCAGTCTGTCGAAGGCCATATCAGTCGCTGGCAGGCTCCGTCGCAGCAGTCGGTAGACACCGTGCGCATGCGTGCGCACATCTATAGCGTCAACGGGGGTGCTCCCGCTGCCCTGCTGGGGAGTTCAGAGGAAGTGTTGGTCGATCTGTCGGGCAGCGACCCCTGGAAGAAGAAATGGCAGACCTTTCCCCTGATCGCGCCGGTGGTGCTGGAGACCCCCCAGCCATTTCTGGCCGTGGTGGAGTACAGGACGGGAACGGAGGGGAGCGCCCCTTCCGTAGTGACGGATGTATCCACGGACATTCCCGTGGGGAGCTGTTTCTTCAAGAGTGGCGGCGAATGGCTGGAGCACTATGATATGCCGTGGCTGAATCCCGCCGAAGTGGGCTATCAGATGATCCGGGCGCGGGTCCAGACGTCGGGCGGCCCCTCGGATACCACCGTGCTGTCGCCTGTGGATGACACCTACCTCCGGCAGGACGTGCCGACGCTTACCCAAGGGACCCAGAAGTACCTGCTGGTAGGGCAGTATGGCACAACGGGCGAGGCCATGCGGGCCATGTTGCGCTTTCCCGATCTAGTGCCGCCGATAGAGGGAGCAACCCCCGTGGCGGCCAATCTCAGGCTCTATCATTGGGATGAAGCGGATGCTGCCGTGTCATTGCAAGTCACGGCCCATAGGGTCACCAAACCCTGGGATGAGGAGACAGCCGCCTGGTATACCGATTCCACGAGTTATGCAGAAGCCTATGGGTCGGATGAGATTCCCGCGCGGGATACAGCGCCTCGTCGGAACTATTTGCTGTCCGTTGACCTGGGCGAACTGGTGGCAGACTGGTTGGCGGGGATGGCTCCGAACTATGGCGTTATGCTCATCGGCGGGGAGAATATGCCGGAAAGCGTCAAGTGGTTTCGCTCCAGCGATGCGACGATTGGGGACGTGGCCGAGCGGCCACAACTGGTCGTTCAGTGGGCGCTCCCCTCGCCGACGCCATATGGCACGCCCGGCCCTACGGCGACAGTTACGCCCACCCCTACGGCCACGCGCACGCTGATGCCACCGGATACGGATACCCCTACTCCTACGCCCGATGGCACTCTCACCGACACGCCGACACCTACGGAGGTGCCGACGCACACCGACACACCTACCTTTACGGATACTCCTACCCCTTCTCCCACGGCAACAGCCAGCCAGACGCCGACCCTTACGGGTACGCCTGGCACATCGTCATTGCTGTTCCTGCCACTCATTGAGAAGGCCCTCTGATGGAGGGGGCGTAGAGCGATGAGACATGCGGGAACGAGGAACGGATCGCGAATGGCAGATGAAAAACAACAGATCTATTGGCGCAAATGGGCATGGATTGCCTTGCGGGCAATTGTGCCCTGTAGTGTAGGCATGCTGATCGGTGTGCTGGTGATGGGGCTGGCGGGCACAGCATGGATGCCTGTGCCCATGATAGGATTGCTTTGCAGTCTGGCCCTTGCCATGTTGCAGCTTTACCGGGCGCCCTCCGATGAGAAGAACCAGATTCCAGGGGCCGCCTGGCTGCGGGGGCAGAGCGCCCTGCTGGGGGTGGCTGCCCTGGCGTGTGTGGGCTGTTACGGCGCGTATCATCTGGGGCCCGAATCGAAGGAGACCCTGCCCTGGGTCATATTGGCCGTAGCGGCGGGCCTGGCAGCCATCCTGATCGGCAACTTGCTCGATTGGAAGGTCGGGAACCTGGCCCGGCAGAGCCATACGCTGATCATCCTGCCGTGGCTAGCGACTTTTGAGTTGGGCGTGTTGAGTGGTTGGCTTGCCGCCTACGGGCCGGTGATTAGTCAGGTGACGGCTCCTCATCAGCGGGTGCTGGGCGTGGTGGTTTTGGCGGTCGTGCTGGAGTTGCTCGTGCTGATGCGGGGGTATGCCATCACGCGGTCGGGGAATATGAGCCGCCAGTTGCGCGTGCCGGGCACCAAAAAGTCGTTCATCGGTCTGCTCAGCTTGAGGGTGTGGGGGGGCAGCCTGGCCCCTGCCACGTTGCTGCTGTTCACCATGTCGAACCAGGGAGTCTGGTTTGCCGCAATGGCCTGGTTCATCCTGCTACTGGGCCATGCAGCCTGGTATTACATGTTTATCTCGGTCTCACCCCAGGCTGCCCCGCATGCCTGAACGCGAATCGCGGGCGCTCAGCGTGCTGGCAGCCTGGAGTTGCGTCATGCGATCATCCGGGCCAGCACTGATCCCCGCCGTCGATGCGCCAGATCTGGCCGCTGACATAGCTGGCCGCGTCAGAGACGAGGAACTCGGTCACGCGGGCGACCTCTTCCGGCCAGCCGTAGCGGGCGAGCGTCCCGTCCTTTACCAGCATGTCCGGCGTGGTATCGCGGCTGGCTAACCAGCGGGGGGTCACGGTGTTGCCGGGCGCAACGGCGTTGACCGCCACGTTAAAAGGTTTGAGCTGCGTAGCCAGGCAGCGGGTGTACTCGTGGACGGCGGCCTTGGCCGTGGCATAGATGGCGCCAGTGGTCAGGCCGGTGAGGCCCGCGATGCTACCGAAATTGACGATCTTGCCCGAGCGGCGCTCCATCATCTCCGGGGCTACTTCCCGACAGCAGAGGATGCAGGTCAACAGGTTGCGGTTCAACACCGAGTGGATGTCCGTGACCGAGATCGAGACGGCATCATTGCGCTCCGGCTTGCCCGCCAGCGGCCCCTGGATGCCCTTGGCCCCAATATCGCCCCCGGCGCAGTTAACCAGGATGTCAATGTGTCCGTAGGCTTGCCGGATTTCCGCGGTGATGCGCTGCACCACCGTCTCGTCGGTCAGATCACCATGCACGGGCAGCGTGCTGACCCCATGTTCCTTGGCGATAGCGTCGGCTACCGCCTGGAGGGACTCGCCCTCATTGAACGTGCGAGCGGACAAGGGGGTGGTGCCATGTACGGCCACCGTCGCCCCGGCGCTAGCCAATTGCGCGGCAACCACTTTGCCAATACCCCGCGATGAACCGGTAACCCAAGCCACTTTACCCGTCAAGTGTCGGCCCTGGAATGCCATGTTGCCACCTCGTTCGTTAATGTTGAGTGCGCGAGTCTGCGTTCAGACCCGCAGGACCTTCTCGATATGCTCCGTAACCACTGCTTCCGTCGCTGCCAGGCAGTCATCGCCCAGCCCCTCGATGCGGATGCCGCGCCGGATGGTGCCCTCATCGGCCAGCCTGTTCAACAAGGCGTTCCACTCCCACGCCTCCCAGCGGAACAGGCGCTGCACGCTGCTTGTGGGCTGCGCGATGACGTTGCGCAGGTACCGGCACAAAAGCGCGCCCATCGCCTCGTCTGTGCTGATCTGGCGCGCCTGCTCGGACACCTGGGGATAGCGCCGCATGAACAGGTCATAGACGTAGGCATAGCCCCAGCGGTTCGTATCTGCTACGCCGACCTTGGCGATCTTCATCTCGATCTGCAATTCGGCTACGGCCCGGTCGAATCGGCGGGCGTTCTGCCCGCTGCCCGCCAGGTTCGCCAATTGGCGCAGGCGGGTGGTCGCCATCGCTCCCTCGTTCAACAGCGCCTCGTAGACACTTTTCGCCTCAATGCTCAACTTGCCATCCTCGTACTGCTGAAGATAGTCGTCTAGCTCGCCATAGTTGGGCGACAGGGCGTAAAAGTAGGGCAGCCTCTCCAGCGATACCAGGGTCGGCTTGTTGCGCAGCAGTTTGCCGTAGTGAATCAGGCCGCGCGTAGGGAGGGAATCCTTCCAGTCCCAGGTGCGGCCCACGTCTCCATCAAAATGATCGTTGGGCGAAGGGCGACGGCTTCCACATACGGCGGCCCACAAGGTGGGTATTTCAACGGCCTGATCGCCAAACAGAAAGCAAAAGCCCACCTCGTTGATGAACGCGAGGGCTTGATCCTCGCTGGTGGCGCGCAGTTCCGGCGTTCGATGGTAAGTAATATCCCGCAGATCGTTAATCTGTTCTAGCGTGTAAGCAAAAGACATGACTCGGTTATCTAGGCCGCTCAACGCGCGGCAAGCTTTTTACGGAATTGCTCAGTGAGCGCGGGCACGATCTCGAACAGGTTGCCCACAATCCCGTACGTGGCAATCTCGAAAATCGGCGCTTCCGGGTCCTGGTTGATGGCTACGATCACCCGCGCGGTGGACATGCCCGCCCGGTGCTGGATAGCGCCAGAGATGCCGCAGGCGATGTAAAGATCAGGGCGCACGGTGCGGCCCGTCTGGCCGACCTGATGGGCATAGGGGATCCAGCCCTCATCCACTGCTGCGCGCGAAGCGCCCACGGTGCCCCCCAACACCCTGGCTAGCTCGGCCAGCGGCTCAAAGCCCTCCGACCCCCCGACCCCGCGCCCCCCGGAAACGATGATGCGCGCGTCGGCCAGGTTGGCGTCCTCCGCTTCCTGGAGGAACTCGACCACCTTGCAGGCGATCTGCGCCTCATCGAGGGCCACCGGCACGCGCACGATCTGTCCCGCACGCTCGCTATCGGGCTGGGGCATCTCGAACACGCGATGGCGCACCGTTGCCATTTGGGGGCGATGATGGGGCGTGAGGATAGTCGCCATGATGTTGCCGCCATAGGCCGGGCGGGTCTGCCGAAGCAGGCGGGTGTCTGGATCAATCTCCAGGCCGGTGCAGTCGGCGGTCAGGCCGGTGTAGAGATGGGTGGCGACGGACCCGGCCAGGTCGCGGCCACGCGAACTGGCCCCAAGTAGAAACACTTCCGGCTTGAATTCGCGCACCAGGTCGATCAACACGCGGGCGTAAGGTTGCGTGCGATAGTGGCACAGGGTGGGGTGATCGGCCAGGAACACGCGATCCGCCCCGTAGGCGATGGCTTCGCAGGCCACGTCTTCCACTCCCTCGCCGAGCACGCACGCCGTCAGGGGGGCACCCAGTTGGTTGGCCAACACGCGCCCCTGGCCCATCATCTCCCAGGAGATATCCGAGGCGCGGCCCTGGAACTGCTCGACCCACACCCAGACGCCCTGATAGCCGCTCAGGTCCACGTCGACGGGCTTGTTCTCGGGCAGGCTCAGCGCATCCTCCGGACACTCGGACAGGCACACGCGGCAGGCGGTGCAACTGTCGTTGACGACAGCGATGCCGTCCACCAGTTCCAACGCGGCAAAGGGGCAGACCGCCACGCAAGCGCCGCAGCCGATACATTTTTCCTCATCTATGATCAGTAAGGGCATGAGAGACCTCTACAATGCTTTTTGTTGCAGGAGGATGTCGGCCAGCCGCTCGGCAGCCTGCTCGGCGCTATCCCCCTGGATGAATTGCACTTGATCTGTGCGCCTGGGTGGGGTAAAGACCTGCACTACCTTGGTGGGGGAACCGTCCAGCCCCAGGTAGCGCGCGTCCGCGTCAATGTTGGCGGGCGTCCAGACGGGGATGTCGGCCCGGCGGGCCTTGCGAATGCCGCGCGGTGTTGGGTCGCGGGGCTTGTTGATGTCCTTGACCACCGTTAGCAGCACGGGCGTTTGCGAGCGCACGATCTCGCGACCCTCCTCCAGCAGGCGCTCGACAACGATGGTCGAGCCGTCAGGGTCCATCCCGCGAACCTTGCTGACATAGGTGAGCTGGGGGATGCCGAGCTGATTGGCGATGCCCGGCCCGACCTGTCCCGTGTCCCCGTCAATGGCCTGCTTACCGCACAGGATCACGTCGCAGGGGTCCAGCTTGCGGATGGCCTGAGCGAGGGTATAGGCGGTGGCCCAGGTGTCCGCCCCGGCGAACTCGCGGGCGGAGAGCAGGATCGCCTCGTCACAACCCATCGCCAGCGCGTCGCGCAGTTGCGCCTCGACCTTGGGCGGCCCCATTGTCAGGACGGTCACGATGCCGCCGTGGGCCTCTTGCAGGCGCAGGGCCTCCTCGATGGCGTACATATCAAAGGGGTTAATGACTAGCTGCATTTCCTCGCGCATCAGGGTGTTGGTTTCTGGATTGATGCGCACGTCGGTTGTGTCGGGCACAGCTTTGATGCAAACGATAGCGTGCAATGGTTCTCTCCCTCGCCCTGGGGCAGGGCTGGCGTTTCCTCCGCCGTGGGAAATCGCGCTCGGCGCGGAAGAACGCAGGCATATGGGCTGCCCTGGGGGCAGAAATAGCTCTGGGGAGGAGTATACCATCAAGCGGAACGCGGCGCAAAGCCTGAGAGAGTGAACCACGAAATGCACGAACAACACGAAGGTCGATTTGTCGGCGCGGTTTCCATCGTACAAAGAGGTAAACCACGGACAACGAAGCGAAGGCTTGCGGCAGGTTTGGGGTGGGGGTAGAATGTTGACAAGGTGATGCGACAATAAGTCATTTGCCATGCGAGCAAGGATAGGAGGTTTGCCGTGCTGGAAAACATTCACTGGCTGGGCCATGCCAGCTTTCGCATCGAGAACGCGCAGGTAATCTACATCGACCCCTGGAAGCTCAAAAGCTTTAGACCCGCCGACCTGATCCTGGTAACCCATGCGCATCATGACCATTTCTCCCCGGAGGACATTCGCAAGATTGCCGGGCCGCAGACGGTGATCGTGTGTCCCTTTGACTGCGTGGGCAAGGTGCCGGGACAGGTGCGCGCTATTGCGGTGGGGCAGGCGGTGCAGGTGGGGGATGTGCGCGTGGAGGCGGTTCCGTCGTACAACACCAACAAGCCCAACCATCCCAAAGAGCACGGCAACGTGGGTTATGTGGTGGAAGTAGGCGGGCAGCGCATCTATCACGCCGGGGATACTGACGTGATCCCCGAGATGGCGGATGTTCGCTGCGACGTGGCGCTGTTGCCTGTGGGAGGCACGTACACGATGAACGCCAGGGAGGCGGCACAGGCCTTGTCGCAAATCCGCCCCAAGACGGCAGTGCCCATGCACTGGGGGGGCCTTGTGGGGTCGCAAGAGGATGCCGAGCGATTCAAGCGGGATGCTCCCCAAGGGGTAGAAGTGGTGATTCTGCGGGCGGAATAGCCGGGAGTGAGGTATGAGTGATCTGGTGGAATTGGACGGGTCCTATGGCGAGGGGGGCGGCCAGATTTTGCGGACCGCGCTGACCCTTTCGGCGCTGATGGGGCGTCCGCTGCTGATTCACGATATCCGGGCCAGGCGAGACAAGCCGGGGCTGCGTCCGCAACACCTGGCCGTGGTGCGAGCGATGGCCCAGATTTGCGGGGCGCAGGTGGAGGGGGACGAGCTGGACTCACGCACGCTGCGCTTTGAGCCGACGAGCCTGCCCGTGCCCGGCAGGTATACGTTCGACATCTCTAGCATGTCGGGGACCGGCAGCGCCGGTTCGACGACGTTGCTTTTCCAGGCACTATTCATCGCCCTGGCCTTTGCCGACCAGCCCTCGACGCTCGAACTGATCGGGGGTACGCACGTGGCCTATAGCCCGCCGTATCACTATATCAGCGAGGTCTATCTGCCGATGATGTGGCGGGCGGGGTTTGAGGTGCGGCTAGACCTGGGTATGTGGGGCTGGTATCCCCGTGGCGGGGGGCAGGTGACGGCGCACATCCAGGGCGTGGGGCGTGAGGGGCAGGGATTATCTCCCGTGGCGGTGGAGGAGCGGGGCAAGCTCAACCAGGTATGGGGCGTGTCGGCGGCCTCCAACCTGCCCCAGCACATCATCGAGCGGCAGAAGGAGCAGGCGGTGGCGCGCCTGCGGGCGCGCCACCTGAAGGCGGACATCGTCGAGGTGGCCCCGCCTTCGCCCGGCCCAGGGACGATGCTCTTTTTGCTGGCCGAGTACGAGCATTGCCTGGCGGGATTCACGGGGTATGGCAAACTGCGTTATCCGGCGGAACGGGTAGCCGACGATGCCGCCGACGCGTTCATCGCCCATCTATCCAGCAAGGCGGCCCTCGACCGGCATCTGGCCGACCAGGTGTTGGTGCCGCTGGCGATGGTGCCAGGGGAGTCGCGCTATACCACTGCCGCAATCACCCAACATCTGCTGACGAACCGCTGGGTCATCCAGCATTTCATCGAGCGCGAGATCGTCATCGAGGGGACAGAGGGCGGCCCAGGCAAGGTCATCATTGCAGCATAAGCCATTGCGTGGGTGCAGGCGAGCCTCACTTCTGTGGCAGAATGACATTGATCTATCGGGGCGCAGCCGAACCCGCGCACGCAGGGAAAGGGCGAACCCGGACTGCGGCGGGGCGGGCAGTTCAGTGGTAGCGGATGACGCGGAAGCGGTACATGCGATAGGGATCTCTTGGGCTGATCCATGCCTTGCGGAGGGCAATGGATACCTGTTCCTGTGCGGTATCCACGCCTTCCAGGTCGGGCAGCAGCAGCCCTCGCTGACGTCCGCTCTCGACGATCACGCCGTAGATCTTGGGATCCAGCTCCTCCAGGGAGGAAATGGGCTCCGGCTCGGTAAGCACGTCCACCGAAATCTCCAGATCGTCCAGCTCTTCCGGGGTGACCGGGGAAAAGCGCGGGTCGTGGGTAGCTGCGCTGATGGCGTTGGCGATGACTTCTTCGGCGAGGTTAGGGCGCACCGGCTCGATGGTGCCGATGCACCCGCGAAGCTGCCCGTGGGCGTGCAGCGACACAAACGTACCGGCCCGCTTGCTCATCTCCTCGGACAGAGGTGCATCCGGTTTGATGGTTCGGTGGTGCTGCACATACTCCTCGATTGTTCTCCTGGCCAACCGCACTAATTCGTGCTCTTCAGCCATCGTTCTAACCTCCTGACACCGGCGGGAGAGAGCCACAGGCAAGGCCCGGTGTCCGTCTTGTGCGGGGCGTGTTGGCGCAAGCGATCGCTCAGCGCGGCAACAACCCCCGCAGTTGGGCCGGATGGTCGGTGATAATGGCGTCTACTCCCAGGGCGATCATCTCCTGCATGTCCTGAGGCGTATTTACCGTCCACACATTCACCCGGCACCCCCGCAGTTGGGCGTGACGCACGGTCTGTGCATCCATCATGGCATAGTAAGGATGCAGGGCCTCAGGCCGGGTCAGCAGCCGCGTCCATCTAGGGGAGAGATAGGCGGGCAGGTTGGGCGCGTAGAGCAGCCCGCGCTGCAATTCGGGGGCTGCCCGGTGCATGCGCACGAGGGCTGCGGGGTTGAAGGAGGAAATGACGATCTCTTGCTCCAACCCACGGTCGCGGATCATCTGGGCGATTTCGATCTCGATGCCATCCCCCTTCCAATCCCTGCCCTTGATCTCGATGTTAATCCTCAAGCGGTGGCCCATCAAGTCCAGCACTTCGCTCAGCAGCGGCACGCGCTGACCGGCGAACTGCGGAGCAAACCAGGCGCCTGCATCCAGGGCGCGCAGGTTACAAAAATTCATCCCGGCCACAGGCCCGGTACCGTTTGTCGTGCGATCCAGGGTATCATCGTGAATGACCACGATCTCGCCGGTAGCGCAGCGGGTGACATCCAACTCGATACCATCTGCGTCGGCATCCAGCGCGGCCTGAAAGGCAGCCAGCGTGTTTTCGGGCGCAATATCCCGAGCGCCGCGGTGAGCAATCACCAGCGGCCGCTCGGTGTAGAAAGCATATGGCTTGTGCATAGCACCCCCGGGCCACGATCTACTCGGTCGCGACCTGCTCCTCATCTTCCGCCATCAAGACAGCGGCCGTAAAGTCTGTTTTCAGCCATTCCTCAGGGCTGACGGCCACCCCACCCACGTGCAATTCCCAGTGAAGGTGGGAACCCGTTACCAGTCCCGTGCTGCCCATTTTACCCAAAGGATCGCCCTTGGCAACCTCTTGACCGACCTCTACCTCGATCTCATCCAGGTGGAAATAGCCGGACATTACGCCCGCGCCGTGGTCGATAATCACCACGCGCCCGCGCACCTGGAGCTCTTCGGCGAACACGACCACGCCCGGCGCGGCGGCCAGCACGACGTCGCCGGTTTCCCCGTCAATATCCAGTCCCGCGTGATAGCCATTGATCCGATTCTGATAGAGGCGGCGCGTGCCAAACTCGGAGGTAATAGGGCCCTTCACCGGCCAGTCGAACAGCCCCTCCCAGCGGGCATCGGGCGTCGAGGAATTGAATATCTCCATGATCTTGATGTTCTCCGGCTCGCTGATCTCCGGGTCCAGTAGCTTGGCAATTTCCGGAGTGAACTGGAGGCTCTCCGAAGAATATGTGCCAGCTACAACCTGCAATTCCGTATCGAGCGCGAGTTGCTGACCATCCTCCGAGTCGATCACCAGCCGCAAAGGTTGGTTGCCCAATGGGGACAGCGCGTGCACGCCGACCAGGGCCACGTGATGCAGGCCATCGGGTGAGAAAAAGGCCAACTGCCGCTCTTCCTCGATGGTGCCCCGCAGAATGGCGGACCGGTTTGTCGTGACCCGGATGATGCCCGTATGCCCCTGTGCCACCTGCGAGCTATCCAGGCTGACCTCGGCGCGCAGGGGAGCCAGCGTCGGCGAAGGCGTAGCGGTAGCGGTGGGCACAAGGGTCGCCGTAGCGGTGGGCGTCAGGGTGGCAGTAGCCGTTGCCGTGGCCGTGGGCAACGGCGTGGCGGACGCGGTGGGCGTGGCGCTGGGGTCGGGCGTTGCGGTAGCTCCACTCATCGCCAGCGGCATACCGTTGCAGCCTGCCAACACAAGGCCCAGCATCACTCCTATGGCGATCCTTTGAATCTTTCCAGAAGGGCCTGACCTGGTGTCTGATTTTGGGGAGGTATTCGAACGTTCTGCTTTTCCAACTATTCTATGCTCTAGTCTGTGCATCGAGGCTCCATCCAATCTGTAATGCAAGCGATAGTCGTATAGCTCGGTGGCAGAGGCGGAATCCGCGATGGTGCGGTGTGGTGTCCATGAATCCACCGCCCATCATCGCCAGTCAAGCCACCGCGATTTATGACGTTCTGCTAGTTCCTTTGGTAACACAGCGCGCCATTGTTGACAGCAGAAACTATGCCTAGGGGTTTACTGGCCGTAATGCTCCCGGTTCCAGCGGCGCCCCTCATCCAGCATGGCGAGATAGTTCTGCACCGGGATATAGTTGGCGACGCTGTTGCCCGTTCCCAGGCACCAACTCCCCGAATCTCCCAGCGTGTCCAGCAGTTGGCGTGTGCGGCCACGCACCAGTTCTTCGCTTCCACGAGCCAGCAAATCTACGTCTACCCCACCCAGCAAGGCGATGCGCTGCCCGTACTTGGTGTGCAGGCTCTCCACCGGCTCGATCTTGTCCTCGAACGAGTGCTTGGCGTCGATCTGGACCGTCTCGATCAGGTCCTCCATGACGGCGGACAGGTTGCCGCAGGCGTGCAACAAGAAGGGAGTGTCGTGGGCGTGGGCGATGTCGGCCAGCTTGCGCTGGTTGGGGAACACGTATTGACGCATGACCTTGGGCGAGATCATCGTGCCGGTGGAATGGCCCATATCGTCGCCGATGAAATAGCCGACGAAATCGGTCATGTCGAGCAGGTTGTGGCAGGCAGCGACCAACGTCTCGGTGACGCGCTCAAAGAGGGCCTCGACCAGGTCGGGCTGATCATAGATGGCGACGGCAAACAACTCATAGCTCATCAGCCACATCACCCATTCCAGCACCCCGCCCGCGCCCAGGGCGAGGGCCGCCATGTCGTCGGGGATCTGGCTCAGCAGGCACTCGGCGAGGGAATAGTCCATGTCCTCGGAGCGAGGCCAGGGAAAAGCCTCAAAGTCAGCCCAATTGGCAATGGTGACTGTAGTCGAGTTGTCCCAGTGGCGCGTGCCTTTGGTCAGGTTGGCCGTATCCTTGGAGGACGTGGTGGCTCGGTAGAGGCCGGAGCCGATGCCGACGGGCACATAGTCATAGCCCAGCACGCGATAGAACTGGATCAAGCTCTGGGCGTGGGCTTCGATCGCCTCGCGCTTGGTTGCCCCTGGAGGGGACATGGGATGGCCCAGCACGGCTTCCATGATGGGCTGGTCGGCGAATAGTTCGATAAAGGGTACCGGCCCAGGATAGTTCTCATGTCGTAGTACGCTGCTCAGACGGTCGGGGTTCGGCATTGGGTTTACCTCTTGTATGCAGGATCAGCGAGATAGGTAGACACTGGCTAGAGATAGAACCGTGAGTCTGGTGACGAATGGCTGCATTATAGCTCACCAGGGGGCATCCTGCAAGCCTGCACCGCGCAAGCAGTGGGGCTATGTCCAAGTCACAATGAAGCCGAGCTTGGAAACCCGCGCATTCAAAGCAAATTGGCTCGTTTGCATTGGCCTGCCGCCAGGGGTGGCGGCGCTTTAACTTTCGTAGTCCTGGCGCAAGCAGCGGGGGTTATCCGGCGGCCGCCCTGGCATTTGAAAGAAGCCATACAGTCTGGTAATATGCTGGGGCGAACTGGCCGGATGGCCGGTTGGGGTCCGTGAACCACCCATGTCGTGGGATACCTCTGAGCGAAGGAGCAGCAGATGAAATACGGCGTCGCGGATTACGGCATGAACGTGTGGGATGGCGGTTGTTTTGACGTGGAGGAGCGCCTGAAGGGGCTCCAAAGCATCGGGTACGAGGGATTGGAGCGTTGTTCGGCCATCAGCGCCGACGATCTGGTGTACCGGGCGGCCCGCTATCGCCGACTCGGAATGGATTTCGCCACCTGCCAGGGGCCTAACCCCCAGGCATCTATCCAGTGGACGGCGGCCCTCGGCAAGACCTATGTCTGGACGATGGTTTCCGGCAAGGATTTCGACACCTTCTGTCGGCAAGTAAATGTCCAGGCCGAGATTTGCCAGCAGTGGGGCATTCAGGTGGGGCTGCACAATCACCTCGGCTCGCCGGTGGAAAGCCAGGAGCAGTTGGAAGAGTTCTTGAAGCGGTGTCCGACCTGCGGCCTGATCCTCGACACGGCCCACCTGGCGGCGGCGGACGGCGACCCGGTGGAGATCGTCCAAAAGTACGGGGGTCGGCTGGTGGCCGTGCATTTGAAAGACTGGTTGCTGACGAATCCCGAGATTGGGCTGGAGCAGTGGTTCCGCCGGGGGCGGTTCTGCGAGCTAGGGGCTGGAAACATCGGCCTGGACAACATTGCGGTGATGAAGGCCATCGTCGCGGCGGGCTATGACGGGTGGATTTTCGTCGAGCACGACACCCACTTGCAGGACCCGTTGAAGGACCTGGCTATCAGTCGAGAATATCTGCGCGAAGCGGGCTTCTAGCAGGGATTGCATGAAAGGGGGGGAATGCTACCTCGCGAGATCATTTACGCCAACCTTGAGCAGGGCGAACCGGAGCGGCCCGGCCTGACCTTTACCGGCAACAACCGGATCAACGATATGATCAGTTGCAGCCTGGGACCGTCCGAGATTTACCAACCGAAACGCTGGATCGAAGGCAATCGTGAATTCTATGATGATGAGTGGGGCAATCTGTGGCATCGGCTGGTGGATGGGTCTCGCGGGGGCGAGATTTATGAACCGGCACTCGTGGATTGGCGGCAACTAGACAACCTGCGTTTGCCCGACTATGACAATCCCCGGCGATACGAGCGGGTGCGCGAGGTGTTCTCACAGCCCAGCGACAAGTTCAGGCTGGCGGGCATGCCGGGGTGGGTGTTTGCCACGAGTCGTTATCTGCGCAAGATGGAGATTTACTTCACCGACCTGATCGAGTATCGGGACGAGATCGAGCGGCTGCATACCCTCGTGACGGACCTGCTGGTCAAGGTAGTGCGGCTGTATGGCGAGTGTGGTGCGGATGGCATTTTCTACTGCGAGGACCTGGGTACGCAGGACCGCGCGCTGGTTGGCCCGGCCATGTGGCGCGACGTGTTCAGGCCGCATTACGAGCGCCTGACCTCTGCTGCCCACGAGTATGGGATGAAAGTGCTGATGCACTCTTGCGGCTATAACTGGCAGTTGCTCGATGGCCTGATGGATGCCGGGGTAGATTGCTTCCAGTTCGACCAGCCCGCCGTGTACGATCTGCCCGCGCTGGCAGCCAAGCTCAAGGTGCGCAAGGTGGGGCTGTGGTCTCCGGTGGATATCCAGCAGATCATGCCCACGGGGGACCGAGCGCTGATCGAAGCGGAAGCGGAGCGCATGGTCCGGTTGTTCGATGGATTCCTGATTATGAAGAACTATGGCGACCTGGCGGGCATCGGCGTGCAGGAGGAGTGGGATTTGTGGGCCTACAATGCCATCCTCCAGGCCGCGGGATTGCCGGTACAGGATTAATCATTCATTGCAGAGCGGGGGTACCATGACGAACGTTGAACCGATCAAACTGGGGCTCATCGGGATTGGGCGCGCGGGCTGGGGCATGCACTGCGCGGAACTCAAGGGGCGCGGAGACAAATTCCAGATCGTCGCGGCTTGTGATTTGCTGGAAGATCGCCGGGCCCAAATGCAGGAGCTCTATACCTGCGCCACCTATGCCAACGCCGAGGACTTGATTGCCGACCCGAACGTGGAGATGGTGGACATCGCCAGCCGCTCGGTGGACCATTTCCGCCATGCGAAGATGGCCCTGGAGGCGGGCAAGATGGTCAACCTGGAGAAGCCGATGACCATCAGCTATGCCGAGGCCAAGGCGTTGCAAGACCTGTCAGCCAGCACTGGCGTGCCGCTGTACATCCGCCACAATCGCCGTTTCGAGCCGGGTTTTCAGCACATCCGCGAGATCATGGCTTCCGGCATTTTGGGGGATGTGTACGAGATCAAGCTGCGGCGGGTCAGCTATCAGCGGCGGGATGACTGGCAGACGATCAAAGAGTTCGGTGGGGGACAGTTGCTGAACTGGGGCCCGCACATCATTGACCACGCCTTGCGCCTGCTGGAATCGCCGGTCAAGGACGTGTGGGGCAATCTAAAGTGCGTCGCCGCAGCGGGAGACGCCGAGGACCATCTGAAGATCATCCTGACGGGCGAGAATGACCGGGTGGTTGATCTGGAGATCAGCGGCGGGGCGGCCATCCGCGAGCCGGAGTACCTGGTGTGGGGCAGCCGAGGCGCGCTAACCTGCACGGGCAACACAATGACCCTGCGTTACCTGGACCCGGATGTCCCGTTAGTTCCTCGCACGGCGGACCCCGGAACGCCGGGCACGACCTTTGGCGCGCCGGAGAACCTGGTCTGGGTGGAAAAGACGATCGACGTGCAGCCCAGCCAGCCGGTGGACATGACCATGATCTGGGACGCGCTGTATAGCGCCGTGCGAGAAGGCGTACCGTATCCCATCACCCTGGACGAAGCCGTCAGCGTGATGTGGGTCGTGTCCAAGGTCAAAGAGGGCACACGCTTCGCCTGAGCGTGAAAACGAGGCTGTAAGAGCAGTCGATAGGCTATCCAGCACGACGGAGCAGTCGCTCCGTCGTGTCTTGTGGATTCGATTCATCTGGCCCGTCGAGGAAAGGGGATTACATGAGTGCCAGCGATAACAGCCTGTGGGCGCGGCTGCCACGGGAGGAAGTGATCAAAGCGGTCGAGTTCCGAAATCCCTCGCGCATTCCCCTGGTGCGCGCCAGGTGGTGGGGCGAGGGGCTGCACGAGCAATATGGCGAGCGCTTGCGGGAGTTGGATTGCTACCCGGAGGACACCGTCACCCTCTGGTGCGCCCCGTACGAGGTAGAGGAGATGGGGCTGTCGTGGGAGTGGCGGCGGGGCGGCGCGCACGACGCGAACTGGGTGATTGACGATTGGGCCAAGCTGGACGAGTTTATCGCCAAGCTGCCCGACCCGGAGCAGGACCCGCAGTTCGATGAACTGATCGAGCAGGCCCGGCGCTATCACGCCGAGGATTGCTATGTGCTCTTTGGCTGGTGGAGCCTGTTTTTCGAGCGGCCCTGGGGCATCCGGGGCATGCAGAACCTGATGATGGACTATTACACCGAGCCAGAGCGGATACACCAGTTGCACGATGCGCTGTGCAACCAGTATTGTGGCTATATCCGGCGGGCCATCCGCGAGTTGCAGCCTGACGGCTTCTGGACGAGCGACGACCTGGGCCACCAGACGCAGTTGATGATGAACCCGGCGATCTTTCGGAGCATGATCAAGCCCTACTATGCGCGGGTGCACAAGCTGCTGGAGGAACACGGGTTGCATTTCTGGCTGCATAGCTGCGGCAACAACACCGAGGTGCTCGGTGACCTGATCGAGGTGGGCGTGGATGTGTTTCATCCGGTGCAAAAGGGCACGATGGATGAGATCAGCGTTGCGCAGGAGTTTGGCGGGCGGATCGCGTTCCTGGCTGGGATCGACGTGCAGCACATCCTCCAGGAGCAGGACCCCGAGGGGGTGCGCGCCGAGGTGCGCTTTTTGATCGACACCTTTGACCGGTCCGATGGCGGTCTATGCCTCGCCGCCGGGAACGGGATCGTCGCCGGGACGCCGTTTGAAAACATTGAGGCGTTTCTCGACGAGTCGCTGCGCTATGGCGAGCAGCATCGCCGCCGTTTTCAGTAGAAATCGCAAGATTGTTCATTAGACCTGTCCTCGCAGAAAGGGAAGAGATCATGCGCGTGACCGCAGAGGTAAAGGGCGGCTGCTACGCCGTGAGACAGCCGTGTGATGTAGAGATAATGGTGCGGGCGACGGAAGACCTGGCGCCCGGCGACGTAATCGATGCCCAGTTCCCGCACACCTGGGGGCTGGTCACCGGCCCTAGCTATACTCGCGAATTGCAGACCACCGACCCGGTGGCGGCCCACTACATCCGCGTGGAGGCGACTGGCACCAGTGCCCGCTTTGCCGTGGAGATTCGGCGGCGGCAGCTCAACTTTCCCTCGGCGGCGGCCACAGTGCGCCACGGGCGGCAGATCGTCGCCACGCTGACCGAGGGGACCGTGCCCGCGGGGGCGGCTGTACGCATCCTGTACGCCAATACCTTTGCCCCATATGTGGCCGAGGCGGAGGAGGTCTGGCTGCGCGTGCGAGGCGTCGCGCCGGACGTCGCGCCCCAGTTGACGGTCACGCCTGGCCCGGCGGAAGCATTGCGCGTGCTGGTCCCGTCTGGCGTGGAACCGGGGCAGCAGTTTGACGTGCTGATGGTCTCCCTGGACCGTTACGAGAACTGCTCCTGTACCCGCTACGAGAACCAGACGCTGACCACGACCGACGGGGCAGTCATCGCGTTCCTGCCCGGTTTCGTCGGATCGACCCGCGTGCCCGTGACCCTGAAGCAGCCGGGAGTGTATCGGTTTCGCTGGGGGGAGGCGATCTCTAATGCCGTGCGAGTGGAGCCGGGGCGGCGCGGCCCCTATTGGGGGGATATTCACATTCACACCAAGCTTTCCCATGATGGGCAGGGCACGGACCCCTACCTGTATGCGCGGGACGTGAGTGGGCTGGATTTCGCGGGGACCGCCGACCACTGGGAGTCACTTGGGGGAGAAGGCTACCGCCAGGAGTTAGCGTGGCGGGAGCGGGATAGCGTGCCGGGGCGGTTCGTCACCATGCCGGGCGACGAGCGTAATCCCCCGGCGCTGACGGGCCACCACAACATCTATTTCCGAGACGAGCAAATGCTGCGCGAGCAGATGGTACTGCCGGGAACGGGGAGCAAGGTGGACGATGAGACCGAAGCCCGCGCGCTGGCGGCCCTCGATCCAAAGCGGGCGGTGATCATCCCGCATCATACGGGCATCCAGTTCGCCGGGTTCCGCGAGGGGCAACGCGGCTCGGCGGTGGATTGGGATGCCTGGGCTGACCCTGGATTGCGCCCGGTGATGGAAATCTACTCCCATCACGGCCAAAGCGAGGTCTATGACCCGCAGCATATCCTGTCTTACGAGTTCAACCGGATGCGCAACCCTGAGCGGCGGGCCAACAGCTCGATACCGGGCGCGCACTATGCCCAGGATTACTGGATGGCTGGGCGCAAGCTGGGGGTGATTGGCTCTTCCGACGAGCATTCCGGCCAGGGCGGGCGGCGGCACGGTGGGTTGGCGGCGGTGTGGGCGGGGGAACTGACCCGCGAGGGGATTTTTGACGCCTTGCGGCAGCGGCACTGCTACGCCACCACGGGCGAGCGCATCCTGGTGGATTTTGCGGTGGATGGGATTGGCATGGGCGACGCGGCCCGCCGGGCAATCGGTAGCCGCCTGACCCTGCGGCTGCGCGTGTGGGGCACGAACATGCTGCTGCGCGTCGAGATTCTGCGCTATCGTTCCGGCCAGGATCGCGCATTCGCGCCCATCCTGGCGGATGCGCCCCGCCCGGAGGCGTGGGAAGCCGCTTACGAGCTGGAAGATACGTTTACCGGCGACTGCATGTACTATGCCCGCATTGTGCAGGAGCCACTGCATTGGCCAGCGATGGCCTGGTCTAGCCCCGTCTGGGTGGATAGCCTGGAATAGCGCGCGCGCTCTTCTGGTGCCTTGCCGCAGGGCGCTATCCCCTGCGGCAAGCTGCCGCTATGCCTACTTGCTCCGCCCCCTTTGCGTGCAGGCTGGCGAATTGACGGACTTTTTACGCGATTTTTATCCCCATCTATTGGTCTCCGTGTGTGGGACATAGTAGCATACAGACAGGCAACGCCCTTTTTAGCCATCACCGCCTACATTGAGGGGCACCCTGGCATATGTCATTAAAGTTCAAGGTTGTACTGGTTCTGTTATTGGTGTTCAGCCTGTATGCCGGGCTGAGCTTTGCCATCCAGCGAAACGTGTTTTTCGCCCGGTTCAAGGCGCTGGAACGAGACAAAGCCCTGACGGATATGTCACGGATTGTAGAGGCCCTGAACAATGAAGTAAACCACCTGGATCAGTTCTGTCACGACTGGGCTGCGTGGGACGATACCTACCAGTTCGTGCAGGGCGGAAATATCGGGTACATCGAAACCAATATGCCCCCGGAGAGCCTGGCAAGAAATGATGTCCACCTCCTCTATTTCGTCGACCAAGACGGCAAGGTGGTTTGGGGCAAAGCGTACGATGGGCAGGTCGCCAGAGAAATCACGTTGCGGGCCTTCCCGCCTTCCCGGTTTTTGCCGAGCCACTGGTTGCTAGCCCACGACAGCCCTGCTAGTAGCATAGCGGGTGTCCTTTCCACCGAGTATGGCCCTCTGATGGTCGCTTCGCGGCCCATCCTTACCAGCCTGGACGAGGGACCGGTCCAGGGGACCCTGATTGCGGGAAGATTCATTAACGTGCAGGCCATTGCGAGACTCAGAGAGCAGACGAGCCTGGACTGTGATCTGTGGCCTGCGCGCGGGGAGTTGCTTACCGCGCCCCATCGCGCCATTGTGGACCGGATCAGGGAGGGCGAGTCCTATTGGATGGATGATCGGAACAGGGATAGGCTGTACCTCTATGCGTTATATCCCGATGTGTATGGCATACCGGGCTTGCTCTTGCGGGTGGATATACCGCGTGATATTACTGCTCGCGGATGGGAGGCTTCCGGCTTTGCGTTCGTTTCCGTTGGGTTGGCAGGGCTGCTGGTGTTGCTGGTCACGTATCTGCTCCTGGAAAAGATGGTAGTTACGCCGGTGGAGAAGCTGACGGCCCACGCTGTGGCGGTGGGCAAGAGCAGCGACCTGTCCGTGCGGCTGGATTTGGACCGGGAAGATGAAATCGGCGTCTGGGCGCGAGAGTTCGACCGGATGGTGGCGCGGCTGGCAGAGGCGCAGCAGCGCTTGCTAGAGCAGTCCTACTATTCCGGCATGGCTGAGATGGCCGCCGGAACACTACATAACATCCGTAACGCCCTCAGCCCGATGACGGTGCAGATGGACGACCTGCGACAGAAACTGCGCAGTATGTCCATCGAAAGGCTTCAGCAGGCGCAGCGCGAGCTGGCTCGCCAGGACATCAGTGAGCAGCGCCGGGCAGATGTGCTTCGTTTCCTGGAGCTGGCGCTGGAGCACCTGGCGGGGTTGGCGCAGGAGAGCATGGGCGATGCCGACGCCGTTGCGCGCCAGGCGGCCAGGGTAGAGGAAATCCTGGCGAAGCAAGACCGCTACGGTCATATGGGACGTCTGATCGAGGTCTGCCGCCTGGATGACCTGATTCAAGATGCACTTCCATTGGTATCCCCTGGCCTACGCAAGCTGGCTGCCATTCACCTGGACCCCCAGATAGCGGCGTTGCCTCCAGTCAAGACCCAGCGCACCGTGCTGATTCAGGTATTTGCCAACCTGATTACCAATGCCCTCGAATCCATCCAACGCGCCGGGATCGCGGGCAGCAGCGTTACTGACGACAGCGTGACCGGCGGTCACGTCGCCGACGGAAACGTCGCCGACGGAAACGTCGCTATTACCGCCGTCCTAGAACCAGTGGATGGGCTGGAGCGGGTACACGTGCGTGTCTGCGATGACGGGGCGGGGATTGCGATGGAAAACCTGGAAGGCATCTTTGCGCGGGCGTTTTCCAGCAAGGGCGAGCCCAAGTCCGGCATCAGCTTTGGCATCGGCCTCCATTGGTGTGCCAATGCGCTCACGGCGATGAATGGACGCATCTATGCCGAGAGCGCTGGCCCCGGTAAGGGAGCTTGTTTCCACATTCTTCTGAACGCGCTAACCAACGTTGAAGGATACATCGACAATGAGCGATAACGCAAAAGAGCCTATCCGGATTCTAGTGGCTGATGATGAGCAGGACATCCTGAACACCTATCTGAAAATCCTGTGCCCCCCAGAGCCTGGTCACGGTGACAAGGAGTTGGAGGCCCTGGGGGCCGAGTTATTCGGTCATGCGCAAGCGCACAAGGTGGCGCGCACCTGCTACAAGGTGACCCTCTGCCACCAGAGCAGCGAAGCCATCGAGTCTGTGCGACAGGCGCGGAGGGAAGGTCGTCCCTACGCGGTGGTCTTTCTCGATGTACGCATGCCGCCTGGCGAGGATGGCATCTGGGCGGCGGAGCAGATTCGCGCGCTCGATAGCGATGTGGGCATCGTCATCGTCACCGGCTATGCGGATGTGCAGCCCAACGATCTGGCTCGCCGCATCCCCCCGGCTGACAGGCTATTCTACATCCAAAAGCCCTTTCATCAGCAAGAGTTACTGCAATTCGCCTCTGCCTTGAGCGCCAGGCATCAGGCAGAGGAGCGGGCCGGGATCGCGCACAGGACTCTGCAAGCGCAGGTAGAGGAGCAGACCGTCGAACTGGCCCGAGTGAGCGAGACCCTCCAGGACCAGATAGCAGAGCGCGAACTGATCGAGGAAGCCTTGCGAGAAAGCGAAGAGCGCTATCGCGACCTGCTGGAGAGCGCCCACGACTTGATTCAGACCGTCTCTTGGGATGGACGCTTCTTATTCGTGAACAGGGCGTGGCTGGATACGATGGGCTACACGAAGGAGGATGTGTCCAGTCTGCGCGTCTCGGATATTATCTATCCCGATTCGCTCGATCTGTGGCAGGACGCCCTGGCGGCGGTGGTGAATGGGGAGGTGATGCAGAGCATGCAGCTCACCTTCCTGGCTCGCGATGGCAGGCACGTGCTGGTCGAAGGGAACCTGGTGCCCTCTCGTCGCCAGGGACATATTACGGCGAGCCACGGATTTTTCCGGGATGTGACGGAGCGCAGGCGACTGGAGGCGCAGTTCCGCCAGGCACAGAAGATGGAAGTGATTGGGCGGCTGGCAGGCGGGATTGCCCATGATTTCAACAACCTGCTGACGGTGATTAGCGGGCACTGCCAGTTTTTGCTGGCGGATCTCGATCCCACGAGTGATCTGATCCACGACGTCGAGGGCATCTTGCATGCCAGCGAAAGCGCGGCCAACCTGACCAGGCAATTGCTGGCCTTTAGCAGGCGTCAGATGCAGCAGTTGAGTCTGCTCGACCTGAACGACGTGCTGGAGCGCATGGGCAAGATGCTGCGGCGCGTGATCGGGGAGGATATCGCCCTGGAGATGCGCCTGGGCGAAGACCTGGACACCGTGCAGGCAGACCCAGGGCAGTTGGAGCAAGTGATCGTCAACCTGGCGCTGAACGCCCGCGACGCGATGCCCGATGGCGGCAAGGTGGTGCTCGAAACGGCCAACGTCTTTATCGATGCGGAACAGGCGACGGCTCTCCCTGGAATGGAGCCGGGCCACTGGGTCATGGTGGCGGTGCGCGATACGGGGTGTGGGATGTCTGCCGAGGTGAAGCAGCACCTGTTCGAGCCTTTCTTTACTACCAAGGAACCGGGCAAGGGGACTGGCCTGGGGCTGCCCACCGTCTATGGCATTGTCAAGCAGAGCCAGGGGTGTGTGTACATTGACAGCGAAGCTGGCAAGGGCACCACGGTGCGGGTTTACCTGCCTCGGGTAGATGTCGAAGCCGAGGATTATCTTGATCGGCCAGCAGCGGCCCTGCCCAAGGGAACGGAGCGGATCCTGCTTGTGGAGGATGCCGACGATGTACGCCGCCTGACGGTACGCATGCTGCACCGCCTGGGATACCGGGTGCTGGCAGCGTCCAATGCCAGTGATGCCCTGGCGATGTTTAATGGCGCTTCGGGAGTGGTCGACCTGGTGCTAACCGACATCCTGATGCCGCAGACCAGTGGCGGGGCGCTGGTAAAGCAACTGCGCCGCCTGGCCCCGGACACCAAGGTGCTGTATATGTCTGGTTATTCGAACGAGATAGTGGATCAAGCCCTCTTGCGGCAACCGGGCACAGGGTTTATCCCCAAGCCTTTTACCGTGGAGACGCTGGCGCAAAAGCTGCGCGAGGTGCTGCAGGGCGACCCGGCTGGCGTGCTGACCGGCTGATAGAAAAGGCCGCCGCTGCGATCCAGCGGCGGCCCGAGATGTTAAGACCGCAGACCTTTGTGCCCTGGCGTTTACCTGTCTGCTCGCGGCCTGGAGACTGGCGTCTCCACCGGCGCGACTGCTTCCTCCGCGGGAACGGCGGGAATGGTGACTTCCGGAGTTGGCTCGGAGGGCGTCGGCGGGATGGGCATGGCATGCTCGCTCAGCACCAGGGGCAGGTGCAACGAGTTGCCCGCGCACTGCTCCAACTGCACGTCATCCACGGCGATCTCGGACCATTTGCCCCAGATCCACATAATCACCGGGTTGCCCACGTACAGGCTGCGCGGTCTCCAGTAGGATACTCCACGCCCTACCTCCACTCCATCCACCGTCAGGATATAGGTGGACTCGCGTAGTTCGAGCTGTACCGTATGCCAGGACTCGTCTCCCGGAGTGCCCGTCCAGACGGGGTTCCCCAGCAGGCGCATCCCGAAACTCCCTGTGTTGTGATGGATGGAGAGAATGTCCTCAATCCCATAGGGGTCTGGCGAAGCGGCCAGGCTGCGCTCGCCCTCGTAGGGCTGTGAGCCGACGCCGATGGTGCTACCATAGCCGGTCAGGTTATCGTAGGCAAAGCGGAAGGAGAGCCGCACGTCGCCGCCGCCGGGCCACTGGTGCTCAGACCAGGCCAGCGGGAACGCCTCGTAGGCGCTCGCTCCGTTGCGCAGCCACATGGCCCCGTTCTCCACGGCGACACTTCCATTTGCCGGGTCCTGGCCCCAGGTTGTCAGTGCGGGCTGATCGAAGGAGTCATTCCAGATGGTGTGCCATTCCTCACAGGCGGGCGGCTCGTACCCCTCCGGCGTCGGTTCCGGCGTGGGATAGGGAGTGCTGGTGGGCCGGTCGGTGGGCGTGGGCTGCGGCTGGCTATTCAGCACGATCAGCGAGGCATCGTCCCAATAGCTATCGTTATGCTTCACCGGCCAGACGGGCGCGCCCCGCGTCCAAACGGTGACCTGTCCTGATTCGGTGTAAGCATCCATGGTGAGGTAGACCCACTCATCATGCTGGGTGGTCTCGGGACCCCAGATGATCTCGTCAGATTGCCAGTCGTCGCCGCCGGTGGGGTCTATGCCGATGGAGACGGCATAGTCACCATCCTTGAACGAGTGCTGGGGCACATCCTCGTTGCTGGACCAGGCCATGACATGGATGGAAAAGCGCACCCAGGAGTTGGGCGAGGCCTCGACGGTCTGGAACAGCCCGGCCTCGTGCGTGCCGCTGGTCGTGAAGAACTTTTGCCCTTGATCCCCGGAGCGAACCCGAAAAGTCCCTTCCTCGCCCTTGTACTCCGGGCGGCGGTTGTAGGACAGGGGGTTACAGTTCGGATCGTAGGTGGGGCAAGACTGATCGTTGTTGTACCAGAGGTCCCAGTCCTCAGCTACGCCCAGTTCGCCTGCCCAGATGCCCGTGTAGGGGTCATGGCGTGCGGGGAACTCTTCCTCAAAGCCGGGGTTTGCCAGCAGGTTTTCGGGTTGGTCCACGAGCAGCCAGGGAGGGGTGGATGCGGTAGCCGTGGCAAGGTGGCCCAGGGAGACCAGCGCGAGCAGGCAGACGACCAGAACGGCGATGCGGTGTCTCATGGATACCTCCTGTGGGAGTGCTATGGGAATCATGGATGACCATCCCGATGGACGGTGGCACTTGGGGGATTATAGTATAGTCGGAACCCTTGTCAACAAACGGCGGCGCGTTTTTCCAAAGGTTATTAACCACGGAATACACAGAAGACACAGAAAGTGTAATGGTCAAGCGGATGTTACACAGACATGGGTAAGTGGTTGATTGCAGACAATTGCTGTGTGCTTATCGTAGGCGCGG
>Ga0209347_1002392_pt1 | contig 25174 bp, 22 predicted proteins | sample AutmiccommuBRH23_FD_187382 | JGI IMG/M metagenome (GOLD analysis project Ga0209347, IMG submission 187382) | Deep subsurface microbial communities from Mt. Terri, Switzerland - Autotrophic microbial communities BRH/23 (SPAdes) (version 2) | ecosystem: Environmental > Aquatic > Deep subsurface >...
CATGGCAAAACAGGCCGCTACCCTGGTGGTCATGACCGGGAACTCCGCCGAAATCCTTATCAGGGATTATCAAATTGCACCGGAGAAGATTACCGTAATCCCCCATGGCACCCATCTGGTAGCCTATGAGGCCAAAGATACCCTCAAGGAAAAATACGGGCTGCAGGGGCGAAAAGTACTGTCCACCTTCGGCCTGCTCGGACCGGGCAAAAGCATTGAGACTACCCTGGATGCCCTGCCCGGGATTGTTTCCGAATATCCGGACGTCCTTTTCCTGATCATCGGGCACACACACCCCAACCTGGTAAAGGAAAAAGGCGAAGTCTACCGGGAATTCCTTGCGGATAAGGTAAAGGAACTCGGGCTGGAAGCGAACGTGCGTTTTATCAACCAGTTTGTGCCGCTCGACAACCTCCTGGAATACCTCCAGCTTACAGATATTTACCTCTTTACCTCCAAGGATCCCAACCAGGCAGTAAGCGGCACCTTTGTATATGCAATGAGCTGCGGCTGCCCAATTATTTCAACCCCTATTCCCCACGCCATGGAGGTGCTGAAAAACGGCGCGGGCATCATTTTCGATTTTCAGGACGCACAAAAGTTACGCCAGGCCATCCTGGATCTGCTCGGGGATGGAAAAAAGCGACACCTGATGCGGATGAACGGCCTGCACACCAGTGTCCGCTCGTCCTGGGAGAATATAGCCATCGCCCATGCCATCCTGTTCGGGAAGACCCTGGAAACCCGGCTGAAGCTGCGTTTCCGAAAACCCCCGATCGACCTTTCGCACCTTAAAAAAATGACGACCGGCAGGGGGATCATACAGTTCGCCAGGATCAACCAGCCGGATATCGAAAGCGGCTATACGCTCGATGACAATGCCCGCGCGCTCATTGCTATGTGCCAGTATTACCGCCTCACTAAAGATGCATCGGCCCTGTTATATATAAAGGTCTATGCCAATTTTGTATTTTCCTGCATCCGCTACGATGGCACCATCCTTAACTATGTAGATAAACATACCCGCTTTACAGCTCAGAACAAGGATGAAAACCTGGAAGATGCAAGCGGCAGGGCCTTATGGTCGCTGGGTTACCTCTTAAGTGTAACCCACTTATTCCCGAAAGAATACCGGGGCCTTGAACACAGGGCTTTATTCGCGGTTGACCAACTGATGGAGGCTATTGCCCGCCTTGGTTCGCCACGCGCCATGGCCTTTGCCATCAAAGGGTTGTATTATTACAACATGAATGCGAAGAAGGACCCTGATTTCATTGGCCTGGCAGGGGAATTCGCAGACCGGCTGGAAGCTATGTACTGCCATGAAGCGCATGGTAGCTGGAAATGGTTTGAAGGCTACCTTACCTATGCCAACAGCATTTTGCCCCATGCGCTGCTTGTGGCATACAGCCTTACGGGCAACACATCCTGGCGCGAGATCGCCAGGGAGTCTATGGACTTCCTGCTTTCGAAACTCATTGAAAATAATTCGGCGAGGGTCATTTCCAACAGGGGATGGCTGATGCGCGACGAGGAGGCTCCCATCGGTTTCATAGGCGGGGAGCAGCCCATAGACGTCGCGTACACGGTAAGGGCCCTGCGTTATTTCCATAAGATCTTCCCGGAATCGGGCTACGGGGAAGATATAAAGATCGTCTTCAATTGGTTCATGGGAGACAATGGCCTCAACCAGATTGTTTATAACCCCTGCACGGGCGGATGTTATGACGGCCTGGAAAAAAATCACGTAAACCTCAACCAGGGGGCGGAATCCACTATCTGTTACCTCCTGGCGCGCCTCACTATGGAAGAACCGGGGGAGCGATGAGGATAGCGGTCCTTTCCCCGATTGCCTGGCGTACGCCCCCCGTGAAATACGGGCCATGGGAAAAAGTGGCTTCCATGGTGGCGGAAGGCATGGTGGAGCTGGGGATGGAGGTGACCCTTTTCGCCACCGCCGATTCCAGGACCGGCGGCAGGCTGGAAGCCTGTTGCCCGCGGCCTTACGGGGAAGACGAAAGCATCGACCCGAAGGTGTGGGAATGCCTGCATATCAGCAACCTGATGGAACAGGCGGATACGTTCGACATCATCCATAACCATTTCGATTTTTTACCGCTTACGTATTCCAGGCTGATCCGGACCCCCATGGTGACCACCATCCACGGTTTTTCTTCCGAAAAGATCATCCCCGTTTATAAAAAATATAATGACACGGGCGCCTACATCTCTATTTCCGATAGCGACCGGCACCCCGACCTGCGATATTACGCCACGGTGTATCATGGGATCGACCCGGAACAATACCGGTTTTACCCGGTTAAAAAGGATTACCTGTTATGTTACGGCAGGATCCATCCGGACAAGGGGATCCATACCGCTATTGAAATTGCGCGGGAGTGCGGCCTGCCCTTGCTGATCGCGGGGATTATACAGGGTCAGGAATATTTCAAGAACCGGGTGGCTCCGTATATTGATGACAGGCAGGTACGATACCTCGGAAACCTCGGCATGGACGAAGGCATGGCCTTGCTGGGGCAGGCGAGGACCCTGCTCCATCCCATCCATTTCGAAGAGCCGTTTGGCCTCAGTATTGTCGAAGCCATGATGTGCGGCACGCCGGTAATCGCCTTTAAACGCGGCAGTATGGCTGAAATTATAGAAGACGGGAAGACCGGCTTCCTGGTAGATTCCATTCCTGAAGCGGTGGAAGCGGTTAAACGGCTGCCGGTAATTGACCCCCGGGAATGCAGAAAGCAGGCTGAAGAACGGTTTAGCCAGCAGGCCATGGTGTCTTCTTACCTCAAAATTTATGAGGAAGTATTAAGCGGATCCCTTACCTGATCATTTTTTAAGCGCGCTGATGAGTTCCTTCAAATCCACCAGGGCATAGGTGGAAGAATAATCAGACACCGCATAGGGCAGTACCAGGCTCCCGTTATGGATTAAAGAACCGCAGGAGTAAACCACATTGGGTACATAACCTTCCCGCTCCTCCTCCAGGGGGGAAAGCAGGGGGTTGGCCAGCCTTCCGATTTCCCGTGTAGGGTCGTCCAGGTCGAACAGGGAGGCACCGATACAATAGCGCCGCATCGGGCCCACGCCATGGGTCAGGACCAGCCATCCTTCTTCGGTCCATATAGGCGACCCGCAGTTGCCGATCTGCGTAAATTCCCAGGCATACTTCGGTTCCTGTATTTTAATAGGGTTATTCCAGAGCGTAACGCGGTCGGAATAAATAAGATAGTTATTTACGCCGTCTACCCTGGCCAGGATGGCATATTTGCCATTGATTTTCTTTGGAAACAAGGCAAAGTTCTTGTTCTGGGCCGCTTTTCCGTGCATGGGCCTGATACGGAATTTGGTAAAGTCGGTGGTGGAAAGCAGTTTGGGTAAAATGGTATGCCCGTCATAGGCGGTATAGGTGGCATATATCATTTCTGTACCGTCGTCTTCGGTAAACCGTACAAAGCGGGCATCCTCTATGCCGCGGCTTTCCGAAGGAGAGATCGGAAAGATAGCGCGTTCCGAAATATCCGAATCCACACTGAATTCGATGTCGTAATAGGAATCGACCAACCAGGTGATCTCTTCCAGTGCCAGTTGTTTGTCATTGTCGATATTGCTGGCCATAACCTTTTGCACGGCCCCTGTCAACTGGTGGTATTCGAAAGGGTCGGGGAGGTGTTCCATGATGATGGAAGAATACTTCTTTGAGATTTTCATCTCATTCATCTTCTGCACAAACCTGCCCTTGTCGTACGATTTCTTTTTAACGATATTGGCCGTATCAATATGGTTCCGCACCTTGTTCATCCGCAGGTTATTGTCCGCATCCAGGATCCCACGGCGAAAGACGATCGAAGACAAATGGCCTTCGCCCGTGGCCCTGAAGGAAATAATGACCCGCTTTTCACCCGTGGCCAAAAAAGACTGGTCGAAATCTTCTATGATCGAAGGATTAAAAATTGCGGCCGATTCAATGGCATACTCCATGGTGGCGTACGAGCCGATCAGCAGTTTTTCATGTTTTGAAAAATCAGACTTTCGCATGCTGAGTTGCTCCAGCAGGGCGCTGTGATTGTTAAAATGCCTGAGGAAAACCTTTGAAATATTGCGGTGCCTGCCTGCAAATTCCCGGAGGGTATGATCGAGCTGGAGCCGCACCGCTTTTTTATCAAGGCTTTTAACCCGTTTGATCAATTCAGTGGTCCGGTGATCGCCATTATTGAAAAACAGGGCAATGATGCGACTGGAATCCGGGAGGAACCTCACATCTTTTCTGGTAACGGTAATTTCCATATTGAGTTGGATATTGCTTTGGGAAAATTCTGGTTTCGCCCCCTGCCGGAAACAAATACACCATGCTTTTTCGATTAGGGCGAAATTTAGCAAACTGCCCATATCCGGTCAAGCCTTATCAAACAATAGAAGGACGATATCCGGAAAATCAACTTTAGCACAACGGAAGTGCATCTGTGCAAGGTAGGCAAAACATGAAAGCATGCGGTGCCAATCTTTACTAAAGGGGCCTGATTTGTTAAACATTAAAAAAGCATGCCCCTGGCTGGCTTTTGTAAAAGCTTTACCAACATCCTGCGTTTTTGATCTCCCGCAAACCTTCATGATGAACTTTTTTGCTATTTTTAGTAGCAATCATTGGGACATGATTGAATTCTTACAGGGCATTTTTGACGAGGTGATCGGGTTCCTGGGTATTTCCCAGGCCCTGGAGATCCTCCGTTCCGGGGACTTTTCCGCCCTGCGGACCTATGAGGGGATTACGGCCTTTATCCTGCCCATCATCCCGCTGCTGGTCTTGCTGGAATTTACCCTGGGCCTGCTCTATAAAAAACCCCAGGCCCGGGTGTACAAAGTCAATTTCCTGATATATATCTTCAACCGCGTTGTGGGCCGGTTTATCGCCATCGCGATGGTGGCTTACTGCATCGGGCTGCTCGAACCCATGGCGCCTTTCACCATCCACTGGACCTGGTATTGGTTCCTCTATGCCTATGTGGTATGGGAGTTCGGACATTTCATTTATCATTACCTTGCCCATAAAGTGCGGCTGTTCTGGTGCCTGCACAGCACCCACCACGCCCCGGAAGACATGAACCTCTCGGTGACCTATGCCCATTTTTTCCTGGAGGCGCCCTATGCCGATGTTATCCGCACTACTACCTGTATCCTCCTGGGGGTCCCGCCCGAAATGTTGTTTGCCATTATGTTTATAGACGGCACTTACGGGGCCTTTATCCATGTAGGGGAAAATATGATCCGGGATGCCCGTTTCGGGAAGCTGGGCAAGCTGATCCTGACCCCCTCCCACCACCGGGTGCACCATGCCCGCAACCCGCTGTATATGGATACCAACTTCTGCAACCTGCTGAACCTCTGGGACCGCGTTTTTGGCACCTACCAGGAAGAGCAAAGGCAGATCCCCATAGAGTACGGCATTACCCGCCCCATGGATTCCGGAAATTTTTTAGACGTCTACTTCGGGGAATTTGTGGCCCTTGGGAAGGATATGGCCCGGGCCCCGGGTTTTTTCAACAAGGTGAAATATATGGTGATGCCCCCGGGCTGGAGCCATACCGGGACCGGGAAAACCGCCCGGGAGGTACGGCAGGCATATATGGAAACCCTTCCGGCCGGCCAAAATAAGGTAGAAACTTCAGGTTCCGTATAAGCCCCTGGGAAAGGCGGGATGAACTCTTTAAGACCGGGAAAAAAATCAGGGAATTACCTGCCCACGCACCACCGCTTTTCACTCACGATCCAGCCGATTCCCAGATTCAAGACGGGATAGATCCCTCCATTGAACGAACCCATGTGGTAGGCGGCACCAGCGTCTATGCCAATACTGAACCCGGCGCCAAAACTGCGTTGTATGCCGTAGACCAGGCCCGCATAGCCATAAACCGGTTTGCTTACGTCTTCGGCTGATGAAAAGACTGCTGCCGCAGGCGCCAGGTAATTGCCTGAATTCCCGTATATAAACCGCCCGTTGCGATAGCGGTTTTCGAAATTGTGATAGAGCCTGTACTGAATCATAAAGGCCGGCAGCACATCCAGGTTGGAGTAGGGGTCGGCATCGGATGGATCGATGGCCGGCTGGACCGCCAGTTTAAAATTTAAAGTGGAATTGACCCCGATCCCGGCTTCGTACTCCAGTCCGGGACTGATCAGGTTGATCTTCAGTTGCCGGATTTCGCAGTTCTTACCGAATTGCGCATGAATGGAGTTGCCGGTGATCAAAAGCACCCATAAAAAGATAGTTTGTAACGCGGCCCTTATTAACATGGTCATTACTATTAACGAAGAACCGCCCGATCTATTTTCCCGGGCGGATCCTTTGTTAAAAGTCGCGATCCTATTAAATTCCTTAAGATCTACATGTTTTTTTGGTCATCGCCCCGCTGGCAGGCCTGCCAGGGATGGGGCGAATGCTGCACCATAGCCGGCCACCATGCGAAGGCCGGTTTCAGGAGATCAGCCTGCTGTTGAATTCAAGTTGGAAAAACAGCGGTAAACCTTAAAGGCTCTAAAGCTTATCCAATTCCTGGTAATCATCAATATAGAATTCCAGGGTTGTGCCATCGTCATCAGTAATTACATGTGCTTCCCTGTCATCTTTAATGTCCGTAATGTGGATCCTCTGATTCTCAATTACCCTGAGTTCATCGCCATTCTCCATGGCAACAAAAATCTCATCCCGGTTCCTTACCAGGACAAAGTCTTTGGAATGGGCCGCCGAATAGCTGAATGAAATCTGCACATCATATGCCTCATCTTCATCGTCATCAATTTGTATCGTTTTGGTAATCATTTTATCCGGGATCACTTGCGACTTGTCAACCTTACCCTTATCCTTTTCGTCAAAGAGCATTTCCTGGCTCATGTCTGTCCGGACTTTGATAGAATTTTTAAAGACCCCGGTACTGCTCCTAACGGTATAGGTCTTTTCTATGGTTTCAGTTGATACATCCGGTGATTCCTCACTTTTGGCAGGGACGACATTTTTATCCTGGGAATTCACAAGGAAGACAGAAAGCATTGCCAGGATACCGAGCATTATTTTTATATGTTTCATAATTTATAGGATTTACTGTAAGAACTTCTCCCTGAAACTCTTACCTCTTCTATTAAAGATACGCATAAATAGCCTTGCTTTAACAAAACGGTGGAAACCACCTTGTGCGCTTCACCTGCTGTTCACCAGTTGTACCAGTTTAAGCCGGCTGTGGATCCCGATTTTTGTATAGATGCGGTGGGTGTGGTCTTTAACCGTCTGCAGGCTGATAAACAATTCGTCGGCGATCTGCTGGTTGGTCTTGCCTTCACAGATCTTGTTCACAATTTCCCTTTCCCTTTTGGTGATTTCGTATTTCTCAAAAATAAGGGCCTTCCTTTCTTCGCTGGGGTATTCCGCAAAAACAGGGGTAAATACACTATCGGCATGCCTTCTTAAATAGAAAAGGGGCAGAAAAATAGAGAGGAAATAAACCAGCATCAGGAGGGCGGGGTACCAGGACGCAGCCGGAAGGAAAGTCATGGTGGCTGCCCGCAGGGCCCATCCTGTGAACATCAGGAGCACAAAGCGGCTTACCACGCCCCGGGACGGCGCCTTCAGCTGCGGGTATCCCCGCCTCACAATGCCCGCGAAGTTCAGCAGGTAGGCCAGTTCCCCTAAAAGAATCGCAGCGATGGCCGCATACGCCATGGTGTTACCGGGGGGCATGCCTTCCCCGGCAGTCAGGTAAAATGCACCCCAGCTCAATATTATGGCCGCGGCGAGCAATAGCAGGTGAATTTTGATCACCTTCCTCCCGGGGACGGCATTTACCAGGGAGTAACCCATTTTAACCAACAGAAGCCATGAGATAAACAGGAAGGGAAGGCTGAGCACCGTAAGGAAGTGGCCGATCATCCCTGCCAGCCCGGGGTCTGCGATCCTGCCGGCCGCCAGCTCCCGGATGATGAGCCGTGCCCAGAGGCCGTAAATGGCGAAGCCGTAAAAGGTAAGCAGGTAGTAAAAATAATTTTTGTGGAAGTCATTGCGGTAGGTCCCGATGAACTGGTAGCCGATCCAGCCAGCTGCAATGGCAATGGCCAGGCATAGGATAAAAGCGATTATAAAGACCCAACTGAACAAGGCTGATTGATTTTTTTTAAAAGTATATAAATATGGCTTAAGGCAATGAATACCTTGGTAGTGGATTTTAAAACACTACCAAAGTTGGAAGTATGACTGGTATTTTCCCTCTACTTTTACATAAAACATTATTGCCATGGAGTTAGTAACCGCAGGAAGGAAGCCCGAAACCAGTGTAACCGGAAGCTATGGATATGCCTGGAAACAACTATGGAAACATTTCCTGTATTTCTTCCTGGTAGCCGTTATAGCCATCATTGCAGAAAGCCCGGCCTCCGTATTCGACGAGGCCGGCGGCTTTGACAGCCCAGCGGCTATCGGCCTGCAATTCCTGGCCGTGGCCTATGCGCTGCTGGTGCTTCCCGTGATCAAGTACGGGGCCGATTTGCTCTACCTGAGGGGGGTCCGGGATGAAAAAATGGAGATCAGTGAGCTGTTTGACGGCTTCAGGAATAATTACCTGAACATCGTCCTGGCGCACCTGCTATTCATTGCCATTGTAGGGATAGGCCTTATCTTTCTTATAATCCCCGGTATTATCCTTGCCTGCCGCCTCGCATTTATCCCCTATCTTGTAATGGATAAAAACCTGGAACCGGTTGCCGCCATGGAAAAAAGCTGGGAGCTGACCAGGGGCCACGGGTGGACGGTTTTTGGAATGGCCATGCTCGCCATCCCCGTATTTATTGCGGGCCTGCTATGTTTCCTGGTGGGGGCATTTATCGCCCTGATGTGGATCTGGGCGTCTTTTGCGGCCCTGTACCATGCCCTGGACCTGGAAGACCGGCAACGCCTGGATGTGGATGCGACCCCTACAGGGTAACAGCACCGATTAAAACCACCGCCCAGGTTACCTGCCAGGTTGCAATAGCTGAGTTTTGTAAATTAGCAATGCTTAAGTACACAACCATTTGATGGCCGCCTTCAGGACAGGCTCCAGAATTTAAAATTATATTCTTCCTATGGATCATGAAAACGAAAAAAAGATAGCGGCCCGGGAAGCCGTTAAACTGGTAAAGGAAGGTATGGTCGTCGGCCTGGGTTCGGGCTCAACCTGCGCATATATGATCCGGATGCTTGGGAAACAGGTGGCAAAAGGGCTTGACGTGAAAGGGGTGCCTTCTTCCCGCGCCACGGAGAAACTGGCCCTGGAAGCAGGGATCCCCTTGATATCCCTGGCTGATGCCAAACAGCTTGACATCAATATAGACGGGGCCGACGAATTCGACCCGGACCTGCAGTTGATAAAAGGCGGCGGCGGGGCTTTGTTAAGGGAAAAGGTCCTGGCCCATAATGCCAGGTTCAATGTAATTATCGCCGATTCTTCCAAGGAGGTAGAACAGCTGGGGCACTATAAACTTCCCGTGGAGACCATCCCTTTCGCCACCCGGAGTATCCTGGCCGAATTAAAGGAAGCCTGGCTAAAGCCCGTGATCCGGGAGGAGAACGGGAGCCCATATGTAACCGATGAAAACAATTATATCATCGATCTGGATATCATCGGTGTTCCGGACCTGCAGGAATTGCAGGACCGGCTGATCCGGATCCCGGGGCTGGTGGAGACCGGCCTGTTCCTGGATTCTACCGACCTGCTGATTATGGGCCAGGGGAAGGCAGCCGTGATTAAAAAGAGGGATGAATGAAATCTGCTATCCTCTAAAATCCCCGCAATACCAGCCAGGCACCGTCAGTATTTTTCAATATCCTGTTGCTTTTCAAAGGTTTTTTAAATAGGTAACACTTTCAGCCAGGGTCGCGGGATTGGATTCCATTTCCACATACACCAGTTCCACCCCGCCTTTCGGGGCAGCCCTGAAGAAGTCCTCCCAGTCTGAAATCCCCTGGCCCAGGGCGATTTCTTTTGTCGTGTCGTTCTTGTCGTAGTCCTGCAGGTGGGCTGAGATAAAGCGGCCGGGGTATTTGTTAAAATACGTGGATCCCTTGATGCCCATGGTAATCACCTGGGTCTGGTACTGCATTTTCACCAGGTCCGGGTCCAGTTCCTCCAGGAGGATGTCGTAGACGTATTTTCCATCAAACCGGTGTTTGAATTCCACATCATGGTTGTGGAATGCCGCTGTAAGTCCGGCTTTGCTTATTTGCTCCCCCATAGCATTCATCTCCTCGCATTTGGCCTTTACTTCGTCCAGGGTAGGGGAATCCAGGCCCCCGGAACACACAAAATGACTGAGGCCCATTTCATTGGCGAAATCTATCCGCTCCCCAAGGCTGGTACGCATCTCCTTCAGGGTAAAATGGCTGCTGATGCACTCCATGCCCGTATCCTCAATAATCGCCTTTAATTCCTTCCCGGAATATTTGGCCAGGGGCTCAAAAGGGCCCATGTAGCCGGAAGGCGAACACATTTCCACATGCCGGTAGCCCAGGCCTGCCATCCTCCTGAGGGTCCCCTCAAGGTCCTGGCCGATTTCCTCCCTGAGGACATAGGACTGGAAGCCTATTGGCATGGTCACCAGTTTACCGGGGCCCTGGGCAAATATCCTGCCCTGTATCTGGGGCAGCAGCCCTGCCGCAACTATTCCCAGCGAGGTTTTTGTCAAAAAATTTCGTCTTTGCATGATCTTGTTTTAGAGTGGATTTGCACTTTTTTGCCCGCAGCCTGAGGTATTGAGGGGAGGTCTTTTATATCATCCCCCCGGAGCCATCAGTTTGAAGGCTTAACGGGTAAGATACTAAATTCCCGGGCAGCTTCCCCACAGCCTTCGAATTTTTAGATTACCCCGTAATTTATCAGCATTACCACCGCCCAATTTAACCCGGATTCCCTTGCGGCAAGCGACGAACTGTTGTAACTTCATCAGGGATTACCCGGCCGGCAGGATTGGACGGCCGTGCCTAAACCTCTATGGATTATGATCACGAATAAACAATTAAAGGCCTATAAAGAAGACGGTTACCTGGTACTGAAAAAACTTTTTGACCCGGAAGAAATATCCCTGCTGAAACAGGCCGCCGTAGCCGACCGGGAACTCGACCGCCGTTCCTATGGCAGGGACGATGGGGAAGGGGGCACCGTACGGCTCGCAGTCTGGAACCATCCGGGAAACAATATATATGGCCTGTTTGCGCGCAGTGAGCGCATGGTGAACGTGGCCGAGGTCTTGCTGGGGGGAGAAGTATACCACTACCATAGCAAGATGATCTTTAAGGATGCCAGGGTTGGGGGTGCCTGGACCTGGCATCAGGACTACGGCTACTGGTATAATTTTGGCCTGCTGCAACCGCTGCTCACCAGCGTTTCCATTGCTGTGGACCAGGCTACTAAAGAAAATGGCTGCCTCCAGGTGCTGAAAGGGTCGCACCTGATGGGCCGGGTTGATCATGCCCTGAGGGGAGACCAGGCCGGGGCCGACATGGAGCGGGTGCATATTGCGATGGAGAAATTCCCCCTCGTATATTGTGAAATGGAACCCGGGGATGCGCTGTTTTTTGACTGCAACCTCCTTCACCGCTCAGACCAGAACCGTTCGGAAGCCCCGCGGTGGTCGCTTATTTGCTGTTACAACGCCGCGCGCAACAGTCCGTACAAAGATGTGCAGCACGCCAGTTATACGCCCCTGGAAAAAGTAGGGAAGGACGCCATCATAAAGGCTGCAGCCCGGGGTTTTGATCAGGAACCATCAACCGATTGGCTGTCTTCTGACCGGGACCGGACCATCGAAAAAATGACAAACAAGGAATAAGGACTAGCGCGACACCACCTGGGAAATATTCCCGGTAACTTTATGTTTAAGGATTCGTTTGATATCCCCGTTCGGCAAGGTTTCTTCCTTGATCAGATAGTGGTCTTCATCATAAGATACCCAGTCTTTTTCGTAGGTTTCCTCCTGGTCGCCCCGCCAGTCGTCCAGGATCACCGGTTCCCAGATTTTTGATTTGGCCGAGGCATAGGCCGCGTCCAGGATGGCGTTCACCACATAACCGTCATAAAAGGTTTCCCGGGGTTCGCGCTGCTCTTCTATAGCGGTGAACATGTCGGTAAACATATGCGGATATCCCAGTTCATGGGCTTCATCCCCTACGGGAAATAACCAGCCCTGGTTCCCTTCGGCTTTTTCTGCCACATATCCCTTGCCTTTCCCGGTCGTAAACATTTCAAAGCCGGTGCGGAGGAAGCTGTTCACCCAGATGGTACCCTCGGTTCCCATGACTTCGTCCCGCAGGTCCATTCCTCCCCGGAAAGCCCAGCTTACCTCGAACTGCCCTATGGCCCCGTTGGCGTATTTTACCAGCCCAATGGCGTGATCCTCCACATCTATGGGGTGTACCTGGGTATCGGCCCAGCACATCACCTCCAGTGGTTTGATGTTTTTCCCGATGAAATTGCGGCTGATTTCCACGCAATGACAGCCCAGGTCGATGATAGCCCCGCCCCCGGATTGTTTTTCATCCCAAAACCAGTCGCTATGCGGACCGGGATGGGTTTCCCTTGATTTCGCCCAGAGGATCCGGCCGAGGTCGCCCCGTGCAATAGACTCCATGGATTTAAGGAATTTGGGCGTATAACACAGGTCTTCCAGGTAGCCGCCAAAAATTCCGGCATTTTCCACCATGTCGAGCATGCGTTTTGCTTCCGAGGCGGTGGTCCCCAGGGGTTTGGTGCAGAGCACATGCTTTTTCGCGGCGGCACATGCACGCACCGCCGCCTCATGCAGGTGGTTTGGAAGGGCTATGAGCACGACGTCTACATCCTTCCGGCCCACGGCTTCCGCCATTTGACCGGTATAATGGCCCAAGCCGTAATCCCCGGCAAAACGCCTGGCATGATCAACGTTCCGGGAATAAACGGTAGTGATGCGGTCCTTCCTCCTTTGGGCGTGGAGCGATTCCGCATAAAAACGCGCGATGAAGCCCGAACCCAGCATGGCAATATTCATGATCTTCAGTTGTTGATTGGATACTAAATATAGGGCCTTCGGAAGGGAAGTACAACAAGGTCGCCCAATGTGCAGGGAATTATGCCGTGCAGGTATCCGCAGAACGGCTGCCCTGGCAGGGTTTTATGTCCTGATGATTATCGGTTTCATTAAAGAAATTTCAATTTTAATTGAATTTCAGGACACCCCGGGCAGAACTTTGAAGCCTGGGATCATTCGCCGGGAAATCGTATTTTAACCGCGGAACCTGCCTGGTGATACCGGGTAACCGGGAATTTTAAAATTAACCAACCCCTGATCCGCTACTGATATGGATTATTTCATTATCGCATCCATTGTAATTGTTTTGTCGGCTTTATTCGGTTATATCAACGTCCGTTTTCTGAAACTCCCGAATACCATTGGCCTCATGCTGATAACCATCCTGTTCACTCTGCTGATGTTCGGGGTCAGTTATTTTGATGACACCCTGTTAAACGCCGAGCGCTATGTGATCTCGCAAATCGATTTCCGGACACTGCTCCTCGATATCCTGTTGAGTTTTATGCTTTTTGCCGGGGCCCTGCACACCAATTTTGAAAAACTCCGGGCCCAGCGCTGGCCGATTATTGTTTTTGCTACCCTGGGGGTCCTTAGCGCTACTTTCCTGATCGGTACCATGCTCTATTATACTTTGATCCTGCTTGGCCTCCCCGTTCCCTACCTCTATTGCCTGCTGTTTGGCGCCCTTATTTCCCCAACGGACCCCATTGCGGTTCTGGGCATCCTTAAAAAGGCCGGGGTCCCCGAAAAACTGGAAACCAAAATAGTGGGCGAATCCCTTTTTAACGACGGGGTAGGGGTAGTGGTCTTTATGACCCTGTTTGAAATCGCCCGGATGGGGACAGGCAGCCTGGAACCCCTCCATATCCTGGAATTGTTTGGCCTGGAAGTACTCGGGGGCCTGGCACTGGGGCTCGGCCTCGGGCTTGCGGCATACCATTTTATGAGAAGGATCAACGACTACCAGGTAGAGGTTATCATAACCCTGGCGGTGGTAATGGCCGGAACTGTGATCGCTCAGGCCTTACATATTTCGGCTCCCCTGGCCATGGTTGCTGCCGGTTTGGTGATCGGCCATGAAAAGATCAGGGCCCGTTCCATGTCGGCAGAAACCGAAAAATATGTGGATATGTTCTGGGAACTCCTCGATATGCTGCTCAATACCATCCTCTTTGTCCTGATAGGTATGGAAATCCTCCTCCTTACCTATGAGAACAGTTACCTGCTGGTTGGGATCCTGGCAATCCCCATCGTCCTGCTGGGCAGGTACCTCTCACTGATCCTGCCTATCCGTTTTTTTCAAAAACGCCTCGAGTTTGTTCCGAACACCCGGCTTATGATGACATGGGGCGGATTAAGGGGCGGGATCTCCATTGCGCTGGCACTTGGGCTCGCCCCGTCCATGGAAAGGGATTTGCTGTTGTTCGTCACCTATGTGGTCGTGGTTTTTTCCATCCTGGTGCAGGGGCTTACCTTAGAAAAGCTGGTGAGGAAACTGTATCCCTCCGGAACTTCATCGGACAATGCCGGATAACGAGACCTTTGGGAGTATAGGGAGGCTTTTTAGCCGGTTTTAAATATCACAATATTATACAACGGCCGAACACCTCCCCCGGGAGTTCTTTTTATTATATTTAGTACAAATATCCCCTGGAATGAATCTGATTTCAGCAATCAATTTCCTATTAATTGCAGGGGCAATACAAGGCTTTCTGTTCAACCTCTTCAGCCTGTTCTTCGAGAAGCGTATCGGAAACGTAATCCTGTACCTGAACCTTACCGTTTTTTTCATTTCCCTCAACAACCTGCAAGCCTGGCTTATAGACAATGGCTATTCTTCCGGGATATTCTTTATCAAACAACTACAGATACCCTGGTATGTGATGGTTATGCCCGCTTTTTATATATTCCTTGTACATTTTCTTAAAGTTGAGGAGAAGGTGCGCAGCTTTCTTCAACTAAGCTGGATCGTATTTGGTACTGAAATTGCGCTGAGGACCATTTTGATCCTCTACCTCATTTTAACGGGTTCGGAGGAGGATGCCTCCCTGATCAGGAAATATTCTGCCCTCGAGGAAATAGTGAATTTGCTGTTCGGGCTCTACCTGTTCCGTAAATCATGGATCCTGGTTTTCAGGCAGGGCGGGTTTTATTCGTACATCCTTGGATATGATGATATCAAATGGATAAAGACGTTTTTAAAATTCGGCAGCCTCATCATGGCGCTTTGGTTTTATGCCCTCATCATCTTCCACTACTCCGGGAACACCCTGGCCTATTACCCATTAAGGCTTGGCACCTCTGTTTTGCTATACTGGATTGGGTACCAGGGCTTGTTTCGCTACCGGGTGGTACAGGAGCGTATCCTGCTGCGCAACATGCTGGCGGCTCAGCAGCAACCGCTTTCGGTCGTTACCATGCCGTCGGCAGCCAAAAATAGTTTTCTGAACAAGAAGCACCGCGAGGAGTTTGAAAGGGTCAGGGCACATATTGTCGATAATCAGCGCTACCTTGATCCGAATTTCCAGCTGGAACTTCTGGCCGCGGAAGTAGCGATGAGCCCGAGCCATCTGTCGAAACTGATCAATGCCTACAGCGATTCCAATTTTTCGGATTTTATCAATTCTTTTCGGGTGTCCCGCTCCAAAATCCTCCTGAAAGACCTTACTTTTTCCAATTACACCATCGTTGCCATCGGACTGGAATGTGGTTTTAACTCCAGGTCCACCTTTTATTCCGCATTTAAGAAATTCACCACACAAACCCCATCTGAGTATAAGTCAACTTCCTGACAGACCTGAAATCAACTTGTCCGAATTCTTTGATTATCAATAATTTCGGATAGTCGATACATACCAACCGCTACATTTACCGGAAACTAGACCCCGGCTCTTTCAGTTTATACATTCGCTTGCAGACCTTATTTCAGGGATTCCCTGATTAACCAGACTCTAAATATCCGATAATGAAAACTTCAAAACTCCGGTTCCCAGATCCTATCACTTTTTTCCGTCGCAACAGGCGACTTTCCAAATTAACGTCGATAATGCTCACTTGCTATATGTTGTTTATGATTAGCGGATGTACATACTACCGTGTGAAACCGGTGACAGCGGCAGGCGAGCAGGGCATGAGTATACAGATTGACGAGTTTAACAAGGCAGATAAATACATTATCCTCCATCATCACGGAGCCTCCTATCACCTAAAAGACGCCATAATAAAAAACGACTCCCTGGTGCTCGAAGGAACCGTGGAAAACCTTTCCATAAGTCATCTTTACGAAAAATATCCGGAAATTGGCAAGACCTACAGGTATTCTTCAGAAAATACCACCCCTCTGAATGAAGTGCATCTTTATCTGGATAGTCTGGGGCAACCGGAAATAGGCCAATCCATCCGGATCAGGATGTCGGAGATTTCCTCGGTAGGCATGTCCGAAACAAATAATGGGCGAACCATTGCCAACATATTTTATGGCACGCTGGGCACTATATTTGCGATCAATCTGATCGCTTTGGCGCTCAAAAGTTCCTGTCCGTTTGTCTATGGTCATGACGGAAACCAGCTGGTCTTTATGGGGGAACTTTATCCCGGTAATATTATCCGGGATGCCCAGCGCACAGATTACCTCCTGCTGCCCGGGATTCAGCCGGAACAGGGGAAGTACAGCCTGATTATCAGCAATGAGCTCAGGGAAATCCAGCATACAGACCTTGCTGAGCTTATGGTAATAGACCATCCTCTTTCATCACAGGTGTTGCTTGATACCCGGGGGAAACCTGTCCTCTTCCGCGATATAACAAAGGCGCAATCGGCCTTCGTTGATGGCCGCAGGGCCCATGTGTTCCCTGTAACCGAAAAAGACGGACATAGTTTTACATTTGATACCCCTGATATACAAAATAACGGGATGCGGGAGGTGGTCCTCCGGTTCCGCAAACCGCTGCATGCCTCTTCAGCCAATATCATGCTCAGCGCAAGGAATTCTATCTGGCTGGATTATGTTTTTGGTAAGTTCAACGAAAAATTCGGGGCCGCCTATCCTGCGTTTCAGAAGCAGCAGCAGCAAAAGAATACCGGGGAAACCCTTGGCTGGATGCAGGCCCAGAACCTTCCCTTAACCCTGAAGCTAAAGGTGGGCGACGAATGGCAAACCGTCGAAACCTTTTATACCGCCGGCCCTATGGCATTCAGGGAGCTGGCGGCCACGGTCGACCTTACTAAAATCCCGGGTTCAGAAATCGAACTGAAACTGGAAACCGGGTTTAAATTCTGGGAAGTGGATTTTGCAGGCATTGATTTTGGCGAGACAGAAGACGTACAACTGGAATACGTATCTGTGCAACAGGCCACGACAGAAAATGGCGAAGAGGTGGGTGCCCTGCTTACTGCCGCAGATCAGCGATACGTCACCCAGGATCAGGTTGGAGACCATATGGTGGTATCCTTTATGGAACCTCTTCCTGTAACAGGCACAGAACGTACTATCTTCCTGAAGAATCGTGGCTACTACAATTATATTCGGGACTACCAGGGCATACCGGATATTGCTGAGCTCAAAAAATTCAGGATCCCCGGGTATTTCACCCGCTTCTCGGAAAATGAATACCGAAGGGTCATGCCGTTTATCAGGCCATCAGAATCTAATCTAATAAGCGATGTACAGGATCAGAACCCCAGTAGCACCCGTTAGTTGGGTAGAAGTCGCCCCCTCCGGGGTTCAGGAAGATAGGGAAGGCAGCGCCCGGATACTATCCGGGTTCCGCAAGAATTGGATCCATTTGCAGATTAAATTTACGCTCTTATCTGTTATAATGAGATGCTACAGGAATCCCCGCTATTGGCCGGGGGCCCTGGGCTACCTGGTCAGGCTGCGCAAGAAGTTCCTGGGCAACTTTTCCCTCACCAAAATGGCCAGGGTTGGAGGACATTATTACATGGGGCTTTATACCCCGGGCTGGAAAAGCCGGAACTATTCGCGCTTTATCGCCTCTGAACTCTATAAATACAAGGAACATTCGCAGCCCGTTTACCGTTTTAACCATGTTTATGTCGCCATTACGAGGAAATGCCCCCTGCAATGTGAACATTGTTATGCATGGGACGACCTGAACAAGAAAGATGTACTGTCTCAGGAGCACCTTCACAGGATCCTTTCCCGGGTACAGCAGCTTGGAAGTTGCCAGGTTCATTTTACAGGGGGGGAACCACTGATGAAATACAACCTTCTGCAGGAGCTCGTTTCTGCTGCAGAAACAGGGACCCATTTCTGGATCCATACTTCGGGTTACGGCTTAACCCATGCCAAAGCCGAAGGTCTGAAGCAAGCCGGGATTACCGGCTTGTTTATCAGCCTTGACCACTTTGAACCGAAACTTCATAATGAATTCAGGGGAAACGACACAGCGTTTCATTGGGCCATGGAAGCGGCGAGGAATGCCTGTGCAAATGACCTGGTGGTGGCTTTTTCCCTCTGTGTACGACCGGGATTTGTTTGCAGGGAAAACCTGATGCGGTACCTGGAGCTCGCCAGGGAAACAGGGGTTTCCTTCGTGCAATTCCTTGAGCCCCGGGCTGTGGGGCACTATGCAGGGAAGGAGGTGGCGCTTTCTGCCACTGAATTGGCATTACTGGAGTCATTTTATGAAGAAATGAATTTTTCGGGAGGCTATCCGGACTATCCCATCATCAACTACCATGGGTATTATCAACGGAGGGCAGGTTGTTTTGCAGCCGGGGAGAAAGGCATTTATCTCGATACCAAAGGCGATCTTCACGCCTGTCCTTTTTGTCACAAACCTTACGGAAACATCCTCGATCCCGAATTTGAGCGGCAGCTGTCCGCTCTCAGGCAGGAGGGATGTACAATTTATTAAAATGGACCTTCAACAACTTGACGCTTTTACTATCTGGATGCTGGCAAGCGCCGTATTTTTATTGCGATACCTGCTGCTGGCAGGCATCCCGTTTATGATATGTTATCACTGGCAAAGGGATCGATGGTCGGGGAAGAAGATACAACAGTCATTTCCGGGGAAGAAGCAAATCCGGGCCGAAATCCTGCAATCCGCACGAACTATGTTGCTTTACGGGATTGGTGCAGGGGTTCTTGGCTATTGGATCGGGAATGGGTATACGCGGGTATACCCGGAATTACATGAGTATGGTTATGGATATTTTGCAGTAAGCATCCTGCTTATGTTGCTCCTTCATGACGCATATTTTTACTGGACGCACCGCCTGCTGCATACCCCTTACCTTTTCCGGTTTGTACACAGGGTTCACCACGGGCATAAAAGCCCCACCCCCTGGAGCGCCTTTTCCTTCCATCCCATAGAAGCCCTGCTATCTATGGGGATCATACCACTCATCATCTTCCTGATTCCCTGGCACCACTATGCCCTGATTGTTTTCGCGACGGTGATGACCCTATATGATGTCTACATCCATCTCGGCATCAGGATCGGAAACCGGCGAAAGTTGAAATGGCAGAATACAACCAGTGACCACGACCTTCACCACCAGGGGGTAAAGGCGAATTACGGATTGTATTCCACTGTATGGGATCATCTTATGGGCACATATTCAGCTCCCGGGAGCACTGGCCCGGGCTGACTATCTAAGATTACCATAACCGGTTATTTTTTGATTTTCTGAAAATCCGGCGATTACGTTCCTAAGGTATATTATAGCCGGGCTTTTGCTACGGCTGTTGCCTGAGGAGGGAAAAATACTCCCGGAAAAGTCCCATGTACCCCCGCATCCGCTTCACTTCGCATTGAATAGCTTCTTCTTGCTCCAGTTCGCTGATGCCGATGGCATGTACTTTTATCCGGACATTGGCCCGGTGCAGTTTATAGAACAGGAACAGTTGCTCATCGGCTTTTCCGCCCATGCAGGGGAGCAGGCTGAAATAGTGTTCGCAAAACAGCTCCGCCAGGTCGGGCCGGCCAAACCGTTCGAGGTCCATACATAAAAATGCCACTTCGTTCAGCATATCCAGCTGCCTGAATTCCTGGTTGAATTCAATGCAGTCAAAAATTACCGGGGGGTCCAGGAGAAATATGTTCCGGCAGTGCAGGTCGCCATGACCTTCGATGACGAAGCCCAGGCGGTTGCGTTCTTCAATCCGGCCCTGCATTCCCTTCAGGAAACCCAACGACCACTTAACGGCTGCCTCCATAAGCCTGGCAGCTTCCTCTCCCAGGTGGGTTTTCAGGATATGATTCTCATGGAGGATATCAGCGAATTCCGTGTAAAGTTCCTCCCAGCTTTCGGGCTCAGGCACTTTGGGCGCATCCAGGTGAAAACGGGCTATGATCCCTGCCAGGCTGATGATCCCGGCTTTTGGCAGGCTGCCTTTTTCCAGGAGCACATCCAGTTGCCGGCTCTCGTCCATCCGTTTCATATGCACCGCGTAATCCACGATCCTTCCGGGACCATCCCCAATATAGTGGCGATCTTCCCAAAACCTTACCGGGAGCACGCCCAGGTACATTTGCGGGGCCAGCCGGCGGTTAAGGCTTACTTCGAGTTCGCAGTATTTTTTGCGCAATTCCGGGGTGGAAAAATCCAGGAAGCCGAGCGATACGGGCTTTTTTATCTTGTAGGCATGTTCGGGGCCCAGCAGGACCCAGGAAATATGCGTGGCTATAAGGGCCAGTTCCTCCGCGGGATGCGGAACCGCCAGGCTGGCTTTTAGCTGCATGATCTCCTGTTCAGTCATTGTTTGATATATTCAAGGCATTTGCCGAGCATTTTTTCAAGATCTTCCCTGTCTGAATGCAAGCTGAGGCAGTTGGCTTCAAGGGGTTCAAATTCCGAGGCAATTTTTAAATAAACGGCATAATCAGCCTCGCTGTACTTCCTTTTTTTCGATACCCGTTCCTTTACGACCTCTTCGGAAGCGCAAACCTCTATCCATTTTACCACAGCCCCTTTGTTCTTTGCAAGTTGAAGAAACGGGCTACGCAGGGCCTTCCTGTAAAAGGTGCCATCGACGATCACGTGTTTTCCTGCCGCCAGTTCGAGGGTTGCAAGCCGTAATAATTCGTCGTAGATCTGTTGTTTGTCGCCTTCCCCGTACTGCCCCCGTTTGCCAAGGAGGTCGCGGACAATATCGGTATTGAGGTGGGCTATGCCAAGCCGTTGGGCCAGCGCGGCTGCCAGGGTGCTTTTCCCGGTACCCGGGAGCCCGAAAACAAGGATAAGCCTGGCAGTCGAATTTTTCATGCTGCAGAGGAATATGGCCCGAAGATAGGATTTTTAAATATCGGATAAACTGACGGGAAGCATTGGAAGGCCCTTAGCAGCAACATCCTGCAGGAATTTTAAGCAATATTCCGCTTTAAGCCCGTATTTTTGAAGAATGGATATGTGGTACCATTATGTTATGCTTGTCGCGGTAGGCTTTGTGGTGGGGTTTATAAATACTATAGCAGGAGGGGCTTCCCTGATTTCCCTGCCCTTCCTTATTTTCCTGGGGCTGCCTCCCGCGGTGGCCAACGGGACCAACCGGGTGGCCATTGTGGTGCAAACAGCCATGGGGGTAATGGGTTTTAAGAGCAAAGGTGTTTCCACCTTTCCCTTTAATATCTACCTTGGATTATCGGCCCTGCTGGGGTCGGTGCTGGGTGCCTATATTGCCGTTGACATCAAGGGGGAAACCTTTAACCGTATCCTGGCCATCATCATGATAGCCGTGGTACTGATCATAGCCTTTAAGCCCCGGATAAAACTGGAGGCGCTCCCCGAACGCCTGACCGGCAAATACCTGTGGATCGGTATCATAGCCTTTTTCTTTATCGGGATTTACGGCGGATTTATCAACGCAGGCATTGGGTTTATCATCCTGCTTTTTTTACATTACGTGAACCATTTGAGCCTGGTGCGGGCCAATGCAACCAAGGTGGCCGTGGTACTGATGTATACGCTTGCTGCCCTGGCCGTATTCATCCTCAACGACAGGGTTATCTGGGAGGTGGGCCTGGTCCTGGCGATAGGAAACGGCCTGGGGGCCTGGGTCTCGAGCCGGGTTTCCGTGGACCGGGGCGACGGCTTTGTCAAAACCTTCCTGATTGTAATAGTGGTGGCCATGGCCATTAAGCTGTGGTTTTTTAACTGAGAATATTATGCGCGATATTATAGAAAAACTGGAATGGCGGTACGCGGTCAAAAAATTTGATCCGGAACGCCTCCTGCCTGTTGAAGAGATAGACATCCTGAAAAAGGCCTTCAACCTCACCGCCACTTCCTACGGCTTACAACCTATAAAAATGGCGGTTGTATGCAATAAGCCGTTGCAAAGCCAACTGCTGCCCTTCTCCTACCACCAGCAGCAGGTGGTGCAGGCATCACATCTCCTGGTGCTTTGCATTGAAAAGAAAATCGACAGTAATTATATAACCTCCTATTTTAAACGGGTGCAGCAGGTACGGGGCACCAGTGAGGAGATCCTGAACCCCTTCAGGGAAGATCTTGTAAAACAATTCGCCGGACGCAACAGTGCGGAGATTGAGGAATGGGCGAGGAACCAGGCATACCTGGCACTTGGCAACCTGCTCACTATCTGCGCCATCCGCAACATAGACTCCTGCCCGATGGAAGGTTTTGTCCCTGCCGGCTACGACGAGCTCCTCGGGCTTGGCAAGTTGGGCCTGACCTCCGTTCTGGTGCTTCCGGTAGGATACAGGGCCGGAGACGACCGTTTCTCGGGCTTTAAAAAGGTGCGCAGGCCAATGGATACAAGTATCATTGAAATATTTTAAAGGAATAGGGATATGCCGGGATTTGAATTATTCGGGGAGGCCGAACGCGAGCAGGTTCAACAGGTGATGGACACCGGGGTGCTCATGCGGTATGGCTTTGAAGGGATGCGGCAGGGCCGGTGGAAGGCCGCCGAATTTGAAAAGGCCCTTGCCAGCCGCATGCAGGTACGCCATGCCCAGCTGGTAAGCAGCGGGACAGCCGCCCTTACGGTGGCCCTGGCCAGCGCGGGGGTGGGTGCCGGAGACGAGGTTATCCTGCCCGTTTTTACCTTCGTGGCCAGTTTTGAGGCGGTGCTGGCATTGGGGGCCATTCCGGTACTGGCGGATATAGATGATACCCTCACCCTGGATCCGAAAGCCGTTGAAAAACAACTAACCCCGCGCACAAAAGTTATTATGCCTGTCCATATGTGTGGCTCTGTGGCCGACCTGCGGGCCCTGAAAACCACCTGCACAGCCCATGGCCTCCTGCTTATTGAAGACGCCTGCCAGGCCATAGGGGCCATCTACGCCGGAAAACCAGCAGGCAGTTACGGAGACCTGGGGTGTTTTTCCTTTGATTATGTGAAAACCATAACATGCGGAGAGGGCGGCGCCCTGATCACTGATAACGGGCTTTTTTACAGGAATGCCGATCAGTATTCAGACCATGGACATGACCATACCGGGAAAGACCGGGGCGCGGAAGGCCATCCCTTCATGGGCTACAATTACCGCATTTCCGAATTGAATGCGGCCATAGGCCTGGCCCAGTTGCTACGCCTGGACGAATTCCTCGGGATCCAGGAAAGGAATTATTCCATTTTAAAGGAAAAACTGGTTGGCCTTCCGGGGATCAGTTTCAGGAGGGTCCCGGAAACCGGGGTGGAGAACTATTCCTTCCTCAGCTTCTTCCTGCCGGAAGAGGGGGTTGCCCGAAGGGCGCATAAAGCCCTTGCAGAAGCCGGCCTCGATGGTTGTTTTTATTGGTACGACAACAACTGGCATTACCACAGGAAATGGGAACATTTAAAGAAGGCCGCGGGCATGGGCCCGCTTTCCACCGCTGTACGGGCTTCTTTACTGAGCATGCAAAACAGGGATTTCAGCCGGTCCGACTACTGGATGGGCCGTACGATTTCCTGCCTGGTAAAGCTCGGCTGGACCAGTGATGAAGTGAGCGCACGGGCAGCATCCATGGCTTCAGTTTTAAGGAAAGTACTCTGATTGTTTAATAAGGCACGTAATCTACGATCTCCAGGCCGTAACCTACGATCCCCACGCGTTTGGTCTGGGTGGAATTGGTCATGATCCGCAGTTTGCTGATATTCAGGTCGTGCAGGATCTGTGCCCCAATGCCGAAATCCTTGGCATCCATTTCAATTTTCGGGGCCCGCATAATCCCCTTTTCCTGGTTTTCCTTTAAGCCACGGAGCCTTTTCAGCAGGTTGAAGGACTCGCTTTGCTGGTTGATAAAGACAATGGCCCCATGGCCTTCCCTGTTGAGTACCCGGAACATATCATCCAGTTTCTTATCGGCATTGTTGGTGAGTGTCCCCAGGATATCGTTATTTACCAGGGTGGAATTGATCCTGGTGAGCACGGGTTCGTCTATCTTCCAGGTTCCCTTGGTCAGGGCAATATGGATCTGGTCGTTGGTGGTTTGCTGGTAGGCGTGCAGCGTATATTCCCCGAAGCGGGTTTTTACCTCAAAGGCCTCCTTCTTTACGATCAGGCTGTCGTGCCGCATGCGGTAGGCCACCAGGTCTTCAATGGAAACCAGTTTGAGGTCGAATTTTTTGGCTACTTCCACCAGGTGCGGCAAACGTGCCATGGTGCCGTCTTCGTTCAGGATTTCCACCAGGATGCCTGCAGGCGCAAACCCTGCCAGCCTGGCAAAATCCACTGCGGCTTCCGTATGGCCTGTACGCCGGAGGACGCCGCCGTTCTTTGCCCTGAGGGGGAAGATGTGTCCGGGACGCCCAAGGTCGTGTGGCCGGGTTTCGCGGTTCACCAGCGCCTTAATGGTTTTCGCCCTGTCGTGCACGGAGATCCCCGTGGTACAGCCATGGCCTATAAGGTCAACCGAGACGGTAAACTGGGTATGGTGCAGCACCGTATTGTTTTCCACCATCATGGTCAGCTCCAGTTCCTCGCAGCGCTTTTCTGTAAGGGGAGCACAGATCAGCCCCCTGCCGTGTTTCGCCATAAAATTGATCATTTCAGGGGTTGCCATTTCGGCAGCTGCGATAAAATCGCCCTCATTTTCCCGGTTCTCGTCATCCACCACAATAACGACCTTACCATTACGGATGTCTTCTATGGCT